>OUWB010010312.1_pt1 | contig 17387 bp, 16 predicted proteins | sample 1779821 | NCBI WGS metagenome assembly OUWB01 (sample SAMEA3914806, study PRJEB12502) | metagenome | biome: forest; material: soil | place: Canada | collected 2011-08-03 | depth 0.1 m
ATCGACCCGTTCGAATTCGTGCGCACCATCGCGGTGGCTCGCATCACCATGCCGCGGGCCATGGTGCGCCTGTCGGCCGGGCGGGAACAGATGGACGAAGCGCTGCAGGCACTGTGCTTTGCCGCCGGCGCCAACTCGATCTTCTACGGCGACCGCCTGCTCACCACCGGCAACCCTCAGGCCGAAGCGGATCGCGCCTTGCTGCAGCGCCTGGGCATGCGGACCGACGGGCGGGTGGACCCCGCACCGGAAAATGGTTGTGGCGGCACGTGCGAGCACGCGCCGCAATCCAACTGAAGCAGCACTGAAGCCGAACTGAAACCGAACCGATAGCGAACTGAAACCATGGATATCCTGCTCTATCTGCCGGACGCCGATCTCGCGCACTGGCAAGCCGCGTGCGAACGCCACCTGCCGCAAGCGCGCATGCGGCTTTGGCAGGAAGGCGATGACGCGCCGGCCGACTTCGCACTGGTGTGGCGACCACCGGCGGCCTTGCTGCGGGATCGCCCTGGCTTGCGCGCCATCTTCAACCTCGGCGCCGGTGTCGACGGCATTCTTGCGCTCGAACGGGCACACCCCGGCACCTTGCCCGCGGGCGTACCGCTGATACGGCTCGACGACGCCGGCATGGCGCGGCAGATGACCGAATACGCGTGTCATGCGGTACTGCACTACTTTCGCCGCTGCGACGACTACGACCGGCAGCAGGCACAAGGTATCTGGCAACCGCTGCCCGCTCATCGGCGGGAAGATTTCACCATCGGCGTGATGGGCCTGGGGCAACTCGGCGCACAGGTTGCCGCCGGCTTGCGTGCTTTCGGCTTCCCCTTGCGTGGCTGGAGCCGCAATCCGCGTCAGCTCGAGGGCATCGCATGCTACGCCGGAGCGGCCCAATTCGACGCTTTCCTGCAGGACTGCAAAGTCCTGGTGAATCTGTTGCCGCATACGCCGGACACGCAGGACATCCTGAATCGGCAGACCTTCGCCAAGCTCGCGGCCCCGGCGTATCTGGTCAATGTCGCACGCGGCGGACATCTGGTCGAGGCCGATCTGCTCGCCGCGATTGCCGAGGGACACATTGCCGGCGCCGCGCTGGACGTCTTCCGCGAGGAACCGCTTGCGCCCGCCCATCCGTTCTGGCGCGAACCAAGGATACGCATCACACCGCATGTGTCGGCACTGACCTTGCCGGAAGAAAGCATCGAGCAAATCGCCGGGAAAATCACGGCGCTCACGCGCGGCGCATCGGTTTCCGGCATCGTCGATCTGCAACGCGGATACTGAACCTGCCAAGTTGACGCTACGGCCGATTGGGGCGGCGCCGCACGTCACGAACATGCGCAAAACGCGGCTGCCGAGCGGCGTGTTCTTCTCTAGAATAACGATCATGGACAGTGCCGGCCCGACTAGTCGGGCCGGCAACACTACAGATCGGGAGACAGACGATGTCATTACCTCAACACGTCAAGGTGGTCGAAGTCGGGCCGCGCGACGGTCTGCAAAACGAGAAGGAATTCGTGCCGACCGCGACCAAGATCGCGCTGATCAACCAATTGAGCGCAGCCGGCTTTGCCAATATCGAGGCAGTCTCCTTCGTCTCGCCCAAATGGGTGCCGCAAATGGCCGACGGTAGCGAGGTGATGGCCGGCATCCGGCGCGCGGAGGGCACAATCTATTCGGCGTTGACGCCCAATTTGCGCGGTTTCGAGGCCGCGTTGGCGGCCGGGGTCGGCGAAGTGGTGATCTTCGGCGCGGCCAGCGAAGCCTTCTCGCAGCGCAACATCAATTGCAGCATCGCCGAGAGCATCGCCCGCTTCGAACCGGTTGCGCAGGCGGCCAAGGCGGCCGGGTTGCGCTTGCGCGGCAGCATTTCCTGCTGCTTCGGCTGCCCTTACCAGGGCGAGGTGCCGGTCGCTTCGGTGCTCGACGTGATCGAACGTTTGGCGGCCCTGGGCTGCGACGAAATCGATGTGGCCGATACCATAGGCGTCGGCACCGCCGACCAGACCCGTACCGTGATGGCCGAGGCTGGTCGCGTGTTCGATCGCAAGCGTCTGGCGGGACACTTTCACGACACCTACGGTCAGGCGCTGGCGAACATCTACGCCGCGCTGCAGGAGGGCATCGAGATTTTCCACGCGTCGGTCGCAGGCCTCGGGGGCTGTCCCTATGCCAAAGGCGCAACCGGCAATGTGGCCAGCGAAGATGTGCTTTATCTGCTGCACGGACTGGGCATTCATACGGGTATCGATCTGGATCGCGTGGTGCAAGCGGGCGACTTCATCTCCACTGCGATCGGCCGCGCCAATGCTTCCCGTGCCGGTAAGGCACTGCTGGCCAAGCAGCGCGCCGCGTAATGCTACAGACGCCACCCGAAATCGTCGCGCACGAGCAACTGCCGGATGCGGCCAAACGCGTCGCCGAGGCGCTGCGCGCCCGCGGCCATAGCGGCGACATCGTGATGCTGCCGGCAAGCGGCCGCACCTCCGAACAGGCTGCGGCAGGTCTCGGCTGCGCGGTGGCTCAGATCGCCAAGTCCATCGTGTTCCGGCGCCTGGCGGACGACGTTCCCGTGCTGGTGATTGCCAGCGGCGTGAACCGCGTAGACGAAGCCAAGGTCGCGGCCCGTGTCGGTCCGGTGGGCCGCGCCAATGCGCAATATGTGCGGGACAAGAGCGGCTACGCGATCGGCGGCGTGGCCCCCATCGGCCATGCGACCCCACCGGTGACGCTGATCGACGCCGATCTGCTGGCGCTCGATAGCCTGTGGGCGGCCGCCGGACATCCGCACGCGGTGTTCAACCTGACTCCCGCGCAATTGGTCGCGCTGACCCAGGCGCCGGTACTCGACGTCGCGCTGCGCGAGCAATGAGCCCATCCCCTGCTGTCGCCCTGCCTCCATCGATCCAGGTCATCGAACGCGGCTGGCTCTCGTCCAACAATATCGTGCTGCGTGACGCACTGCATGCGGCCGTGGTCGACACCGGCTACAGCAGCCAGGCCGAGCAAACGCTGGCCCTGATACGGCACGCATTGGGCGAATGCCCGCTCGATCTGATCGTCAATACGCACCTGCACTCGGATCATTGCGGCGGCAACGCCGTCCTGCACCGGCACTATGGCTGCGCCGTCGCGATTCCGCATGCGGACGCGGACATCGTACACAGTTGGGACGAAGCACGGCTGAGTTTCCGGGCGACCGGTCAGTCATGCGAACGATTCGGCTATGATCATAGGCTGGTCCCCGGCGATACGATAACGCTGGGCGCACTGCAATGGGACATCCTGGGCGCACCGGGCCACGACCCGCACGCGGTGATGCTGCATTGCACGAGCGAAGGCCTGCTGATTTCGGGCGATGCCTTGTGGCGCAACGGCTTTGGCGTTATTTTCCCGGAATTGGACGGACACGGCGGCTTTGCCGAGCAACAGGCCTTGCTCGAATGTATCGCCGAACTGAACGTTCGTTGCGTGATTCCGGGCCACGGGGCGCCATTCACGGAGGTTGCAGCCGCGCTCGATCGGGCTTTTTCCCGCCTAGCCTATCTGCGCGCCGATCCGCGCCGCAATGCGCGCAACGCGCTCAAGGTGCTGATCATGTTCAAGCTGCTCGACGTGCGGCACATGCGTTACGCTGAATTCCGGCAATTCGCAGCCGACTCGAGCGTCGTGCAAAGCTGTTTAAGGTGGTTCGATGCGCCCAAGGATGTCGCACTGGCCACGGCGCTGGAAGAACTGACGCGCAGCGGGACTTTGCAGGCGGACCTCGACGCGGATTGCATCGAGGTGCTTTGAGAAAAGAACGCCGCGCGGGTCCATTCGTGCGGCGAGAATTCTGACGTGATCATCCTCCATACGATGGTAGGGCGGCTGCCCGAACCTGGCATCGGGACTTTCCCTGAAGCGTTGCCGAGCAGGCGGTCATCACCAGAAAATGCGTGGCAACGGCACGCGTGCGGCGTGCCTACTGTGATTCAGCTTGCCTGCGCTTCGAAGAACGACAGGATTTCTCCATACAGGGCGTCCGGCGCTTCCTCGGGAATGTAATGGCCGCATGCCAGTGAGCGCCCACTTACGTCGCGCGCCACCCGACGCCATGCGGCGATAGGATCGAAGCATTGTTCGATCACGCCGAATTCGCCCCACAGTACGCGCAACGGACAACCGACTTTGTTGCCGCGTTCGATATCGTCGCGATCTCGCTCGAGGTCGATGCCGGCGGACGCGCGATAGTCCTCGCAGACCGCGTGGATGGTGTCCGGGTTTGCGAATGCGGACTTGTACGCCGCGAGCGCTTGCGGAGCGAAGATCTCAAGGCCGGCATGGCGGCCGGTCATCGCGCGCTCGAGATAGGCGTCCGGCGCTGCGCCGATCAGGATTTCCGGTAGCGGCTCGGGCTGTATCAGGAAGAACCAGTGGAAATAGGCCGTCGCGAAGCGGCGATTGGTGTTTTCGTACATCTCGAGGGTCGGTGCGATGTCGAGCAGCATCAAACGCTCGATCTGCTCCGGTTAGTCCAGTGTCATTCGATGCGCGACCCGCGCGCCGCGATCATGTGCACAAACCATGAATTTGTCGAAGCCGAGTTCGCGCATCACCGCGACCTGATCCGTCGCCATGCTCCGCTTGCTGTACAGGTCGTGCGGCAGCGCTTGCGCATGGGTCGACGCGCGCGGCTTGGACGATGCGCCGTAGCCGCGCAAATCGGTCAGGACAACGGTAAAGCGCGCCGCCAGCCGGTCGGCCAGCCGATGCCAAATCATGTGGGTTTGGGGATGGCCATGCAGCAGCAGGAGCGCGGGGCCGCTGCCGCCCCGCAGACCTGCGATGCGAGCGTCGCCGGTGGCGACTTCAAAGTGGGTAAAGTTGGAAAACGGCATAGCGGTCTCGGCCGTATTTTTTATAGAAAGCATATTGTAAGGTGCGTCGCTGTGGGGGCGCAGCAAAAATTGTGGCTGAAACCACGCACTCCGCCGAATCCGAAGGTTTCCTCGAATCTTGCACGACCGGGCGATAGGCGGACGGCCTATAATCGAACGATCGTTCTTATTTATTTGGCTTATTTCGCTCGATCATTTCGCCTCGCCATCTTCGACGCCGTCGCCTGCCATGGCTACGATGCGCCACCCCGATGGCGTCCCATGTTCAAGAGAGACACAACATGGCCCTACCCAAGGTACTGCAACATCTTTCGCTGCCGGTGATTGCGTCGCCGATGTTTATTGTCAGCTATCCTGAACTGGTGATTGCCCAGTGCAAGGCCGGCATCGTCGGCGCCTTCCCCGCACTGAACGCGCGCCCCGCGGAAATGCTCGATGACTGGCTGACGCAGATCGAGGAGGCGCTCGCGGCACATCGGCGCTTGCATCCCGACGCCATCGTCGGGCCGCTTGCTGTCAACCAAATCGTGCACACGTCGAACGCCAGACTGGAACACGATGTGCGCGTCTGCGTCGAGCATCGCGTGCCGATCTTCATCACCAGCCTGCGTGCACCGTCCAAGGAAATGATCGCTGCGGTGCACAGCTACGGTGGCATCGTGCTGCACGACGTCATCAATCTGCGTCATGCCCTGAAGGCACTGGAAGCGGGTGTCGATGGCCTGATTCTGGTCGCGGCCGGCGCCGGCGGCCATGCCGGCACGCTCTCGCCGTTCGCCCTGGTCGGCGAAGTCAGGCGCATGTTCGACGGTCCACTGATCCTGTCCGGCTCGATCGCGACCGGCGGCGCCATCCTTGCGGCGCAGGCGATGGGTGCCGATCTGGCCTACGTGGGGACGCGTTTTATCGCGACCCGGGAAGCGCACGCCACCGACCAGTACAAGCAGGCGATTGTCTCGGCCAGCGCGTCCGACATCATCTACACCAACCTGTTCACCGGTGTGCATGGCAACTACATCCGAGCAAGCATTGTCGCGGCCGGACTCGACCCGGAAAATCTGCCGGAATCGAACAAGGCGGCGATGAATTTCGGCGACGGCTCGGCAGCCAAGGCGTGGAAGGACATCTGGGGCGCGGGTCAGGGCGTCGGCCTGATGCACGACGTGCCCGACGTGGCTACGTTGGTACGGCGCTTGAAAGAGGAATATGACGGTAGTTTGCGGCGTCTAAGCACACGCTGAGCGTCAAGTACGTCAGGTCAGTAGATATACGATGGATACGGCGACGAGTGCGCGCCGTCCGCACTGCTCGGCGCATGCCCGGCGCGTTCCGCGTTGTAGCGCGCGATATCGGCACGCAGGGAGCCGGTGCGCATCGATTCGGCCATCAGCGCGCTGCCTCCGCCCAGCGGTACGGTGTTGGTGCCGCTCGCGCGCAGGCCGTAACCTGCCGATACACCATGTGCGCCCGGCGGCATCGAGTGCAACGATGCCCTCAAGCCCCCACTCGCCGCTGCCAAGTGCGCATCGTGCGCATCGTGCGCACGCGTGGCGTGCGGCTGGCGTGAGCCGGTTTGAGCCGATGCGGCCTGCACGCACGCAAGCCCACCCAGCGTCAGGGACGCGGCGGCAAGCGAGGAAATCAGGCGCGCAAACATATTCGGCTCGATCGAGAAGGACTGTAGGGTTGGCGCCGGTTAGCGGCGCTTGGGGCAAGCAGGGCGCGCTGACGCCTCGCGATGCCAGGGGTCTTTCTGCCGCGACCAAGGTCGGCGCGACAAACGGCAGATGCCATGACGTTAATTTAGTGGGCCGGCGGCCAGCTGTCGAGTCACAAAGTGTTAGGCCGCATGATGGGATGTAACACCCTGTAACGCCCTCCCGGCGCTGCTTTACAGGATTTTTGACTAAGCAGCTGCCACAACGGGTGGATCACGATCCACAAGCTGCACCCTATTTCAGGAGCGAAAGTCATGAATCAATCAGTTAAATGAATTTGCTCTTTCAATCGCAATCGGCTCCAATTACGGTAACGCCGGTGCCAGCTGGCGTTCTGCGCCCATCGCGGCAGCCCACGCTGCCGCGATCCGATGGCAGCGCGCACAAGCGGCAAACCCTGCGAAGCCGCCCGAACCAAGCAACACGATCCGAATCGCCCATGTCTCGCCCGAAATTCCTGCCCGACAACTTCACCTTGTGTTTGATCGCGACTGTGCTCACGGCCAGCCTGCTACCGTGCCGCGGCCCGGTAGCGACGGGCTTTGGCTGGCTGACCAATTTCGCGATCGGCCTGCTGTTCTTCCTGCACGGCGCCAAGCTGTCGCGCGAGGCGGTGGTCGCCGGCGCGACCCATTGGCGCCTGCATCTGCTGGTTCTGCTCAGCACCTTCGCGCTGTTCCCGCTGCTGGGCCTGGCGCTCAAACCGCTATTGTCGCCGCTGGTCACACCCGCCCTTTACACCGGCGTGCTGTTTCTGTGCACGCTGCCCTCGACGGTCCAATCGTCGATCGCCTTTACTTCGATGGCCAAGGGCAATGTGCCAGCCGCGGTCTGCAGCGCGTCCGCATCCAGCCTGATCGGCATCTTCCTGACGCCGCTCCTGGCCGGACTCGTTGTGTCTTCGCACGCCACCGGGGCGTTCTCGCTGGGCGCCATCTGGAGCATCGTGCTGCTCCTGCTGGTACCGTTCATCGCGGGCCAGGTCTTGCGCCCGCTCATCGGCAAATGGGTCGATCGTCACAGGAGCATCCTGCGCTACGTCGACCAGGGTTCGATTCTGCTGGTGGTCTACACGGCTTTCAGCGAGGCCGTCATCCAAGGACTGTGGCATAGCATTACCTGGCTCGCACTCGGCGGCTTGGTTGTGACTTGCGCCGTGCTGCTGGCGATAGCGCTGGTACTGACGTCGGTAGTGGCGCGCCGCTGCGGCTTCAGCCGGGCCGATCAGATCACCATCGTGTTCTGCGGTTCGAAAAAGAGCCTGGCGTCCGGCATTGCGATGGCCAAGGTAATGTTCGTGGGCCACGCGGTCGGTGCCATCGTCCTGCCGCTTATGTTGTTTCATCAAATCCAATTGATGACTTGCGCCGTCCTGGCCCAGCGCTGGGGGGCACGCAAACTTGACGGCGCAACCCCGGCCGGCTTGATTCCGGTGAAACATTGAGGCGGCGCAGCAATCCCGGTTTATCGGCATAAACCGGGGGCTCCATGATTCACGGGACGCGCACGCGATAATCCCGTGGCTTTAATAGTCTCGGCAACTCGCTGTTTTATTTCATTCGAATTTATTCTCAAATATATGCGATGGCCACTTGAATATATCGGCCGCTCATTCCGATAGAAAAAATACCCGTAAAAAAGATATTTTCCATTCGCTAAACCGTGCATTCGCAGCGATAATTAAAAGCTCAGGGTATAGCCGGAATCAAATCGAATAATCGGGACTCGCAACGCGACTCCACCTGCCGGCCATGCAAGCGCGAGCTTCATCGCGCGCCTCGCGACGCCCTGCTATGACGGGAATTCAATGAGCACTGTCGGGGAGTCGAATGTCAAACCGGTAGCCGACGCGCACACCAAGCGCGATGCCGCGCCGCGCACGTTCGAAGTACCCGACCCCGCCAGCTCTTACGCCGAATACACCACGCGCCGCCTGGGGTCCTTTATCCGTGCCCAGTTGGTGACCGGCATTGTGGTCTATCTGATCGCCTGGGCCGGGCATCTGTATATCGAGGGGCCGCTGCTTGCGCCGTACTGGCCGCTGCTGCCTGTCATCGGCATGTTCATCACCACCCTCGCGACGTGGCGCACGCGTGCCAGTTGGCTGCTCGGTGCGGCGTGCCTGCTCTATATCGCCTTTGCGGAAACCGCCGTGGTCGTCTACGCACTGAGTTGGAGCGACGGGATCACCATGGCACTGCCAATGTTCGTCCTGATCCCGCTGATCGCCAGCACCACACTGGCGCTGGGCTGGGATTTCTCGATCGCATCGTTGCTGATGCTGTTGGGGCCCGCCCTGCTGGTACTGTCGCATGACGTCGCGCGGCCGCTGCGGATCTATTACGCGATCGACATGACGATCGCGTTCCTGGTCAGCGTGGTAGCCAATATCTTCGCGGTACGCTTCCACAAAAAGAACTATCGCCTCGAGCGACAGCTGCGCGCCTTCGCCGACATCGACGAATTGACGCAGCTGCCGCGCCGGCGCCGCGTGATCGAACTGGCCAAGCGCATCATTCATCGTTGCGAACGGGCGAATCTGCCGGTATGCGTGCTATATCTGGATGCGGACCGTTTCAAATCGATCAACGATATCTTTGGCCACGACGCCGGCGACCGCGCATTGACCCTGATCGCATCGCAAATCCAGGAGTCGATCCGGCCGGCGGACGTCGCAGGCCGTTTCGGCGGCGAGGAATTCATCGTCTTCCTGCCGGGTGCGGATCTGCATCTGGGCGCCCGCATCGCCGAGCGCCTGCGCAAACGCATCGAGGGCATCAAGGACTTCGAGGCGGTGCTGTCTGTGAGTATCGGGGTAGCCCAGCATATCAAGGGGCATGATATCCACCACGTGATTCAAGCCGCCGACGGTGCGCTCCTGCACGCAAAGCGCACCGGACGCAACCGCGTGACGCTGGCCGACACCCCGATGCGCGTCCAGGGCGTACCGCCCTTGCATGCCGATCATGCCGAGGACAATGCGGTGCGCGACAACGAGCAGGACGTCTCCGCCTAGACCTTTGCCACTGCGCCCGCCTCCTGCGGGAAGCAGCGATAGCCCTCCATCACGACAGCGGCGCAACCACTTTGCATACCCGCGCACGCAGCCTCGCCGCGCTGCCTCCTGGCTGAGAAGATAGCCTGGAGCCGACATGGATTGCGCATTCGCAGTAAACTAGTCGGCCTGCCCATGATCGCCGCGCGGCCGCGTCAACACCCCGGACCGCGCCCCCATACCCCGGCGCAGCCACCCTGCAGCATCAGGCAGGCTACGCGTACGGACATAATCCGGAGCCTGCGCGGCAGGGGACACCGGCTGGCGGCCAGGCAATCCATTTTCAAGTTTTTGGAGCAAGTGTAATGACCGAAAAACGCCCTCAATCGGGCGGCGATCACGCGGATCACGACCATCCCGAGAGCAGCGCCGACTTCACCGAACACGATTGGCGCCGCTTTCTCGCCAGCCTCGGCGAAAACCCCAACCGCTCGGGCCTGCGTGAAACCCCGCTGCGCGTATCGAAGGCATGGAAGCATTGGGTGTCGGGCTATGCGCAGGACCCCGCCGAAATCCTCAAGGTGTTCGAGGACGGCGCCGAACGTTACAACGAACTGATCGTGGTACGCGGCATTCCGGTCTATAGCCACTGCGAGCATCATCTGGCGCCGTTCTTCGGCACCGCCACCATCGGTTATGTGCCGGAAGGCCGCATCGTCGGACTATCCAAGCTCACGCGCCTGGTCGAATGCTTCGCGCGCCGCCTGCAAGTGCAGGAGCGCCTGACCAGCCAGGTGGCGGAAACACTGATGCACGAACTGCAACCGAAAGCGGTCGGCGTGGTAATCCGCTGCCGCCATTTGTGCATGGAAAGCCGCGGCATTCGCACGCCCGGCGAGGAAACCATCACCTCGGCCATGCTGGGCGAACTGCAGACCAATCTGGGCATGCGCGCCGAATTGCTGGCGCTGGGCCGCGAGAGATGAGGACGTTGGGTCGGCTCTCGAATCGACTCAGGAAGGGATGGGATCCATGCCGCCTGCCACCCGATCACGCATGCGATACACGAACATTGCAGCCCCGCAGGCGGCCAGCACGGCCACGACCATATTGATCCCCAGCAATGCCGCCTCACCCCAGGCGATATAGATCGTCTTGGATGCTTCGACGCCGAACGCCATCAACAGCATGAACAAGGTATTGATGGCGGCGGCCACCGCGCCTTTCTGGCCCGGCGAGGCAAACAAGGCCTGCCGGTAGATGGCCGCATAGCAAGGCCCGATACCCAGCGCATAGAGGGCGTAACCCGGCACAGCTCCCGTGAAGCGGCCGCTCGCCAATTGTCCTGCCGCGGCCAACGCGACGCCGCAAAGCATCGCATATAGCCCCAGGCGCATCACCTGGTCGAGCGTCCAACGCCCGGCTAGCCGCGCAACGACGATATGGCCGACGATCATGGCGCCAAATACCGGCAATTGCCAGGCGCCGTAGAGAACCGCCGTCATTCCCTCGCGCTCGATGAAGATCACCGGCGCCAATGCGATCCAGTTCATCAACGGAATACAGGCGAAACCCAAGGCCGCACAAGCGGACAGGATGCGCGCATCGCGCAACACCGGCAGATAATCGCCCAGCAGGCGACGCAAGGACAGACGATTGCTGCTCGCCGGGCTTGCCGTCTCCGGCATGTGACGCCATAAACCGTACAGCGCGACGCAAGCGAGCCCGGCAATCAGGCCGAAGATCGTACGCCAGGATGCCCAGGTCACGATCAGCGCGCCCAAGATCGGTCCGAGCAGCGGCGCCAGCAAGGCGACGCTCGCCATCAGCGCCACTGTGCGCACCGCACGCGCTTCGTCGAATGCCTCTTGCACCGACGGATAGCCCACTGCCGCCACGAATGCGACGCCGGCACCCTGCAAGGCGCGCAACCACACAAACTGGACCATGCTGTGGACGCCGTACATGCCGAGGCAACTGAGAATAAAGAACACGACGCCAGCCAGCAGCACCGGGCGCCGGCCGCGATGGTCGGACAGCGGCCCCAGCAACCACTGCAGCGAAACATTACCCAGCAGCGCCGCCGATAGCGCGAAGGACGCACTGCCGATACTCGCATGGAAATCGTGCACCACGTGCGGCATGCCGGGCATGATCATGTCATTCGACACATAGGTCGAAAATTCGAACAACACCAGAAAAGCGGGAAACCAGAATCTCATAAAAACCGTCAATTTGAATGCATTGCGACATTCGATCTGAATCGATGCGCAAAGGTTATTGCCGTATCAACGCGCAATTGCCACACGTGACATGCGAGGACAACAGACGTGCAACGTAGCAAGCGCCAGCTTGCATTCGGCACGTGCGTAAACGGATTGGCTAGTCGGACAGGCCTGGTCTCGCTCAGCGAGGCAAGCCGTCTTAACATGCGCGCGATCGATAACATCACGCGCAGCGAGTGGGATCAAGGGTGCTTCGGCGGACCTTCGGGCCTGGATGCCTGCCCTAGGCCTCGCTACTACGCAAAACATGCGATATCGCGAAGCTTGGATTCGGTTCAGTCGCAAACCGTGAAGATAAGCAGTGCAATTTTACCAACGATTTCGACGGCAGGATGCCTCGCAGCAAAACACCGGACCAATTTACCGATGTGCAACACGTCGCAGCCATCACGCTTTCTTTTCTTACAAGTCATCGTTTTGCAACAGTCGCGCTTCGATAATCTCGCTCGCACCTATGCCACTGCCGCCTCGATATTTTTCCAGCGTGGTGGTCCATCGTCGTCGCTTCGTCTTGGAGCTAGTCACCATGACCATCCGTCACCGCATAACCGCCCTCGTGTTGCTGATGTTCGTCGTACTGACGGCCATCGGCGGCTACGCCGTGTACCAAACCCGCAATAGCGCGGTTCAAGTCAAGCAAGTCACCGCCGGCGTCGTGCCCAGTGCATTGGCATCGGCCGATCTGGTGGGGCTGCTCAAGGACGTGCAGCTGGCCATGATGACGCTGGTCTACGCGCCGGACGGGAATATCCTGTCGCAGGCGCAGGACCAGTTGAAGGTCAAGGAAGCCGCCCTGCGCGACGCCCTCGCGCTACAGGCCAAGAGTGCCGTCGGCCAAGCCCAGACCGGGCTGCTGTCCCAGGCCCACGATAGTTTGCAGAACTATTTCTCCGCTATCGACGACACGGCGACGATGAAGGCCAGCGGCAACAACGAACTGGCTCAGGCCAATCTGTTCGCCAACGTCGCGCAGTATCGCGACGAAATGGAAGGTATCGTCGAAAATCTGCGCATGCAGAAGAATCGCCAGAAAGACGACGCCATCGCCACATTGAATCAGTCGCTCGCCACCACCACCGTTGCTATCGCGGGTGTGACCGGCCTTGCGGTGATCGTGCTGACCTTCATCGGCATGCTGCTCTACCGCCAGATCACGCGCCCACTCAGCAGTATGCAGAAAATGATGAGCGAAATCGCGACAAACCAGGATTTCACCCGGCGCGTGCCGGTCGGCCGGATGGATGAAATCGGCCATTCCATCGTCGCCTTCAACGGCATGCTTGAAAAGATTCAGCAGAGTTCGACCTTGATCAAGCAAAAGACCGCCGATATCCAGGCGATGCTGCAGAACATTCAGCAAGGCATTCTGACTGTGGTCGGCGGCGTCGTCGTGCATGCCGAATATTCGACCTACCTCGAAGAAATTTTCGAAACCAAGGACATCGCGCACCGCAAGCTGATGGATCTGGTGTTCTCCGACACCAACATCGGTACCGATGAACTGTCGCAAATCGATGCGGCAACGCACGCCTGCCTGGGTGAGGATGCGATCAATTTCGTCTTCAACCAGCATCTGCTTACCGGGGAAGTGGCCAAGCGCATGCCGGATGGTCGAACCAAGATTCTCGACTTGAGCTGGTCGGCGATCACCGACGACGACGACATCATCGTCCGCCTGATGCTATGCGTGCGTGACGTCACGGAACTGCGCAAACTTGCGGCGGAAGCCAACGAACAGCGTCGCAGACTTGAGACCATAGGCGAAATCCTGGCGGTCAGCGAGGAGAAATTCCATCAGTTCGTCGAAACCTCGACCCACTTCATCGGTGCCAACGAGCACATCATCCGCGGGCACGATCAAGCCGATCTCGATGCTGTCGCCGAACTGTTCCGCAACATGCACACCATCAAGGGCAATGCACGTACCTATAACCTGCGCAGCCTGACCAACCTAGTGCATGAAGCCGAGCAGAGCTACGAAGCATTGCGTCGCCCGGATGCCGACGGTGAATGGAACCAGGCGCGCCTGCTCGAGGAATTGGGACGCGTAAAGAAAGCACTCGAACACTATGTCGAAATCAACGAAGTCAGCCTGGGACGCAAGGACCGCGGCCAGAATATCGACGCGCAACGCTATCTGATGGTCGACAAGGTTCACATCGAGCACAGCCTGCGTCTGCTGGATGCGGCCGACATCAGCAAGCCGCACGAACTGTTGGCAATGCGCGAACAACTACAACGCACGCTGCGCCTGCTGGGTACCGAAAGCATCAGCGAGGCGTTGTCCGGCGTACTCGAGGCACTGCCCTCGCTAGCCCGTGAATTGGGCAAGGAGGTGCCGGCGGTACGCATCGACGACAATGGCTACCGTTTGCAGGCGCAGGCCATACCAGTGCTGCAAAACGTATTCATGCATCTGCTGCGCAACTCGATCGATCACGGCATCGAATCGGCCGCCCAGCGTATCGAAGCGGGCAAGCACGCGGCCGGTACCATTGACATCGAAGCCGGTATCGATCACGACGCGTTTCAGATCACGCTGAGCGACGACGGGCGCGGCCTGGCCCTTGCGCGCATCCGCCAGAGCGCGGTCGAGCGCGGCTGGATTGCACAGGACGAGCCCGTCAGCGACGAAGATATCGCTCAGTTCATCTTCCGCCCCGGCTTCTCCACCGCGAAAGAGGTCACGGAAGTGTCCGGGCGCGGTGTCGGCATGGACGCCGTCAGGGACTTTCTCAGGCAAGCGCACGGCCATATCGAACTGCATTTCACCGACGACCGCAAGGGCGAGGCATTCCGTCACTTCCAGACAGTCATCAGTCTGCCCGACCGCTTTGCGGTCGACAGCGTCGGCGTGGTCGGTGCGATATCGGCCATTTCGCTTGATTGATTCTAGGCGACTAAAAAATGGCAGCAACAGAAATCTACCTCATCATCGCGGCCGCCAGCTGCTTTGTTACCGCACTTGTGGCATGGATACTCCATCGCTGGCAGCGCGCGGCATCGTCATCGCTAAGCCTTGCGCAGACGCAAGCCAGCAGTTCGGCATTGGCCCAGGTACAGGCCCAATGCAAGGCATTGACCGACGAACATGAGCGGAGGGCCCAGGAGCTGGAAGCGCTCATACTCGAATTGCGCGACGATCTGCAGCGCCGCAGCGACGAGGCGGATCGGGTCGGTCTCGACCTGGACGAAGCGAAGCGCAGACACTCATCCCTGGAACAGCATGCCGGGCGCATCATCAGCGAAGCAAATCGTCTGAAGGGGCTCGCCGCCACCTTCGAACGCTGGCACGAACAGATGACTTCGCTGATGACGCAGAATCAGGACATGCACGAGAAGAACCAGGAACTGTCGTCTATTGTGCGTCACGTCGTCATTGTTTCTCTGAATGCGTCGATCGAAGCGGCACGTGCAGGCACGGCAGGCCGTGGCTTCGCGGTGGTGGCCAGCGAAGTGCGCACGCTGGCCGCGCGCTCGGAAGAACTGTCGCGCAGCTATCGGGACAGCCTGCACCGCAACGACCTCACGACCACGGCGACCTTTCAGGACATCCAGGCCGGCGGCAAGATGATTGCGGCGTCACTGAGCGGCGTCGAGGCGCTGGCACAGCAATTCCATACGACGCTGCATTGACCGCGGAGATTGAAGTGATCAGCGCCCACGCCAAGGACAGCATCGAACGCATCTTGCGCAAGGCGGCACAGACACGCCTACCGATCGCGGACGGCGGCGACTGCGTCATTACGCCGGTCGAGACCGACAACGCCGCCCTGCATACTCACGTCGTGATGCTGACCATCTCGTCGATGGCGTTTCGCTTGCTGCTGGTGCTGCATTTCAGCGAAGACGAGTCGATGCGTCGCTACTATCTGGGCGAACGCACCGATCGCAACTTGACGGAAATATTTCTCGAAGTCAGCAATCTATGCTGCGGGGCGTTCAATCAAGCGCTCCTGTCTGCATTCCCGGATCTGGGCATGTCGACACCCTACGTGCTCGACGCAGGCTGCGTGCCGCACCTGAGCGAACTGGATCCGGACTACCTTGCTTCGTTCGATATTCGCATCGACGGCACGGTTGGACTCGTTGCCACCATCTGCGTTTGTGCGGACGCACCTATCGATTTCGTCGCCGATGTCGAGACGGCCGACGAGAACAGCGGCGAACTCGAATTGTTCTAAAAGACGTAACAGCAAATCAAAGGAAATCTCTCATGGCAAAAATTCTGGTTGTCGACGATTCCAGTACCGTGCGCGACGAAGTCGCCGGCTTTTTGCGGAAGAGCGGCCTCGACGTGGATACGGCGGTGGACGGCCGCGACGGCCTGGCCAAGCTGAAGTCCAGCCCAGGCACCAAGCTGATCATCAGCGACGTCAATATGCCGAATATGGACGGCTTGACGATGGTCGAGAAGATACGCGGCGAACTCGCCAATATGACCGTCAACGTGATCATGCTGACGACCGAAAGCAGTCCGGCGATGAAGGAGCGTGGCAAGGCAGCCGGCGTCAAGGGCTGGATCGTCAAGCCGTTCAAGGGAGAAGCGGTGCTCGATACATTTCGCAAGCTGGCCGGCTGATGTGCCGACACTGACTGCGGCCCCTTGCACGCGCGAGGGACTGGCGTCCAAATCGGAGGTCGCGAGTCGGACACCGCGGTGTCGGACATCAATAACCGGCAAAGCGGAGCATGCGGCGACTTGGTGGAGGTGATCGGGATCGAACCGACGACCTCAACGTTGCGAACGTTGCGCTCTCCCAACTGAGCTACACCCCCAGCACCGCAAGAGACAGGAACATACCGCGGACATCCCGCGACCGATCCAGCGAAGAATATTAGCATAACGGCGCAATTTGGACATCTCCCCGGCAGCAGCCAGGCATGGCCAATTTGGCGACGTGTCGTGCCACCATCGTGGCACAATGGGCGTGCATTTTCGCACGCCCCGTCCACGCAGGCCCTGAGTTGAACGCTCCCTTATCTCTCGCGCAAAACCAGCATTACCCCACCGGTGCGCTGTATGTCGTGGCCACGCCGATCGGCAATCTGGCCGACATCACCTTGCGCGCGCTGCACGTGCTGAATCTGGTCGATCGCATCGCCGCCGAGGACACGCGCACCTCGGCGCAGCTGTTGACTCGCTACGGCATCGACAAGCCGCTACTCGCCGCTCACCAGCACAACGAACACGAGGCCGCCGAGCGTGTGGTGGGGCTGTTGCGTGCGGGCGAGCGCATCGCCTATATCTCGGACGCAGGTACGCCGGCGATTTCCGACCCCGGGGCAAAAATCGTCGATGCGGTCAGGGCATCCGGTCTGACCGTGGTGCCGGTGCCGGGCTGCAGCGCGATCACGACCGCGCTATGCGCAGCGGGCGGCTGGGTGTCGACCTTCACATTCCAGGGTTTTCTGCCGACCAAGTCCAAGCAGCGCGCCGACCTGCTGCAAAGCTTACGCGCACAAAGCGCGGCCCAGGTATTCTACGAAGCGCCGCATCGTATCG
>OUWB011206795.1_pt1 | contig 17342 bp, 16 predicted proteins | sample 1779821 | NCBI WGS metagenome assembly OUWB01 (sample SAMEA3914806, study PRJEB12502) | metagenome | biome: forest; material: soil | place: Canada | collected 2011-08-03 | depth 0.1 m
CGGTTCAGAAACAAGGCCTCAGCCTTGCCGTCCGATGCGCGTTCGAGTTGATCCAGCGGCAGATCGGGTACGCCCAGCGCGGCCAGTTTCTTGGTCAGCGGCGCGGTTGGCTGGCCGTTTGCATCGAGCGCGACGGAAACCGGCAGCACTTTCTCGCGCACAGCCTTGTCGGGCGCGACCGGCAACACACCGTGGATCGTCACCGCCAGGCGGCGCGGCGTGGCGTAGCCCTGATATGCGCTGCCTTCGGCCACCAGGCCAGCCTGCGCGAGCCGGTCGTACAGACCTTGCGCGTAGGCCTCGCCCAGCTTCTTCAGCGCCTTGGGCGGCAGTTCCTCGGTTTGCAGTTCGATCAGCAGTGTGCTGCTCGCGGTGATGTCGGTGGCTTGCGTCATTGTGGCTCTTTCAGGAATGGCGGGGCGCTGGGTTGGCTTACGGTTCAGGCTGCGGATTCAGGCAGCTTGCGTGGCGAGCACGGGCGCCAGGCCAGCGCACATCGGGAAGCCGAGCTTTTCGCGGGCGTCGTAATAGGCCTGCGCAACGAGGCGCGACAGCGCACGGATGCGGCCGATATAGGAGGCGCGCTCGGTGACCGAGATGGCGCCGCGCGCATCCAGCAGGTTGAACGTATGCCCGGCCTTCAGGATCATTTCGTAGGCCGGGATCGCGAGCTGTGCTTCGATCAGGCGCTTGGACTCGCTCTCGTATTGCGAGAACAGGCCAAACAGCATCTCGGTATTCGAATACTCGAAATTGAACGTCGATTGTTCGATTTCGTTTTGCAGAAACACGTCGCCGTAAGTCAGCACACGCTCGCCTTGCGGATGCCCCATATCCGGCGTGCGGGTCCAGACCAGGTCCCACACGTTGTCGACTTTTTGCAGATACATGGCGAGCCGTTCGAGACCGTAGGTGATTTCGCCCAGTACCGGCTTGCAATCGAGGCCGCCGACTTGCTGGAAGTAGGTGAACTGCGTTACTTCCATGCCGTTCAGCCAGACTTCCCAGCCCAAGCCCCATGCGCCCAGCGTCGGGTTTTCCCAATCGTCCTCGACAAAGCGCACGTCGTTCTGGCGCAGGTCGAGGCCGAGCGCCTCGAGCGAACCCAGATACAGCTCCAGGATATTTTCCGGCGCGGGTTTCAGTACCACCTGGTATTGGTAGTAGAACTGCATGCGGTTCGGATTTTCGCCGTAGCGGCCGTCTTTCGGGCGGCGGCACGGTTGCACGTAGGCTGCGCGCCAGGGCTCGGGGCCGATCGCGCGCAGGAAGGTACCGGTGTGCGAAGTGCCGGCGCCGACTTCCATGTCATAGGGCTGGAGCAACGCGCAGCCTTGACGATCCCAATAGGTCTGCAGCGCCAGGATGATTTGCTGAAAAGTGAGCATGGAAAGCCTTGTCCAGTGATGCGGTGCGGGTTGGGGCTGGACCGCACAAATCGGGTCGCGCAAACCGGGCCGCACAAACAGTAGCACGCCGGGCACGAAAGACTCGGCGCGGGATATGCCAAAACCCTGAATTTTAACGGGTTTGGCCGTCTTTTGCGACTTTGTGCGCAGCGGCGGCCTGTCAAACCCCGCGGCGGCGCGGCAGCAGGCATCCGGCCAGCGCCGCCAGCGCCACCAGCAGGACTGGCGCATTGCCCCAGCGGACATAGGGGGTGAGACCGCCGCGGCCTTGCACGACCACGGCGAGCGAGCCGGTCGACATCACCGGCAACTGCGCCTCTACGCGGCCGTTTGCGTCGATCGCGGCGGTCGGACCGGTATTGGTCGCGCTCAGCAGCGGGCGTCCGGTTTCGAGCGCGCGCATGCGCGCCATCTGCAAATCTTGCGGCAGGGCGATCGTATTGCCGAACCAGCCGAGATTGCTCGCGTTGACCAAAATCGTCGCCGGTACCTTTTGGTCGCGCAGCGAACGCGCGATTTCCTCGCCGAACACGTCCTCGTAGCATACGTCGAAGGAGATCGGTTGGCCGTGCACGAAGAGCGGCGGCTGTACCGGCGCGCCGCGGTCGAAGTCGTCCATCGGCATGTACATCGTCGCGACAAACCAGTGGAATCCGTTTGGCACGAATTCACCGAACGGCACCAGATGCGATTTGTCGTAGCGGTATAGCTTATCAATCCCGGGGGTGACGCCGAACAGGCTGTTGGTGAAGTGATCCAAGCCCCGGTCGGTGGCTTGCGCGCCCATCGCGCCGAACACCAGAGTCGAGCCGCTTTGGTCGACGAAATCGCGGATCGCGCGGCCCCAGTCGTCCGGTATCTGCTGTAGAAATACGGGGATGCCGGTCTCGGGCGTGATGATCAGATCGGCGGGTTTTTCGGTGATCAGCTTGCGGTACAGATTGATCGCGTGATCAACGCCGGCCTCGGAAAATTTGATGTCCTCCGGAACGTTGCCTTGCAGCAGACGCACCGACAGCGGGGCACCGCTGGGCGCGGTCCACTGCACGCGCCTGGCGACCATCCCACCGAGCAGGACCGCAAGCGTCACCGCCAGCGCGATCCAGGCCGTCGTGCGCCGCGGGCTGGCGTCGCGCTGCCGCGGCAGGCTGAGTGCCAACACCGCGCAGGCGGCGGCCAGCGCGGCCAGCGCGCCGACGCCGTACACGCCGACGAGCGGCGCATAGTGCGAGAGCGGACCGTCGACCTGCGGATAGCCGGTTGCAAGCCACGGAAAGCCGGTGAGGAAGGTGCCGCGCAACCAGTTGCCCAGCGTCCAGGCGGCGGCGAAGCCCAGTGCGGCGCGCCCATCCAGTGCACTTGGCGCTGGAGCGCCGGTGGCTCGGGCAGACCCGGCGCCACGCCTGGCGACGCGCCACCAGAGCGCGGCGGCGAGTGCGGGATACAGCGCCAGTCCGAGCGCCAGCAGTACCACCGCTGCGATAGCCAGGGCCGCGGCCATCCCGCCGATGTCATGCATGCTGACATACAACCACCAGACGCCTACGACGAAGTTGCCGAAGCCGAAAGCGCCGCCCGTCAATGCCGCCTGACGCCAACTGCGGGCACGTCCAAGCAGGACGAACAAGACCGCCAACAGCAGCAGTTCGAGCCAACCACCGTGCGGCGTCGGCGCAAACGACAGCGTATTGAGCATGCCGACCGCGACCGCCAGCGGATAGAACCACAGCGGCAGGCGCCGCACGTTGGGGAGCGCGCCGGCGGTGGAGACAGGTTGCGGCGGGACGGGCAAGGAGGGTTCAGCCATCTGACTTCAAGTAATGGGTAAATCGGACTGTCAGCCCGCGTGATCGGCCTCGGTATCCTCGCTGGCCGCTTCCGCTTGGTCCGTGGTACGGCGTACCAGCAGCACGTGTACCTGGCGGGCGTCTCCGCGCAGAATCTCGAACACCAGGTCGCCGATGCGGACCTGCTCGCCGCGATGCGGGACGCGGCCGAAGCGATGGGTGATCAGCCCGCCTATGGTGTCGACTTCGTCGTCGCTGTAGTCGGTGCCGAATACTTCATTGAACTGTTCGATTTCGGTCAGCGCACGTACGCGCTGGCGGCCGTCGGCCGCGGTGATGATATTGCCTTCTTCTTCGTCGAAGTCGTATTCGTCCTCGATGTCGCCGACGATCTGCTCGAGCACGTCTTCGATCGTGATCAGGCCGGCCACACCGCCGTATTCGTCGACCACGATCGCGATATGGTTGCGGTTCACGCGAAAGTCGTGCAGCAGCACGTTCAGGCGTTTGGACTCCGGGATGAACACGGCTGGGCGCAGCATGCCGCGCACGTCGAATTCATCTTCCGCGTAAAAACGCAGCAGGTCCTTCGCGAGCAGGATGCCGATCACGTTGTCGCGGTTGCCCTCATACACCGGATAGCGCGAGTGGGCCTTTTCCAGCACGAAGGGAATGAAGGTTTCCGGCGTATCCTGGATGTTGATCGCATCCATCTGCGCACGCGGGATCATGATGTCCCGTGCGGACAGTTCGGCCACCTGGAACACGCCCTCGATCATCGACAGCGAGTCGGCGTCGATCAGATTGCGCTCATGCGCATCCTGCAGGATTTCAAGGAGTTCCCCGCGCGTTTCGGGCTCGGGAGATATGAAGTCGGTCAGACGCTCAAGCAGCGAGCGCGGTCTTTCGTTGGATTTCGGCGCAGTCTTGCGACTGGGATAAGGGTCGTTCATGTCGGGGCGCCCGTCGAGGCGGGCGCTGGGTTACGAAGCAGTTAGGATACACCAAGACCGGCGCGGCTTTATGACACCGAGATCGACACCAGGATGCCGGCGGCAGGTCTGCGCAATTTCGGTGCGTCCAAGTGACGCAAGAGTCGTGCCCTGAATGTTCTGTATGCCGGCCGTACGGTAATATTGAGATAGTCGCGCCAAAACGCGATACGTTGCGCGGGCAACGCAGCACGCCGCGCACCGGATAATGCCATTTCCGTCAGCCACACTATGTCAGACAACGAATTCGAAGTACGCGGCCCGCATGACGAAATCCTGGAAGAGGGGGGCGGCCACGGCCATCACGGCGCATCGCGCGACCCGTTCGCCAGCCGTATCGCGGTAATGACCGCGGTGCTCGCCACGCTCGGGGCAATCTTTTCCTACCAGAGTGGCAATGCCGAGAATCAGGCGCTGATTTTCAAGAACGAAGCGGCGATCCGTAAGACCGACGCCGCCGATCAATGGGCCTACTATCAGGCCAGAGGCGAAAAGCAAAATCTGGCTGAGCTGGGCGCCGCGCTATCCGTGCGCGATTCGCAGGTGGCCGCGCATTTCGCCGCCGAGGCCGAACGCTATAAAAACGAAAAAGAGCCGATCCGCGCCAAGGCCGAGTCGCTGGAGAAACAGGTGCTGGAAGCGGACGCGCGCAGCGAGGAATTGGTGCATCGGCACCATCGCTGGGCGCAGGCGACCACTTTGATCCAGGTCTCGATCGCGCTGGCCGCGATCACGCTGCTCGCGCGCAGCCGCTGGCTGCTCGTCGGCTCGCTCGGCGTGGCGGGGCTAGGGGCGGTCGCCGGCGTGCTGGCATTCTGCGGACTCTGAATTTGCGTGTTGAGTTTGCGGCCTGAATCGGGGGCCTGAATCTGAGTCCTGAATGACGGTGAAGGTTGAACCGTCTGTAGCTTGGGCTACCGCCGCCGGACTACTGCGCGCCTGTCAGCGGCAGCGCTCCAGCAGCGCTTCCAAGGCGGGGTCGCGGATGCCGCTTGCGCGCAGCGCTTCCACTGTGCGCATCACATAGTCGAGCGTGGTGCCGTAGCGGCCGCTCGCGCACTGAAATACCGTGCGTACCACATGATCGGGCAGGCGCCCCGCGTAGGTCGGGATGCCGCGCCGCATGACAAAGGTCAGCACCTTGATCCGGCGTCCATCCATCAGCGTGCTGTGCAGCCAGGCCGGACGGTAAGACCCGAGCAGCATTTCACGATCCCACAGCGCTTCCAGGTTGCGCTGCAGATTGCCCTGATCGACGCGGTACGCGATACCGGTACAGGAGCCGCCGCGATCCAGTGCGAGTACCAGACCCGGCTGCCCAGGCGTGCCGCGATTGGCGCGCGACCAAAGGTAGAGGCCGCGGTGATAGCCAAGCACGCGTGCTTTGACTGCCTCCAGCGCCGGCATTTCCGGACGCCAGATCAGCGAGCCATAACCGAAGATCCAGAAATCGCTGCCGGCTTCCCAGTGACTCAGCGTATGTTCCAGCGATTGCGTCAGTTCCTCGCGCGTCAGGTAGCGGGCTTCACCCAGTTCGGGCGGATAGCCGTCGGCGGCGGTACCGGATGCCGTGGTGACGAGGCCAGGGCCGTTGAGGTGGGTTTTGCCGGTGCGCCGCACGATTCAAGCGTAGGGGTTGGCAAACCCGAGCGCGGCCAGCAGATCGATTTCGATTGCCTCCATTTCCTGCGCTTCGTCGTCGGTTTCGTGGTCGTAGCCTTGAGCGTGCAGCACGCCGTGCACCACCAGATGCGCGTAGTGCGCGGCCAGCGGCTTGTCTTGCTCGCGGGCTTCCTGTTCCACCACCGGGCAACACAGCACGATATCGCCCGTCACCGGATCGCTTTCGTCTTCGGCATAGGCAAACGTCAAGACGTTGGTCGCATAGTCACGGCCGCGATAAGCCCGGTTCAGTGCGCGGCCTTCTTCGGCGTCGACAAAGCGCAGCGTCAGCTCGGCGGGGTCGAACAGCGCCGCCCTGACCCAGCGCCCCAGCGTTGCACGCGGCAGCAGGATGCGCAATTCCGCGCGCCGCGCTGGGTCCATGCCGGCAAATTGCACGCTCAGCTTGAGCGTGGGTTTGCGGGGCTGCTTGTGTTCTGCGGCAGGACTCATCGCGCGGCGGCGTCCCTGCTTGCGCTATGCGCGTCGTAGGCCTCGACGATGCGCGCGACCAGCGGGTGGCGCACCACATCGGCACTGGTGAAGCGCGTGATGGCGATGCCTCGGATATTGCCCAGTACTTCCTGTGCCTCGATCAAGCCGCTCTTGTGGCCGCGCGGCAAGTCGACCTGCGTGGTGTCGCCGGTGACCACCGCCTTGGAGCCGAAACCGATGCGTGTCAGGAACATCTTCATCTGCTCGGGCGTCGTGTTCTGTGCTTCGTCGAGAATTATGAAGGCGTGGTTCAGCGTGCGTCCGCGCATATACGCGAGCGGTGCGATTTCGATCATCTGGCGTTCGAACATCTTCGCCGTCTTGTCGAAGCCGAGCAGGTCATACAGCGCGTCGTACAGCGGCCGCAGATAGGGATCGACCTTCTGCGCCAGATCGCCCGGCAGGAAACCTAACCGCTCGCCGGCTTCGACGGCCGGGCGCGTCAGTACAATGCGCTTGACCTGATCGCGCTCGAGCGCGTCGACCGCACAGGCCACGGCCAGATAGGTCTTGCCGGTGCCGGCCGGGCCGATACCGAAGGTGATATCGTGGGCGACGATATTTTTCAGATATTCGCGCTGCACCGGCGTGCGCCCGCGCAGATCGGGGCGGCGTGTGTACAGTTCGGGGCCGTCGTCCTCGGGTGTCTCGGGGTCCAGCACCACGGTCTTGGCCGCCGGGTCGAGCAGTATGCCGGTGTTGCTTTTGCGCGAGGTGTGGTGGCGCCGCACTTCGACCAAGGCCAGTTGGATATCGTCGAGCGACAAAGGGGTGACCGCGCGCTGGTAGAAAACCTCCAGCGCGGAAATCGCGGTGGCCGCCTCACGGCCCTTGGCCGAGATCCGGTAGTTGCGCCGCGACAGCGTGACATCGAGCGCCTGCTCGATCTGCCGCAGGTTTTCGTCGAGCGGCCCGCACAGATTGGCGAGCCGCGCATTGTCGTTTTGTGCTGCGTTGAATTCGAGCGAGGGCGAGCTTTTCAATTCTGGATCCGGGCCTGTCAGTGTGCGGGCGCGGCGCCAAGCGCCGCCGGTTCGGCTTGCGTGATGCCTTGCATGCTTGTGCCGGTGACGATCTCGCCGCGCAGCGAGTGCGGAAACACGCCGGTGATCTCGACATCTATCATTTGTCCGATCAGGCGCGCATGGGCATGCAGCGGTACCGGGAAATTCACTACCCGGTTGTTGTCGGTCCGGCCGCATAGCTCGCCGGCATCCTTGCGCGACACGCCTTCGACCAGGATGCGCTGCACCGAGCCGACCATCGCATGACTGATGCGTAGCGCATTGGCGTCGATATGGGCCTGCAATTCTTGCAGGCGGGCCAGCTTGACGCCGCGCGGCGTGTCGTCCGGCAGGTTGGCCGCGGGCGTTCCGGGGCGTGGGCTGTAGATGAACGAGAAGCTGGCGTCGTAATCCATCTCCTCGACCAGCGCCATCAGCTTGTCGAAATCGGCATCGGTCTCACCCGGGAAACCGACGATGAAGTCGGTCGACAGCGACAGATCGGGCCGGATCGCTCGCAGGCGGCGCACGATGGATTTGTACTCAAGCACCGAGTAGCCGCGTTTCATCGCCATCAGCACGTGGTCGGAGCCGTGCTGCACCGGCAGGTGCAGATGGCTGACCAGCTTGGGGATGCGCGCGTAGGCGTCGATCAGGCGCTGGGTGAATTCCTTGGGGTGCGACGTGGTGTAGCGGATGCGCTCGATGCCGGGAATGTCGGCGACATACTCGAGCAGCGTGGCGAAATCGGCGATCTCGCCGCCGTCCTTGAAACTGCCGCGGTTGCCCTGATACGCATTGACGTTCTGCCCGAGCAGCGTGACTTCACGTACGCCCTGGTCGGCCAGGCCGGCGATTTCGGTCAGGACGTCGTCCAGCGGGCGCGACACTTCGTCGCCGCGGGTGTACGGCACCACGCAATAGCTGCAGAACTTGCCGCAGCCTTCCATGATCGAGACGAAGGCGCTCGGCCCTTCGACCCGTGCCGGAGGCAGGTGGTCGAATTTCTCGATTTCCGGGAAGGAAATGTCGACCTGCGGCTGGCCCGACGCACGGCGTTGCGCGATCATCTCCGGCAGACGGTGCAAGGTCTGCGGACCGAATACCAGGTCCACATAGGGCGCGCGGGCGACGATGGCTGCGCCTTCCTGGCTCGCGACGCAGCCGCCGACGCCGACTACCAGGTCGGGTTTGGCTTCCTTCAGCGCCTTCACGCGGCCCAGATCGGAGAATACTTTCTCCTGGGCCTTTTCGCGGATCGAGCAGGTGTTGAAAAGGATGACATCGGCATCCTCGGGGGTGTCGGTTTTGACCAGACCGTCGGCTGCGGCGAGTACGTCGACCATTTTGTCGGAGTCGTACTCGTTCATCTGACAACCGAAGGTTTTTACATAGACTTTCTTGACCATGAATTCGCCGTTCGCAGTGGTTGACCTGGGGGCGGTAAGGACGGTGCGCGATGCTGCGTGCAGACATATCCTGCGCTTGCGCTCCGACCTCAAAGCACATATCACCGCACCGGCGTGGGCCGCTACGGTTAATCCGGCATTATACCGCCCCGCCAGGTGTTCCGGCTGACTGGACCGGCGCCACCGCGGTACCGCCGGGACGGCCAGGCGCAGGCCGTGCGCCGCCCGCGGCACGGTTTATTGGGCCAGCACCCAGTCGACCACGGTTTTCAGGTCGGCGTCGCTCAAGGCCGACTGCGCCGGCATTGGAATCGAACCCCAGACACCCTGACCGCCGTTTCTCACTTTTGCCATCAGGGTGGCTTCGGCTTTGCTGTCGCCTTTGTACTTTGCAGCAACCGACTGGAACGACGGCCCCACCAGTTTTTGCGTGATCGAGTGGCAGGCAAAGCAGTTGTTTTTCTGCGCGATGGCATGGCCGTCGGCGGCCCATGACGGCGATGCCGCAATACTCAGACTTGCGGCGATGAGGAGATGGCGCACTCGTAGCATGGTCGGGTTCCTGTCATTGGAGTGGGGCAAATCGCCGCCGTCGCCGGCGTGCGTCGTTACAGCAGGTGGGCAGGCATCGCTCGTTCAGCAGAGACTGCGGATTCGGGGCGAACCGGCACAGGCGGCAGCAACGCGTCGCGGGCACATGCTGCGACGCAGCATGTGGTTTCGGGGCTGCCGGCTCACCGACGTGCGGCAAGCATATCCAGTATATGCGGTGCGCGCGCATTTGTGCCCTGTCCGGCCTGGACCCGCGCAGATTTCCGGGACCCGGGTGTATAGTCATGGACAGCATTATGCGAGTTGCCGGGCACCATCGGTTGCAGGCCAAGCATTACGCTTTTCCAGCCCGGGCGTCCGTACCAGTCAGTAGCAAAACGAACACACGAAGTCGTTTTGATAACGTCCAGGAGGAGGCATATGGCTATCACCTTTACTCTGAACGGCAAACCCGTCACGGTCAACACCGAGCCGGATACGCCGCTGCTGTGGGTGCTGCGCGACGACATCGGCTTGACCGGCACCAAGTTCGGTTGCGGCGCTGCATTGTGCGGCGCCTGCACGGTGCATCTCGACGGCGCGCCGACCCGTTCCTGCCAGACCCCGATCTCGTCCGTCGCCGGCAAGAAAGTCGCCACCATCGAATCCCTCTCGCACGACAACACCCATCCGCTGCAAAAAGCCTGGATTGCGCACGATGTGCCTCAGTGCGGTTACTGCCAGTCCGGCCAGCTGATGAGCGCGGCGGCCTTGTTGGCGATCAACAAGAATCCGACCGACAGCGATATCGATGACGCGATGAGCGGCAATATCTGCCGCTGCGGCACCTATACCCGGATCCGGGCGGCGATCAAAGATGCGGCCGCGGAAATGCGCGCCAAGGTTTGAGGAGACTGCCATGACACAGACTCGCCGCGACTTTCTCAAGACCTCGGCCGCCGTCGGCAGCGGCCTGATACTGGGCTTTTATCTCCCCTTGAGCCGGGCTGCCGGCAGCGCCGCCATGGCCGACGGGATGGCCCATCAACCCAATATCTGGGTGCGCATCAGCCCAGACAACACCATCACCCTGATTTGCGCCCGCTCGGAGATGGGGCAGGGCGTCTATACAGCCTTGCCGATGTTGATCGCCGAAGAGTTGCAGGTCGATGTGCACAGGGTGAAGGTCGTGATCGCACCGCCCGATCCGGTCTACAAAAACGCCATGCTCGGCGCGCAGATCACCGGTGGCTCGACCTCGGTGCGCGACGGCTGGGACAAGATGCGCATCGGCGGCGCGCAGGCGCGCATGATGCTGGTGGCGGCCGCGGCCCAGTCATGGAAGATCGATGCGGCCGGATGCCGCGTGCAGGACGGCTATGTGTTCGGGCCGTCTGGCAAGAAGGCCAGCTACGGCAAGCTCGCCGGAGCTGCTGCGAAGTTGCCGGTGCCCACGAATGTGGTGCTGAAAAACCCGAGCGAATTCACCCAGATCGGTCGTCCGACCAAGCGTCTCGATACGCCCTCCAAGGTCAACGGCACGGCCCAGTTCGGCATTGACGTCAAGCTGCCGGGCATGGTCTACGCTTCGCTCGAACAATGCCCGGTGATCGGCGGCAAGGTGGTTTCGTTCGATGCCACCAAGGCGCGCGCGATGCCGGGCGTGATCGATGTGGTGCAGATCAACGACGGCGTGGCGGTGGTGGCCAATACCTATTGGCGTGCGTACAAGGCGCGCCAGGCACTCGACGTCAAATGGGATGAAGGTCCGGTGGCGCAGCTCGACAACGCTGTGATGATGGACGGCATCGCGCAGGCGGCAGCGAGCGAGAAAATTCTCAACATCGCCAAGACCGGCGACGTGGACGGCGCGATGAAAGGGGCCGCCAAGACGCTGAAGGTCGAATACCATTCGCCCATGCTCGCGCACGCGACATTGGAACCGCAGAACTTCACCGCGCATTACGCGAACGGAAAATGCTTGCTGATCGGGCCGACGCAGTTCCAGCAGGGCGCTGTCGGCAACGTTGCCACCGCGCTCGGCATCAAGCCCGAAGACATCACGCTGAAAACCACCTTTATCGGCGGCGGTTTCGGTCGCCGCCTGGAGGTCGATTTCATCGTCCAGGCTGCGCAGATCTCCAAGGCCGTGGGCAAACCGGTGAAACTGCTGTGGAGCCGCGAGGACGATACCACGCACGACTTCGTCCGTCCGCTTGCATTGCACCGTATGGAGGGCGGACTCGACGCGAGCGGCAAGCCGGTGGCGCTGACCTTCCAGCTGACTTCGCAGTCGATCACCCAGCGTGCCTTCGGCACGCCCAAGGACACGCTCGATCCCTTCATGACCGAAGCCGCCGTCGTGCCCTACGCGATTCCGAATATGCGCCAGGACGTGATCAACCACGATGCCGGACTGCGTGTCGGCTATTGGCGTTCGGTCAGCCATGCGCTCAATGCCTTTGCCAATGAAAGCTTTATCGACGAGATGGCGACGGCGGCCGGCAAGGATCCCTATCAATTCCGTGTCGACCTGCTGGCCCCCGATTCGCGTCTGGCCAACGTCGCCAAGCTGGCGCGCGACAAGGCCGGCTGGGGCACGGCGCTGCCGGCGGGACATGCGCGCGGCGTCGCTTTCATGGACGGCTATGAGAGCCACTTCGCCTTGGTCCTCGAGGTCTCCAAGGACGGCGACGATATCACCGTGCATCGTGCCGTGGTGGCGGCCGATATCGGGCAGATGGTCAATCCCGATACGGTCGAAGCGCAAATCCAGTCCAGCCTCGTATTCGGCTTGTCCGCGGCGCTTGCCGACCAGGTGACGCTGGTCAAGGGGCGCGTGCAGCAGCGTAATTTCGACAGCTACCCGGTGTTGCGCATCCAGCAGATGCCCCAGGTCGACGTGATCCTGGTGAAGAGCACAGAAAAGCCGGGCGGGGTCGGGGAACCTGTGACCGCCATGGTGGCGCCGGCGCTGGGCAATGCGCTGTTCGTGCTGACCGGCAAACGCGCGCATCAATTGCCGTTCACGGCGGAGAATCTTGCCAAGGCCTGAGCCCGGTCCGTTGCATGGGGTAATCAGACGAGATAATCGGGCAAAGGAGCGGGCGAAGAAGCGGCAGCGGTGCAACATGCCCGCTGCCGTATCCTTTTTCATCTTGCTTGCGTGCAGCATGCGACTTGCATAGTGATACGGATGACTAATAATGAAACTTGAAGGATCCTGCCATTGCGGCGCGGTGCACTTTACGCTGATGAGCGCCACCCCGTACCCCTACCAGCGCTGTTACTGCTCGATCTGTCGCAAGACCCAGGGCGGCGGCGGCTTTGCGATCAATATTGGCGGCGACGCGGCCAGTCTGAAAGTGCGCGGCGGTGATGCGATCACAATCTATCACGCCAAGCTGCGCGAGCCCGGCGCGGCGCGCTCGCATCGTAGCACCGCCGAACGGCATTTCTGCAAGCACTGCGGTAGCGCGCTCTGGCTGTTCAGTCCGGCGTGGCCGGAACTGATTCACCCTTACGATTCGGCCATCGACACGCCGTTGCCGGTGCCGCCCGAACACACGCATCTGATGCTGGCTTACAAGCCCGACTGGGTCGAACTCGAAGCCGGGCCCGGCGATCTGCAGTTTGATGAATATCCGGAGGAAGCGATTTCCGAATGGCATGCCCGTCTTGGATTGGCCGACGAGGCGCGCTGAGCGTCGGGATCAAACGCTTTGCAGTTAGGCACCTCGTAGTTCGTCGTGCCGCTCGACCTTGGGCAGTACCTTGACCGCACAGATAACCGGGCGCTGCAGCACGAAGTATCAGACTAGAGAAAAAATCCGCGTCGGGATTCAGCTGGCCACATGGATTTTCAGTCCTGCCTGGGTCAGCGTGTCCGTCATCGCCTCGGGCGGCGGCTGGTCGGTGAAGAGGGCGTCGATCTGCGACAGATGGCCGAGCCGGACCAGCGCCGGCCGGCCGAACTTGGAGTGGTCCGCGACCAGAAAGACCGTGCGCGCATGCTCGATGATGGCTTCGGCGACGCGGACCTCGCGCGTGTCGAAGTCGCGCAGCGTACCATCCGTTTCGATGCTGGAGATGCCGATAATGGCGAAGTCGACGCGGAACTGGCTGATGAAGTCGACCGTCATCTCGCCGACGATGCCGCGGTCCCAGGGGCGAACCACGCCGCCTGTAACGATGACTTCGCAGTCGGTGTAGCCGCACATCACCGCGGCCACGTTCAGGTTGTTGGTGATGACCTTCAGCCCACGCCGCTCGCTCAGCGCGCGTGCCACTTCCTCGGTGGTGGTGCCGAGGTTGATGAAGATCGATGCGTGGTCGGGAATATGCGAGGCGGTGAGTTCGGCGATGCGCACCTTCTCGTCGCTGAACATGCGCTGGCGCGCCGAATACGATACGTTTTCCGCGCTGGTCGGCAGGCTTGCGCCGCCGTGATAGCGACGCAGCAGATTCAACTCGGCCAGCGCATTGATATCGCGCCGTATGGTCTGCGGCGTGACGTTAAGGCGTGCCGCCACGTCCTCGACCGTGACGAAGCCGTCGCGCTGCACCCAGGCGAGCAGATCCTGCTGGCGCGGGTTCAGGGTCAGGCGCGGGTCTCGGGCGATCACGGGGTGCGGTTTCCGGGCGAGCAGTAAAAATCGTATCTTGGCTGGAACGGTGTGCGTAAGCAAGGTCCGTCGTGCTTGGCACGCCAACTTGGCAATGATCTGCATTTTATGCAGATTTGTGTCGCAGGCAAATAATTAAAATTCGTTCCCAGGCTCCGGGTTGAAATCAGCGTGAAGCAAAGGCGCTAATCGAAATCTCGACATGGTGGTCGTTGATACATGACGTTCTGCTTATAACTATGGAACTGCTTTGTTGGCTTGAGTGCGCCGCCTATTCCCCGAGGCGGCGTCTTTTTTTTGCCGCTTCAACCTTGTACGCTCCCACCGCGTCAGGCGTTGCCATGAAATGCAGAGCCGCCATGAATCGACTCGAAGCGTTACTGTCGGTTACTTTGCCTTATTTAATTTTGAGAAATTATCTCAATCGCCTGACGCGGTATCTTGTCTGAGGCGCAGTCAGATCGCACCAATTCGGCGCGTCGCAACCGACCTTGCGAGCCTCGACGTGGCGGCTTGCACCAAGCGCGATATGGCAACGCGATGCGATTATCAGCTCAATGCTTTGCGTGCTCGCAAGCCGGGCCGGCAGCCCAACACGGCAGACGCTCGCCACACTCGGCGCGAGGCAATGACCGCGGCCCATTTGGGAGCCTATATGCATTCGGAAAGCAAATTCATCAGCATCATTGAAAACTATCCGTCTTCCGCGAATTTTAAGGAGGTCGACACGGGTAAATATGTTGTCGCCAACCGAAAATTTGCCCGCTCGGTCGGCGCGTGCGAACCCAACGACTTGCTCGGCCTGACGGTGCGTGATCTGCCGGGTATTGCAGCGCAGGCAAACGCGACGCCGTGGCAGGAAAAACAGGTTGCGGAGCACAAGCAAAAGGTATTGAAGCTTGCCCAACTCGATTTCCTGGTGCAAGAAGAAAAGAAAACCATCCAAAGCAACTTTGTATTTTGCGATGCGCAGCGCGGCGACGTTCGATACGAGCAGGTCGTGAAATTGCCCATCTTTGATCAAATGAAGCACGTGATCGGAATTGCCACCTATCAGAACGATATGGCTCCGACCCTGTCGCTGAACGACATATACGATCTGAATCGGCGCTTTCATGACGTACCGGAAGCGATCAGACGGGTACTGGACTACATCGGCGTGACGCAGTACTTTACGACTCATCCCACTGAAGCGCCGTTCAGAATTTTTCTGGCCAAGGCTGAGCGTCACTCGAGCAAAGCAATTGCACGGAACCTCGGCATTTCCAATCGAACCGTTGAATATCAGCTCGACGCGTTACGAAATCGGGTGACCGACGGTGATTTGCGCCGAGTGTTTGCGTTGGTAAGGCGCAAGACGAACAATGAATTCGACCAATCCAATGGACCGGGCACACACGGCAGCCGGCCCACGAGCGCGTGATTCGCTTCAACACGGACACGGTTTGAAGGGCGATGCCGGGTCTAGGCATGTCTTGTTCAACGCTTCGTTGTATGATGGGCCGCCGGACTAGATCAATACATTGTGTTACGGTTACAACGTATTGCAAAGCGCTTAGCCAAGGCTCGAAATGGTCCATAAGAGCTTGTCCTGCCTGGCTTTTCTCCTGCGTAATCGCATCCGCTTGCCGCCTGCCCGAGTCTGACCCCTAGGGAACCCTTCCCCGCATAACCGGTCTACAATAAGAATAATCAGTACGGGCTTTGCCCGATAGGCTAAACGCTCTAGTTACGCTAGGTCGAATTGACAGGCGCGGCGCCGGATTACAAACTGGACTCAGCGTTCGGCAAATCCCGCCGACGGACCAGCGGCAGGGTTGCCACCAGCACACTAGAGCATGATGCCTTCAACCGGATTGGGAACATGGCTTACCAAGACTCGAGCGCTTTGCCTTGGCGGTATCAGGAGATCGATTTCAGTCAGATTGACCGTAGCTTGATTGCCGACGACGAGGATCTGTTCTTTCTCCTGTGCGCGTCGTCGTTCATCGAGAGCGGATCCGATCTCTACACCAGCAATCTCGCCGCTTTTTTTGATGGCGACAGCGCGATCACCGATTGGCTCAACCAGCATTGGGAATGCGAGGAGCTGCAACACGGCCGGGCGCTGAAAGCGTATATCCAGGCCGTGTGGCCGGATTTCGACTGGGATCTCGCCTTCAAGCGCTTTTTCGACGAATATTCGCTGAGCTGTACCGTCGAGGAGTTCGAGAAGACGCGGGCGCTCGAAATGGCGGCGCGTTGCGTGGTCGAGACGGGCACGGCTACCCTGTACCGCGCGATCAGTTCGTTTGCGCGCGAGCCGGTGCTGAAGGATCTGACCGGACGCATCCGCACCGACGAAGTGCGTCACTACAAGCACTTCTATCACTACTTCAAGCAGTACAACCGCAGCGAAGGCAACAGCCGCTGGACCGTGCTCGGCGCGTTGGTGCGGCGGGTAATGGAAATCAAGAACGACGATTCCGAGGTGGCGTTGCGCCATGCCTATGCAATCCGTTATCCCGATGCGCCTGCAGGCGATGCGCGCCTGAAAGCGATGACGAGCCGGGTCAGTCGCATGGTGCGGCGCAATCTGTCGGCCGACATGTGCATCAAGATGCTGCTCAAGCCGCTCGATCTGCCGCCGCGGATCCAGCCCGGCATCCAATATCCGCTCGAGAAGATCACGCAGCACGTGTTCTTCCGCTGAGCCCGCGAGCCCGACAGTCGCATGGCCGACGATCCGGAGTGCCCGAGGCCCTTGTCGCCTTCCACGATTCGGCCTTCCACGATTCGGCCTTCCACGACTCGGACCGGCACCCGCGCGACGTTGCCCGATGGGCTATACGTCGTGCTCGACGGCGCGCATTGGCGCAGCCTGCCCGGCTTTACGCTGGCGTTGGCCAGCGTGGATCCGCACGGGCGCGTGCATACCAGCTTGTTGGGTTTGGGCGAAGTTCTGGCGCGGTCACGCGCGGGAGCACAGCATGACAGTCTGCGCTTTGCGCTGTGGCCTGGCGCCCGCTCGGTCGCCTATCTGGCACGCTGCGGTCGCGCGACCTTGAGTTGCGTGTTCGACGCGACCTTTTTTCAGATTCACCTGGATACGGTCGAACGGCTGGCGGATGCCGCCGGGTTGGCTCGATTCAATGCGCGCGTCGAGCAAGTCGAAGCGCAGCGCGTTGCGTATGCGGCGCTGACGAGCGGCATCAGCTACACGCTGATCGAGGATGCGGCAACGGTGGATGCGCGCAAGGCCGAGCAGATCGCAGCCTTGCGCGCGGACTGAGCCGTCGCTTAGGTTGTTGAGCCGCGGTGCACCCCGGCAGGACAACCACCGCCAGCGGGCCGCAAGCAGCCCGCTGGGCGACTAGCGACCGCGTCCGCCCGAGCGGCGTGCTGCGCCGCCGCCGAGTGCGCCCGCACCGGCTTGCGGCGGGCGCGGG
>OUWB010001421.1_pt2 | contig 17291 bp, 13 predicted proteins | sample 1779821 | NCBI WGS metagenome assembly OUWB01 (sample SAMEA3914806, study PRJEB12502) | metagenome | biome: forest; material: soil | place: Canada | collected 2011-08-03 | depth 0.1 m
CGCCTCGGCATAGGACAGGCCTTCGACACAGATCAGGGCAATGGCCAATCTCTGGTCCTCGGGCAAGTCAAGCATCGCCTTCTCAACCTCCTTCAAGCGCCGGCGCGCCAGGGTCGCCGCATCGGCATCGTCGCCGACCTGGTCGCCCTCGTCTTCCGGCGCGAAGACACGGGACCGCCGGGTGCGGCCGCGGATCTCGTCGATCCATACATTCTTCAGCACCTTGAACAGCCAGCTGTCGAGCCTTGTGCCCGGCTGATAGAGGTCGAGATGGCGCAGCACCCGTTCGAGACCGGCCTGGACCAGGTCGTCGGCATCGGCCGAGTTGCCGGTCAGCGAGCGCGCGAACCGGCGCAGGCGCGGCAGCAGCGCGACAATATCGTCCCGGACCGCAGCGTGGTCGATGGCCATGGCTCCTCATGCAGGGTAAACGTCCGGGCGACGCCGTTTTCTTCCCTACCCCCGAAAAATTTTTGCAGCAAGACGCCCCCCTTCGGCGTTAAACAGGAAAAGGAGACTTTAATGCGCGCTTTTCCGTCCATCCTGGGCCTTACCTTGCTGGCCTGTATGGCCAATCCGGCCCATGCGCAGTTGCACGGCCTGTCGCTCGGCGGCGGATCACCGCTGGCGCCCGTCGGATCGGTGCTGCGCAATGTCACGGGCGACGTCGATACCCTGGCCAACCGCACGACCGGCGACATCACCAGCCGGCTCGACGACCTGGCGACGCGCCGCCTCGATGCCGCCGACGACCTACTGGCGCGCCATCCCGACGTCCTGGAAAAGAGCCCGCAAGGCGACCTGATCGTCCGCCACCAGGTCGTCGCCTATGCGCCGTCCGACGCCACGCTCGACGCCGCCCGGGCCGCCGGCTTCACCATCGGCGAAACGCAAACCCTCGATAGCCTGGGCGTGCGGCTGGTCGTGCTCGACGCGCCGCACGGCGTATCGACCCACGAAGCGCTGAAGCGCCTGCACGCCCTCGATCCCGACGGGGTCTACGACTATAACGACATCTATCTCGACTCCGCTTCCCGCATGCAACCCGCGGCGACCGGAGATGTGCGCGGCGAAGGCGGCGGCCGCGTCGGACTGATCGACGGCGGCGTCGATACCGGACATCCGGCCTTCCAAGGCGCCGAGATCGAGCAGAAAGCCTTTGCCGGCACGCTTGTGCCGTCGACCCACGGGTCAGCCACCGGCTCCCTGCTCATCGGCCGCAGCGACGGCTTTAGCGGCGCCGCGCCCGGATCGCGCCTGCTGGTCGCCGACGTCTACGGCAATGCGCCGACCGGCGGCTCGACCGGCGCCATCCTGGGCGCCCTCGACTGGATGGCGCAAAAACGTGTCGCGGTGATCAATATCAGCCTGGTCGGCCCGGCGAACGAACCGCTCCGCGCGGCCATCGCCACCCTGGTCGGACGCGGCTACCTGATCGTCGCCGCCGTCGGCAATGACGGCCCCGCTGCCAAGCCGCTCTATCCGGCCTCCTTTCCGGGCGTCATCGGCGTCACCGCGGTCGATCGCAAGAACCGCGTGCTGATCGAAGCCGGCCGCGGTCCCCAAGTCGCCTTTTCAGCGCCGGGCGCCGACATCGCCGCCGCGGCGACCGGCAAGGCCTATGCCGAGGTGCGCGGCACTTCGTTCGCCGCGCCGATCGTCGCCGGCCTTCTGGCGCAACGGCTGTCGGCGCCGGACCCGACCGCCGCCAAGGCCGCCGTGGCCGCCCTTGCCGCCCAGGCCACAGATCTCGGCGCCCCCGGCCCCGATCCGGTCTATGGCGCCGGCCTGGTCGGCGGCGACATCCGGCCCGACCTGCACGCCGCCTCGGCCGGCTTGAAAAAACATTCTTGAAAATTTTGGCGTAAATTTTTTTCGGGCGCCATGGAGAAAGATCCCGCGCCCGGTCGTTGACCCAAGTGAGGCCGGTTGATCGGCCGACAACCAAGGGAATATCGACATGAAAACGCATCTCTTCCTGACCACCGCGGCTATCCTGATGACGGTAGCGGTGTCCGCCCACGCCCAACGTCTCGGTGGCGGCCTGAGTGGTGGCGGCGGCTTCGGTGGCGGCTTTGGGGGCGGCCATATGAGCAGCGGCTTCGACGGCATGGGTTCCGTCAACGGTTCGGCCGGTCGCTTGAACGGCATCGCTTCGGGCACGGCGTCCGGCACGGCCACGGTCAATACCGCGAGTACGACCCGCGCCGCCGTCCAGGGCGCGCGCACCACCGCGACGACCGCCGCAACCGACGCCCGCGGCACGGTCGCCGATACCAAGACGGTTGCTCATTCTGCCGCCACGGCGGCCTCGGCCAGCGCCGGGGCGACGACGGCGGCGCAAGGCTCGGCCAGCGTCAAGGGCGGCCAGGTTTCGACCAGCGGCGAGACCTCGGCCAGTCTCAATCCACAGGCCTCGGTCAATACGGCCCGCACCGTCGCCGCCACCAAGACCGCGGCACAAAACGCCGTCAGCCGGACGGGCGGCCTGGTCGGCAGCGTCACCTCTTCGGTCGCCCTGCCTTCGATCGGCCTGTCGGGCAGCGCCGGCGCGAACGTCAACTAAACACGTAAGCCCCCGGTGTTTGGGCGCCGGGGGCGTCCTGCCTGAACCGAATATCGGCTGCCGGTCTCTAACCGGTCGGTGGCCAGTGGCCGTTGCGATGATCGGCCCCATATGCCCCCAAATCTGAGATCCCTCACCAGCCTGCGCTTTTTCGCCGCCTTATGGGTCGTGATCTATCACTACTGGCCGAACCTTCAGCCCACCCGGCCGGTATTCGTCGACAAGGGCGTCCTGGGTGTCGACCTGTTCTTCATCCTGTCAGGCTTTATCCTCAGCCACGTCTATCTCGACAAGGTCCGCGGCCACAGCTTCGACTACGGCGCCTTCCTGTGGGCCCGCCTGGCGCGGATCTATCCGCTGCATATCGCCCTCATCGCCGGCCTGATCGCCCTGTTGACGGGCCTGAGCCTCATCGGCCTGCACGCCGGCGCCCAGGTGCTGATCTGGTCCTCCCTGCCCGCCCAGTTGACCCTGACCCAGGCCTGGGGATTGGGGACGCAAGGCGGATGGAACTATCCGTCCTGGTCGATTTCGGCGGAGGGGTTCGCCTACCTGGTCTTTCCGGTCTTCGCCTACGCGGCCTGCCGGCTATGGCATCGCCCGCGCCTGGCCGCCGGGCTGGCGGCAGGGCTGGTCATGCTCGCCTATGCCCTGTTTCCGCTCATCGCCGGCTTTCCGCTGGTCCATGCCAGCACCCAATGGGGGGCCTTGCGCATCGTGCCGGGCTTTGCGCTGGGCTGCGCGCTGTGGCTGGTCTTCCATGCCGAGCTGATAAGGTCCAGGGCCACGGCGCTGGGACTGGCCGGCCTGTCGGCGGCGGCCCTTGTGGCGTCGATCGGGCTGGGCGCACCCGACTTCGTCTCGGTCCTGGCTTGCGGCGGCCTTGTACTTGGCTTGGGCGCGGCGGCGCGCCAGGGCTCACGGGCGCTGTCGCATCCCCTCCTGGTCCATCTCGGCGAGGCCAGCTTCGCGCTCTATATGGTCTCCATTCCCCTGCAACTGGTGGTCACCACCGGCTTGCAGAAGGTCCACATGATCGACCCGGCGCATATGCCGCTGGGCGTCTGGCTGTTGATGGTCGCCGCCACCGTGCCGGCCGGCCTGCTGTTCCACCACGCCATCGAACGCCCGGCGCGGACCTGGATGCGCAAGGCGCGATTTGGCAAACGGACGCCCAAGCTGGTGCTCGAACCGGTCGAGTAGATCGTTTATTCCGTGAACAGACGATAGACGCTGAGATGGCGATAGACCTCGCCGGACGCCAGTCGCGCGCTGGGGAAGGTCGGCCGGTTGGGCGCGTCGGGAAAGTGCTGGGTCTCCAGCGCGATGCCGTCGCCCTGGCGGATGGTGCGCCCGCCCTTGCCGACCAGGGTGCCGTCGAAAAAGTTGCCGGTATAGAGCTGCAGGCCCGGCATGGTCGTATGGATGTCCACGCCGCGGCCGCTTGTGCGATCATAGAGCCGCGCCGCCGGCTTGGGCTCATGCGTCACCCCATCGCGCAGGGCGAAGTTGTGGTCATAGCCGCGACCCAGGCGGATCTGCGCATCGTGGCCGTCGCGCACGGCGTCGTCCAGCCGGCGCGCCGTGCGGAAATCGAACGGTGTCCCGGCCACCGGCCGCCGCTCGCCCGTCGGGATCAGGGTGGCGTTGACGGGGGTGAAATCGTCGGCCTCGACCGTCAGTTCGGCCTCCAGCGCATAGCCGCCGCCGCGCAAGGTGAACAGGGCATGGTTGGTCAGGCTGACCACGGTCGGTGCATCCGTCGTCGCCTCATAGGCAATGCCCAGCACATTGTTGCGGCCCAGCCGATAGGTCACGGCGACGTCAAGCGTGCCGGGATAGCCCTCCTCGCCGTCCGGGCTGCGCCGCCTGAGCGTAAGCGACACCCCTTCGGCGTCGGCGATCGGCGGCTCCATCGTCCATAGTCGCTTGTCGAAACCCTGGGCGCCCCCGTGCAGGCTGTGGTCGCCGTCGCTCTTGCTGACCTGGTAATCGACACCGTCCAGCGTAAAGCGGCCCTGGTTGATGCGGTTGGCGAAGCGGCCGACCGTGACGCCGATATAGGTCGGCTGGTCGAGATAGGGCGACAGCGTATCGTGGCCGAGGACAATGTCGGCGACCACGCCGTCGCGATCGGCCAGGGTCAGGCCCTGCAGGGTCGCGCCATAGGCGATGATCGTCGCGGTGACGCCCGATCCGCTGTCGAGCGTGGCGGCGGACACGGCCTCGCCGCCGGGCAGATGGCCAAAGGTGAAGACACGGAAAGACGGCATCATCCGGGATTTACTCAGACATATTGGGATTAAGGGAGAAGACCCGCTATTTCAGGCTCATGCTGCGTTGGGTATCGCGCAGCGCCAGCCGGACCAGCGATTCCATGCACCAGTGCGCGTCGGATGTATCACCGCGCGCAATGGCTTCATAGACGGCGCGGTGATCGGGCACCGGATCGCGTTCCAGCGCCTTGACGCGCTGCTTGTAGCGCGTCGACCAGGCGACCGCGGCGCCGATCGACGACGACAGCGACGCCAGGGCCTCATTGCCGGTCGCCCGCATCAGGGCGTCGTGGAAATCGAGGTCGGCCTGGCGCCCGGCCTCGGTGGCCAGCGTCTCGGCGGCCATGATCTTCAGCGCCTCGTCCATGGCGACCAGGTGCGCGTCGCTGCGCCGCTGCGCCGCCAGGGCCGCGGCGGCCGGCTCGGTAATCAGGCGCAGCTCGAACAGGCCGAGGATAAAGGCCTCCGACGGCTCGGCTTCGAACATCCAGCGCAGCACGTCGGGATCGAGCAGGTTCCAGCGCGCCCGTTCCGTCACCCGCGTGCCGGTCTTGGGGCGGCTTTCGACCATGCCCTTGGCGGCCAGGATGCGGATCGCCTCGCGATAGGCCGAGCGCGAAATGTCGAGCGTGCTGCTCGATTCGATTTCATTGGGCAGGGTCTCGCCGCACGGATGGACGCCGCGCAGGATATCGACGCCCAGCCGATGGGCCAGCGCCCCATGCAATCGCCCCTGGGTCAGGATATGTTTGAACGAGGTGTCGAGCGGTCCGATGTCGAGCGCGTAGTCCGCCTCGTCATCCAAATGCGCCATCTGGGGCGCCAGTTCGCCCCGTGCCCGGCTGTTTTGTCGCGTCGTGACCATGGTCTTTTATGCCATTTCATCAGACAATTGACAACCGGCAAGCGCTCACCTAAGCCATTTTGTCGGACTAATAAGAATAATGCCTCATATAGCGGCTTTGAGACCCTTGGGAGGGGACGATGCGACTGGGATGGATTTCGCTACTGGCACTGACCGCCGGCCTCGCGGTTTCGACGGCGCAGGCCTCACCTGTGACGGTGACCGTCGATACCGGCAAGCCCGGGGCGACCATCGACCGCCATATCTTCGGCCAGTTCGCCGAACACCTGGGCTCCGGGGTCTATGGCGGCATCTGGGTCGGCAAGGACTCCCCCATCCCCAATACCCGCGGCATTCGCAATGACGTCGTCGCCGCGCTGAAGGCGATCAAGGTCCCCGACGTGCGTTGGCCGGGCGGCTGTTACGCCGACACCTATCACTGGCGCGACGGCATCGGCGCCAAGCGCAATGCCCGCGTCAACACCAATTGGGGTGGCGTCATCGACAGCAACGCCTTCGGCACCGACGAATATATGGACTTCGTCGACCAGGTCGGCACCGAGGCCTATGTCTCGCTGAACATCGGTTCGGGCACGGTCAAGGAAGCGGCCGACTGGATGGAATACATGACCGCCGACCAGCCGACGGCGCTACAGCAGGAACGGGCCGCCAACGGCCATCCCGCCCCCTACAAGGTCGCGCTTATGGGGCTCGGCAACGAAAGCTGGGACTGCGGCGGGCTGATGACGCCCGACGAATATACCGCCCAGATGCGGCTTTACGGCCGCTTCGTGAACAGCTTCAATACGACGTCGCCGACGTTGAAGATCGCCGTCGGCCCGGGCACGGACGACACCACCTGGACCGAGGCGGTGATGAAGACGTGGAAGGACCACCGAGGCTGGTCGTTCGACCTCCAGGGCTTGTCCCTGCATTCCTACACGGTGGCCGGCGGCTGGCCGCCGCACGCCCCGGCCACCGGCTTCGATGAACAGGCCTATGCCGATGTCCTGGCCGAGACGCTGAAGATGGGGCCGCTGATCGACAAGCAGTCGGCGGTCATGGACAAATATGACCCCGACAAGAAAATCGCCTTGGTGGTCGACGAATGGGGCGCCTGGTACGCGCCGACACCCGGCTCCAAGCCCGGCTTCCTGGTCCAGCAGAACACCCAGCGCGACGCCCTGCTGGCGGCGCTGAACCTCAACATCTTCGCCCGCCGCGCCGATCGCGTGCGCATGGCCAATATCGCCCAGATGATCAATGTCCTGCAGGCGATGATCTTCACCGATGGGCGCAAGATGGTGCTGACCCCGACCTACCACGTCTTCCACATGTACGTGCCGTTCCAGGATGCCACCGTCCTGCCGGTGACCTACGATGCCGGAAGCTACGTCGAGGGCCATGTCACCCTGCCCCGCCTCGACGCCATCGCCGCGCGCGGCAAGGACGGAAAGGTCTATGTGTCGCTGACCAATCTCGACCCGAAGACACCGCTCGAGGTCGACCTGGCGGCCATGGGTTTAAAGGCCAGGGCGGCAACCGGCGAAACCCTGACCGCGCCGAAGATCGACAGCATGAACGACTTCGACCATCCCGAAACGGTCAAGCCGTCACCGGTCAAGGCAATGCTGAGCAACGGCAAGCTGATGCTGAAACTGGCCCCTGAATCTGTAACTGTGGTTGAGCTCGAATAGGCGCCAGTCGATCTTCAATAATGGTCCGACATTTAGAGTCTAACGAAGTTAACGATAATAAATCATATAAAAACAGATGTTTTGACGAATAGGACAATATTTACCTATTGGGTGCGATTATTAGGGCTGAGTAAGTCACAGAGTACCTTCCCGTCCCCCGCGGAGTACCGAATGTCGACCGTACGCGACCTTATCGACTATATCAAAGCCGTCGACCGCCTGACCGTGGCCGTCGGCATCAATGGCCGCACCCAACTGAACAAGGATTTCGAACGCTTCCGTTCGATGCCTGGCGGCGTCACGGCGTCCGAATATCTGATGAAACGGGTCCGCCCCTACCTGCCCAAGGGCACGGCGGCGGGCATCTACGATCCGGCCGGACGCATGGTGTCGATGACCGCCCTGCTCGAAAACATCCGCATCCCGGAACAGCCGCGCGAAACCGCCAGACGCTAGAATCCGCGCTAGACGGCTACCGGCCAGCCATCGCGCCAGTCGAGGCGGTTGATACGCAGGGTCGGCCGGCCGTTATTGCGCGCATCATAGGCGTGGTAGACGATGTAGTCGGCATCGGCGTCCTGCAGGATGGCGCAATGGCCGGGCCCCTTCCAGCGGTCGTCGGGCGAAGCATGAAGCACCACCGTGCCGCCGCCCTGCAGCATCGACTTGCCGTCGCGATCGACGAACGGCCCGGTTACCGAAGCCGAGCGTCCGACCACGGTATAGTAGGTGCTGTTGACGCCGCGGCAGCAGAAGTCGTCGGACGCAAACAGATAGTAGAACGCGCCGTGGCGGATCAGGAACGAAGCCTCGATCGCATCGGGCGCGTCGGGCCGCTCGGCCACCGAGATCAAAGCCTTCGGGTCTTTCGGCTTGCCGGTGGCCGGATCGAGTTCCGTCATCTTCAGCCCGGTCCAGAAGCTTCCCAGCACCAGCCATTGCCGGCCATCGGCGTCCTTGACCAGGTTGGGGTCGATGGCGTTGTAGTCGTCGCCGGCCCGCGAAGCGATGACCAGGCCCTCGTCCCTCCAGCCGAAATCGGGCCGCGCCGTATCCAGCGTCGGCGTGGTCATCAGGCCGATGACCGAGGTGTTCTTGCCGAACAGCGAAGCGGCGTAATAAAGGCGGTAGACCCCGTTCTCATGGGAAATGTCCGGCGCCCAGGCGCCCTTCGTATCCGGTAGCGCCTGCGTCACCCACGCCGGAAAGGCCGGCATGACGTCGCCCTTCAGCGTCCACGCCATCAGGTCGGGCGAGGTCCGCCAGGCGATCAGGCCGCGGCCGGCGTGCATCTGGCTGGTGCAGAACAGGTGATAGAGGCCGTCAGCCTTGATGATGCAGGGATCGTGGACCGGCCAGGTGTCACCGCTCATGCGGTCGTTGATCGAACCCTGGGCATGCACCGCGAAAGGCAGAGCCGCTGCGCCAAGAACACCGGCGCCACCCAGCAGGGCCTGCCGCCGCGTTGTGAAAAACCTGTCCACGGGCCGATCCTCCATAAAAGAGGCGCCGCCGGGGAGTACAGCGGCGCCTATAAGCGCAATCCGATAAAGTGGGCGCCACTTTTCGGTTAAATTGCGCGACAAGGAAAAGACTTAGAGCGCGACTGCGCTCTAAGTGCTCAGGATGGGAAGAAACGCGTACGCTACTCGGACGGCCGTTTTAAACGGCAACCGGCCATCCGTCGGGGGTCCAGGCCAGCAGGTTCATGCGCAAGGTCGGACGACCGCCGTTTTGCGCATCGTAGGCATGGTAGACGATGAAGTCGTGGGTGCCGACCGTCAGGATCGAGCAGCCGCCCGGCCCTTTCCAGCGGCCGCTCGGATCGAGATTGGCGTGCAGCATGACCAGGCCGCCGTCATTGTTCATCGCCTTGCCCTTGCGGTCGATATAGGGGCCGGCAATCGAGTCGGACCGGCCGACGACGGTGTAATAGGTGCTGTCGACGCCACGGCAGCAGAAGTCGTAGGACGCGAACAGGTAATAGTGGCCGTTGCGCTTGATGAGGAACGGCGCCTCGACGGCATCGACCGCACTGGGCCGGCGCAGGATCGAGGTCACCTGAGGTTTCGCGTCTTTTGGCTTGCCGGTCGCCGGATCGAGCTCGATCAACTTGAGCCCCGTCCAGAAGCTGCCGAAGGCCAGCCATTGCCGGCCATCGTCGTCGGTAAAGGCATTGGGATCTATGGCGTTGAAGTCGTCATTGATCGTCGACTCGAAGACCAGGCCCTGGTCGGTCCAGGCGAATTTCGGATCGGTGGTATCGAGCGTCGGCGTCGTCACCAGGCCGATGGCCGAATGATTGCTGCCGAAGGTCGAGACCGCGTAATAGATCCGGTACTGGCCGTTGGAGAACGACACATCGGGCGCCCAGATGCCGCGCGTGCCCGGGATGGCCTTGGCCGCCCAGTCCGGCATGGTCGCAAAGACCGCGCCCTTCAACGACCAGGTGACAAGGTCGGTCGAGGTCCGCCAGTGGATCAGGCCCGGGGCCTCGCCGATCTGGCTGGTGGTGAACAGGTGGAAGGTGTCGTCCTGTCGGATCATCGAGGGATCGTGCACCGGCCAGATATTGCCGTTCAGCTTGTCGTTGATCGTCTTGCGCGCCCCATCCTTCCCAGAAGAGTCCTGGGCAAAGGAAGCGGGCGCGAACAGGCCCAGGGCGGCGGCCGCGGCGCCCATGGACAGGGTGTGTCGTCTGTTGAACATCGCCAAATTCCGCAAATAGGCGATGGCCGCTGCGCCTCACGACGCAGCAGCCATCGGTACGCGATTACATGTGCCAGCGCAGGCCGAGTTCGACGGTTTCGTCGTAGCGGCGGGTGTCGCGCGGATAGACGGTGTCGTTGCCGCCGAACGAGTCCTGGTAGATCGAGTCGTTGGCATTGACCCAGTCCAGCGTCAGGGTCAGCTTGTCATTGACCTTGTAGCCGAAGGACATGTCGAGCTGGCCCAACGGTTCAACGACAACGATCGAGGGCTGTTCGGAGCCGGCGGTCGGGAAGTTGTTATAGCTGTCCGTCGAGCGCGAACGCCAGTTGTAGGCGACCCGGGCCGACCACGGACCGCGTTCGTACAGGCCGATGATGTTGTACGAGTACTTCGACAGGCCGACGATCGGGGCGTCCGGACCGAAGACGTTCGGCGCATTGATCGGATCGGGCGGCGGCGAGTGGGTGACGCCCTCGCTGAAGGTCGCGTTGGCCTGCAGGCCCAGCCCCTTCAGCCAACCCGGCAGGAAGTCGTAGAACTGGGTATAGCCGATTTCCGCGCCGTCCAGCTTGCCGCTGCCGGTATTGTAGGGACGGGTCACCAGGTAGGTCTGGCTGCCGAAGATCTCGTTGGTGCCGTAATACTGGATGTAGCCGTCGATCTGGCGATCGAACAGGGTGCCGGTGATCGAGCCGGTGTGGGCGAAGTACCATTCCAGCGCCAGGTCGTAGTTGTCGGACTTGACCTCTTGCAGGGCGGCGTTGCCGCCCGAACCGGAACCCGGCAGGGTCGGCCCGGGCGCGCTCAGCGACACGGCCGGGTTCAGCGCCGAGAAGTCCGGACGCGTCGCCGTCTTGCTGTAGCCGAAGCGCAGGATGACATTGTCGGTCAGCTCCGCCTTCAGGTTCAGCGACGGCAGGACGTCGTTGTCGCTGCGCTTGCTGTTCAGCGGGGTAATCTGGGTCGCCGCACCCGTGACGATGACTTCATTGAAGCCGTTCAGCGACTCCTTGGTGTTGACGAAGCGGACCCCGGCGACGCCGCTGACCGGCACGCCGGCGATCGTGGTTTCGGCCTTGCCCTGGATATAGGCGGCAAAGGTCTTTTCATCGTCGCTGAAGAAGCGCGACGGATCGAAGGCCGGCTCACCCGAATAGCCCAGCAGCGCACGCAACCGGTCGGTATCGTCGAGCAGGAAGTTCGGGCTCGGCGTCGCCCATTGCGTCACGCCGGTCGAGGCATCGCCCTTGAAGAAGCCGGTCGGCGTGACTTCGTCCAGACCGCCGATGCTGGTCACCGGGATCGAGTTGAACGGATAGGGATCGGAACCCGGATTGGTCGACTCGCTGGCCGCCTTGTGGTCCTCGGCGCGGATGCCGAAGGACAGGTCCTTGAACCACTCGATCGACGGCTTGTAGTCGGCATCCAATTGCGCGGCGGTCGAATCGCCGTGGTCGCGTTCGTAGTTGTCGAACAGCTGCAGCAGGTCGTAGTTGGTCGGGTCCTTCAGGTTGATGCCGGTATAGCTGAGATAAGGCGTCCCAGTCCCGTTGTGATCGACGTCGGCAAAGACGTTCGGCGTGAAGAAGCTGGTATCCAGGATGACGTTGCGGTCCCAATAGGTCGAGATCGTGCGCGCAATATCGCCGGTGACCTTCCATTGGTCGTGGGTCCAGGTACCGCCGCCGGCATACTGATAGGTCTGCGAGTCGAGGTTATAGGCCTGGGTCGAGGCGATCGAGAAGGCGTTCAGCGTATTGATCGTTTTGACTTCGTTGGTGCCCGGGAACAGCGTGTAGCTGGTGATGCCGCCGAACGGGGCGCCCGGCGAGTTGTTGGGCAAACCGACAAAGAACAGGGTGTCGGTACGGGTATGGTCTTCGGTGTAGAAGCCCTCGGTGTAGAGCGTCAGGTCGTCGCTGACCTTCCATTGCACGGCGTATTGCGCCGCCGGGCGCTTGCGGTCGCCCTGGATCAGCTGCTGGCCGATATTGTTGGGGAAGAAGTCGGCGGTCGGCGCCTGCTGGGTGCCGATATAGTTGCCGCCCTCGATCAACGGCATCGACAGGTAGTTGTCGATGATCTCGTTGCGGTAATGACGCTCCTGGTAGGACACGCCGAACAGGGCGCCGATCTCGCCGATCGGGGTCTGCCAGCGATCGGAAACCAGGAGGGCGGCGTTGGGATCCTGGGCCTTGGACAGGCTGGAATAGATATCGCGCGCCGTGCCCGAAACCTCCAGGCCCGAGAAGTCGAACGGCCGGTGCATGCGCACGTCGATCGTACCGGCGATGCCGCCTTCGATCTGGTCGGCCTCGTTGGTCTTGTAGACGTCGACGCCCTTCAGGAAGGCCGCCGGCACATCGGCCAGAGCGACATAGCGTCCGAAGGTGGTGAACAGGTCACGGCCGTTCAGCAAGGTGACGACATTGGGCAGGCCGCGGATCAGCACGCTTTGGCCTTCATCGGCGCTGCGCGTGATTTCGACGCCGGTGACGCGTTGCAGCGCTTCGGCGACGTTGTCGTCGGGCAGCTTGCCGACGTCTTCGGCGACGACCGAATCGACGACCTGGTCGGAATGGCGCTTGATGTTCTGGGCGCTGTCGAGACTGGCGCGAACGCCGCGGACGACAACGACGGTGCTGTCACCGGGCGTCGTCGCCGGCGGCGTGGTGGTCGTTTGGGCCGGCGCCGGGGTGGTTGTGGGGGTCGTCGTATCCTGGGCGTGCGCCTGGACGGCCAGGCCGAGCGTGGCGACGGAGGCTGCGGTCGTCAAACTCAATTTGAACAGCTTGGCGATGCGCGCACGATGCGCGTGTGTGATCGCTGTCATGTGGTTTCCCTCTCCTGTGTTTCGGTAACGGTTAGCCCGGCACTCTGTGGGGGATATTGTCCGACAAAAGAAATGAGTCAATAGCAGCGGTGCTAAAACCGTCACATTTTGTCTGATTTAATGGCCTATTGTCTCCTATCCGCCACAAATCGGCGAGGCGCCCATAGACAGCATAAATAAGGCCTGCAATTTTGCAGCGCTTGTTGTTTCAAGGATGAAACTCAACGAGACTCGATTTCATACCGCAGCCGTTGCTCGCGCCTTTATCGGCGTATTTTCTTTTTAAGTCAGACAATTATGGCAGGTGCGAACGCATTTGGTTCGCACCTGCGGAAGACATAGGCCACTTGCCCTTAGGTCAGGGAGAAAACGTTCCACGACAAGGGTTTTAGCGTCGCCGTCAAGCGATGGCCGGCGATCTTGGCCGTGCCATTGGCCGCCGGCACGATCGCGTTGGGCTGGGCCTGGGTGTTGGCCTTTTTGAGGTCCGGGTTGTGCAATTCCGTCGCGGACGCAATTGTCAGACTTTCTCCAAGGGCCTTCAGATCAAGGTCCAACCTCATCTCCGCCTGCCCCCGGTTGAGGACCAGCAGGCCGACCGCGCCGGTTTCCGGATTGCGAATGGCCGTCGCCAACAGATGCGGCACCTCGCCATGCGCTTTGGTGGCAAAGGTCGTGGTGTCGATCTTCAACCGCAGCACCTCACCGTGGCCAAGGCGCGAGGCGTCGGCGAACGGATAGAAGATCGTCTGGCGCCAGGCGTCGCCGCCCGTTTGCGTCATGATCGGACCGATGACATTGACCAGTTGCGCCAGGCAGGCCGTCTTGACGCGATCGGCATTGTTCATCAGCACGATCAGCGCGCCGCCGACGACCAGGGCGTCCTCGAAATTATACACCTCTTCCAGAAGCTTCGGTGCCTTGGGCCAGCCCGGCACCTTCAGGTCTTCCGGACGATGGGCCTTGTACCAGACGTTCCATTCGTCGAACGACAGCATGATGCGCTTTTTCGAACGGCGCTTGGCGGCGACCGCGTCGGCCACCGCGACGATTTCCCGGATGTAGAAGTCGAGATTGTCGATCTCGCCGAGGAATTCGTTGATGTCGTCGGCATCGTTGCGGAAATAGGCATGCAGCGAGATGAAGTCGACCTGGTCGAAACAGGTGTCGAGCACCTCGTATTCCCACGCCGCATATGTGGCCATGGCGCGCTGCGATGAGCCGCAGGCGGCCAGCTCAAGCCCCGAATCGTCGACCCAGCGCATCACCTTGGCGGTTTCCTGGGCGATGCGGCCATATTCCTTGGCCGTCTTGGCGCAGATCTGCCACGGCCCGTCCATCTCATTGCCCAGGCACCAGAACTTGATGTTGTGCGGCTCCGGGAAGCCGTGAGATTTGCGCAGGTCCGAATAGTAGGTGCCGCCCGGGTGGTTGCAATATTCCAGGAAATGGCGAGCTTCATCCGGGCCGCGCGTGCCGAGATTGACGGCGAACATCGGCTCGACCTCGGCCTTCTTGGCCCAGACCATGAACTCATTGGTGCCGAAGCTGTTATCCTCGGTCGAGGCCCAGGCCAGGTCGAGGCGCACCGGACGCTTATCCTTCGGCCCGACGCCATCTTCCCAGTTGTAGCCGCTGAGGAAATTGCCGCCCGGATAGCGCACCATGGTCACGCCCAGCTCCTTCGTCAGGTCCAGCACGTCCTGGCGAAAGCCGTTCTCGTCGGCGGTGGCATGGCCGGGTTCATAGATGCCGCCATAGACGCAGCGGCCCAGATGTTCGACGAAGGTGCCGAAGATGCGGCGGTCGAGTGGCGCGACAACGAAGTCGCGCGAGGCGGTGATGGTGGCTTTGAGGGTCATGATGTCGCCTACAGCAGATGGAACAGAAGATCGTTGATGCGGGTCTGGGCGTCTTGCAGCGCCTTTTGCGTTGTCTTGTGGCCGGTATAGGCCGAGGCCATCTCGTCCCCGATAATGTCGGAAATGGCGAATTGACGCTGGATGTCGTGCGGCAGGGTCTGGCCGTCGCTGGCCAATGAGATGATCTCGCGGCGATAGGGCAGGCTCAGGTAGCGCGAACTTTCCGCCACCGCGGTCTGCGACGGCAAATGCCCCGAACGCGACCAGTCGAAATCATGCAATTGCAGGAACCGCATCAGGCGCAGCACCGCCGCCTGTTGGGCCGGGGTACGCGACCTGACCGGCATGACCCAGGAATGGCCGTCGACATAGGCTGTCTGTGCGCCACCGAACAGCATCGGATAGGGCGTGACCGTATAGGCGTGGTACAGCGGCCGGCCCGGTGTTTCGCTCTCAGTCGACAGCGCCCCGATCACCCAGGTGCCGTTCATCAGCACCCCGCCCTGGCCGTTCAGAAACGCCGCCATCGCCGCCGGATAGTCCTGGTCGTGGCTCATCAGGTCTTCGGCATAAAGCTGATGGAACAGGTCGACGATGCGCCGGGCCTGCGGCGTATCGAGCTTGATATGCTTGGGGTCGGGGAAGAACACCGCCTTCTGCTCGATCAGGTAGGTGAAGAGATTGCGCGTATACGACGCCTGCTCATTGGCCGTCGCCTGGATCAGGTACGGTAGCCCCGTCGCCTTCCTGAACTGGCGCGCCTGTTCGATAAATTCTTCGGGCGAGTGCGGCAGGATCGGTTGGCCGTCCTTCATCAGCCCGGCCTTGGCGAACAGGGCCGTATTGATGTGCCAAAGCTGGGTCCAGTTGTCGAACGGCATGCCGTAGACATGGCCGTCCACGGTCACGCCATTGCGCGCCGCCGGCGTGAAAGCCGCCGGATTAATTCCATATTTTAGGAAATTATCGTCGAGCGGTACGATCAGGCCGCGCTTTTGGTAGTCGGGAATGACCGACATGTGCATGACGGTGATGTCCGGCGGATCACCGGCGGCATATTCCGCCGACAACTGGTCATAGCCCGGCCAGGCGGCGATATTGACCTTCAGCTTGATGTCGGGGTTTTCCTTCTCGAATTCGTCGAGCAGGCCGGTGACGATCTCGCATTCGCCGTCGGGATTGCGCAGCGGCGGCTGGCCGACGGGCACATTGGCGCGGCATTCGCCGAAGATGCGCTGGACGGTGATATGGGTATAGGGGTCTTTGGGCGCACAGGAAGCAAGCAGCAAGGCCAGGCAGGAGATCTCCAAAGCCCTCCTTGGGGTTTGGCAAGCGCGACCGCGCGCCGCCGCTCGTGCGGCGAGCCATGCGGCGATTGAGCTAAAAAAACCAATCTTCTTCATCTGACCGCCGCTCCTGACACCGCCTTGACGATGTACTTCTGGAAGATGACGTAGACGACGAGGATGGGCACCGAGGCAAACACCGCCTGGGTCATCAAATAGCCCAGGCCCGAGGTCTGGGCGAAGTTGATCTGCGACGAGGCCAGGCCGACGGTCAGGGTGAACATCTCGGAACGGGTGGCGGAAATGAGCGGCCACCAGTAATCATTCCACGAACTCAGAAACGTAAAGATGCCAAGCGTCGCCTGGGCCGGAATGGTCAGGGGCAGCAGGACCTTCCAGAACACGGTCAGGCGCGAGGCATTGTCGAGCAGGGCCGCCTCATCGAGCTCCTTGGGGATGGCGCGGAAATACTGGGTCATCAGGAAGACGCCGAACGGCGCGGCCAGGCCCGGCAGGATCAGGCCGGGATAGGAGTTATGCAGGTGAAGCAACGAGAACATCTGGTGGCGGGTAATGATCACCGCCTGCTCGGGGATGGCCAGGCCGAACAGCACGAACAGGAAGAGCTTGTCGCGGCCGGGAAAGTCCAACCGGGCAAAGCCGTAGCCGGCCAGCGACGACAGGATAAGCACGCCGAGCGTCGTAAAACCGGAGACGATCACCGAATTCATCAGCCAGCGGAAGACCTCGGAATTCTTGACGATGGCCTGGTAGTTTTCGACCGTATAGGGGCCGTGAAAGGCATTGGTCGTCGAATGCAAAAGCTCGGTATTGGACTTCAGCGACAGCATGATCGTCCAGACCAGGGGCGTGACCATGATCAGGCCCAGCACGACCAGAGCCGCGATAACACCGGCCGAACGCAGGGATTTAGTGGTGGCGGGGCTCATCGGGCCACCGCCTTCCGACCCCGGGTGGTGACAAAGTACTGCACCATGGTGGCGAAGAGGATGATCGCAAACAGGATCTGCGACGCCGCGGCGGCATAGCCGATATCCCAGCGGCGGAAGCCGACCTCGAAGATGAAGAGCACGATCGGTCGCGAGGCGCCGTTGGGCCCGCCCTGGGTGATCAGCTGCGGCTGGCCGAACAGCTGGAATTGCAGCACGACCTCAAAGATAGCGACCAGGATGATGGTGCGGCTGACGCTGGGCA
>OUWB010007065.1_pt1 | contig 17267 bp, 14 predicted proteins | sample 1779821 | NCBI WGS metagenome assembly OUWB01 (sample SAMEA3914806, study PRJEB12502) | metagenome | biome: forest; material: soil | place: Canada | collected 2011-08-03 | depth 0.1 m
GGCGAGGACGTCACCATCCGCGAACTGACGCAGATCGTCTGCGATGTCGTCGGCTTTGAGGGCGAAATCGTCACCGATCCGACCAAGCCCGACGGCACGCCGCGCAAGCTGATGAGCGCCGACAAGCTCCGCGCCATGGGGTGGTCGCCGAAGATCGGACTAAAGGACGGCATCGAAACATCCTACAGGTGGTTCCTCGATCATGTCGCTCAGTGACACCCTTGTTCCGGATGACGTTCAGGGCATCGGCGTAGCGCGCGCCGGCGCGCGTCCACAGGCCAGTGTGGCCAGGTCGCGCATCCTTATCTACGCCATGAACTATAAGCCGGAACTGATCGGGTGCGGCCGCTACACCGGTGAAATCGGCGATCATCTTCGCCGCGAAGGCGCCCGCGTCGACGTTGTGACCACGCCGCCGCACTATCCCGGCTGGGCGGCCCGTGACGGCTACCGCGCCGGAAGCTACCTGAAGGAAGAGCGCGACGGCATTACCATCCATCGCTGCCCCGTCGGCCTCAGCAAACAGATGAAGGGCTTCGGCCGGATCTGGGCGCCGCTCAGCTTCGCCCTGTCATCCATGCCGGTCGTCATATGGCGCATTCTGCGCGACCGGCCGACCCATGTGTTCTGCGTCGAGCCGACCCTGCTCGCCGCGCCGGCCGCGGTACTGGCGGCGAAATGTGTCGGCGCGCGGACGGTCCTGCACGTCCAGGACCTCGAATTCGATGCCGCCTTCGCCGTCGGCCATGTCAAGGGCGGCCTGCTCAAGCGCGCGGTCGTCGGCTTCGAAAAGATCCTTCTGAAGGGCTTCGACCATGTGGTGACCATCTCGGAAAAGATGAGGTCGCGCCTGCTCGAAAAAGGGGTTCCCGAGACCAAGCTCGCCATTGTGCGCAACTGGGTCGACACGGCCAATATCTTCCCCATGCCGGGCGCCAATAGCTTCCGCGCCGAACTCGGCCTTGCCGAAAATGACTTCGTCGCCCTCTATGCCGGCAATATCGGCGTCAAACAGGCGCTCGGCCTTGTCATGGACGCCGCCGAAAGGCTCATCGACGCGCCGGTCACCTTCGTCATCGCCGGCGACGGCCCGGAAAAGGCCGCTCTGGTCGCGCGCAACCTGCCCAATGTGAAGTTCCTGCCCCTGCAGCCGGAAGCGCGGTTGAACGAACTGCTGAACCTGGCCGACGTCCACGTTCTGCCGCAACTCAGCGGCGCCGCCGACCTCGTCCTGCCCTCCAAGCTCGGGGGAATCCTGGCCAGCGGCAAGCCCTTGGTGGCCATGGCCGACGCCGACACCGAGATCGGCGTGTTCCTTGCCGGGGAAGCCATCCTGGTGCCGTCGGGCGAGGTTGACGGTCTGGCGCGGCAACTGCGCGCAATGGCGACGGCGCCAGAGCGGGAAACGCGCGCGCCGTCCGCGTCACGCGCCCTCAAAGCCCTGAGCAAGGCCAACGCCATGCAATTGCTCAATCACTTCCTGAGCCGATAGAGCGCAAAAAACCGGCAGGGCCTGGAAAATATCCAGTCCCGGCCGGTTTTTTTTCGTGCTTGGAAGGATCAGTCCGCGCCGAACAGGTCGCGGGTATAGACCTTGGCTTCGACGTCCTTGATATCGTCCGAAATCCGGTTGGCGATGATCACGTCCGACATCGCCTTGAATTCCGCGAGGTCCTTGATGACCGGCGAATGGAAGAAGCTGTCGTCGTCGAGCGCGGGTTCATAAATCACCACCTCGACCCCCTTGGCCTTGATCCGCTTCATGATGCCCTGCACCGACGAGTCGCGGAAATTGTCGGAATTGGTCTTCATGGTCAGCCGGTAGATGCCGACGGTCTTCGGCTCGCGCTTCAAGATACTGGCGGCGATAAAGTCCTTGCGCGTCGTATTGGCGTCGACGATCGCCTGGATCATGTTTTGCGGCACGCTGGAATAGTTGGCCAGCAATTGCCGTGTGTCCTTGGGCAGGCAATAGCCGCCATAGCCGAAGGACGGATTGTTGTAGCCTTTGCCGATACGCGGATCCAGCGACACGCCCTCGATGATCTGGCGCGTGTCCAGCCCCAGACTCTCTGCATAGGAATCGAGCTCGTTGAAATAGGCGACGCGCATGGCGAGATAGGTGTTGGCGAACAGCTTGATCGCCTCGGCCTCGTCGGAATTGGTGAACAGGACCTCGATGTCCGTCTTCTCGGCGCCCTGCTGCAACAGTCCGGCGAAGATGCGGCCGCGTTCCGATTGCTCGCCGACGACGATGCGCGACGGATGCAGATTGTCGTATAGCGCCTTGCCCTCGCGCAGGAATTCCGGCGAGAAGATGATCCGGTCGCAGCCCAGTTCCTCGCGCACGCGGCGGGTATAGCCGACGGGAATGGTCGACTTGATGACGATCGTCGCGGTCGCATTGATCGGCATGAGCGTGCGGATCACCGCCTCGATCGAACGGGTGTCGAAGCGATTGGTCGCAGGATCGTAATTGGTCGGCGTGGCGACGATAATATAGTCGGCGCCTGCAAACGCTTCGGTCGCGTCCAGCGTCGCCTTGAAGTCGAGCTTTTCTTCGGCGAGGAAACGTTCGATTTCAGCATCGACGATCGGCGATTGCTTGTCGTTCAGCATCTCGACCTTGGCCGGGACAATATCATAGGCAACAACGGTGTTGTGACGCGCCAGCAACATGGCATTGGACAGGCCGACATAGCCCAGTCCCGCAACGGCGATTTTCATAATCTATCCCACCCTAAAAAAACAAACCGCGAAATATACAGAATATGTTGTGCATAGCACAAAGCCTGCCCGGCGCAATGGCCGCCCCGGCGCAATTGGCGCGACGGATCGCGTTTCGGCGCCCATTCGGGTCACATTTGACGTCTGAATGTATATGGCGTCCCGGCTGGCGGCGAAACCTCATCAAAGCACTCGCGGCAGAACCTTACCGGACGGCGGCCCGCCCCAGCAAGGCGACGGCCGTCCGAGGCGTGGAGACACCCTTGTTATTCGTCGCCTTTTTACATTTCCGAGCCCCCGCCTCATATCGAGTATTTATTTTTGCAGTGCAAAATTATTAACCGCGTTTATTGCCTCGCAAAAGTAATGGGGGCCTACCCATATCGAGAGGCAAGAATGCCAACACCCCTTCCCCGTCAAATCTTTATGAACAACTGTTTATAAAACATGCTTAACAAGCCCTTAAGCTTTCATTCACATCACCGGCGCAATAATCACAACCAAGATTTAACCCTGATGCTGTAGACTCCCCTGAGTCGCACGGCGAAAGGGCGGATGCCATGTCACAATCCAGGTCTTCATTGGCAAGGTCCTCATCGGCCCAATCTTCGCTGGGCCCGGCGATCGACGCCAACTCGAACGCCGCGACACCCGTTGTCGCGGACACTCCCGTCAAGCTTACGACCGATCTCAGTCAGATGGACGCCATGCCCTCGCCCGCTCTCGATCTCCAGGAAAACCTGCGCAACGCCTTGACCATGCCGGCGCCGGCTAACCGCGCGGCGGCCGGCGGCCGCAAGATCCCCGTCGGCTGGGCGCTGACAGCGGTGCTGGTGGGCTGCGGCGCTGTCTGGACCTGCATCGCGCTTCTGGTTTTTTAGGCCAGCTTTACACGGGCCCACCCGACCCAGTCCGCACGATTCTGGTAAGCTGGCGTTCGCGCACGAGACGCCCAGGGCATCCCCGCGGCACACGCGTCGCGCCGCATAGGCGGATTGACTTTCTGTCTGCCCCCCACGGCGCCTCGGCAATCCAAAGCCGTACAAATCAGACGCTGGTCAATGCATTTCCCCTGAAATTGGCTGACGGGCCGGACATTTATTGATAGGGCTTAGCTCAGTCGCTGATCGGAGATGGGGAATCATATGGAAGCTGTGCTTGTCGCCGGGGGTGCCGGTTTTATCGGCGCGCAAACCTGCAAGGCGCTTGCCTCGGCCGGCTATCTGCCGGTGACGATCGACAATCTGGTGACCGGATATGAGCGCGCCGTAAGGTGGGGACCTCTCATAAAGGCGGATATCAGCGATGCCGAAGCGGTTAAAAACGCCGTCAAACACTATGGTATTCGCAGCGCCATACATTTCGCGGCTTTTAGCCTGGTCAGCGAAAGCACGCGGAATCCGGCGAAATATTACCGCAACAATCTCAACGCTGGCCTTGAGTTTGTCTGCGCCCTCATCGACGCCGATGTCGAGGCGATCGTATTTTCCTCTACGGCGGCGGCGTACGGCCTGCCCCAGCAATCATCGATCGCTGAAGACCATCCGCTTCTGCCCATTAATCCCTATGGCGCAAGCAAGGTCGCCTTCGAACAGGCCCTGCATTGGATGAGCCAGGCCCATCCTTTGCGCTATACGATTCTGCGCTACTTTAACGCCGCCGGCGCCGATCCCGATGGTGAGATCGGCGAGAGCCACATACCCGAAACGCATCTGATCCCCCTCATCTGCCAGGCCACATTGGGCGCCGCCAAACCGGTCACGGTCTTCGGCACCGATTACGAAACGCCGGATGGGACGGCCGTCAGAGATTACGTGCACGTCTGCGACCTGGCTGACGCCCACGTCCTGGCGCTGAAGCGATTGCGCGCCGGCGGCTCGAGTCGCATCTATAATGTCGGCAGCGGCGGCGGGGTTAGCGTCCTCGAAATGCTTAAGGAGACCGAAAACGTCATGCAAATGCCGGTGCCGCACAGCTTAGGGCCGCGCCGGGCGGGCGATCCTCCCGTCCTGGTGGCGGATATTTCCCGCATCACCTCGGAGCTAAACTGGCAAGCTCAGAAAAGCGATCTCCCGACATTGATCCGGACGGCGGCCCATTGGCAGGCCAACAGGCTCTATTAACCTAACCGGGCCGGCGACCGCTATTGGTGGCGACGGCGAATCCGGCGCCCAGCAGAATAGCGATGAACAATTCCAAGGCCGGCTCTTGGAAGGCATAGTCGGTCAGGCCGTGAATCAAGAAGACGGAATAGGCGGCCAGGACGATCCATAATCGCGAGCCCATCGTCTGCCGGCGCCGCGCCGACTGGTATATCGGCCCCAATACGCTCAGATTGAGTAGCAGCAAGCACGCCAGCCCGCCGATGCCGACCTCTTCCAGCCACTGCAGATAAACATTGTGCATGGCGCGGATCGGCGACAGGTAGGCATAGTTCGCCGTGGTCAGGATCGAGTTGTTGACGGCCGAGAACGAACCGAAGCCCGATCCCAACCACAATTGATGCAAGGCCACCTTGAGGTGCTCGCCCATGATGACGGTGCGCACGTGGCCGTCGGAATTGAGATCGCGCACACGCTGAACTATAGCCAGCATCGGCGTGAGCAGGACGGCGATCATGACCACCGCGCCCACCGCCGTGCCCACCGCCAGCCATTTCATCGGCGCGCGGCGCCAGCACAGGATCGCCGCCAGCGCCAGGGTGGCGATGGCCCCCGATACCACCGCCATGCGCGACATGGTCAGCACCAGCGCGGTCAGCGATACCAGCCAGATACCGAGAAAAATCGGGTCTATGCGTTCAAAGACCTGCCGCGCGCGGCTCGACCAGAAGCGCGACAGCAGGCGGCCAAAGGCCATGACGCCGATCGCCGCGAACAGGGTTCCGGCGCTGTTGGGCGACGAAAATGCGCCTTGAAGCCGCCCACTGCCGGCAATCTTGCGCACGCCGTAAATGCCACCTGGATCCATCACGTGCATGACGATGGCGATCGCCGCCCAGACACCACCGGCGACGATGACGGCGTCGAGCAGATTGCGCGCGCTTTCATCGTCCATCGATATCCGAAAAGCGACGGCGAAGGCGCAGAACACCCCGGCCAGTTTGAGATATTCCAGCACCGCGCGCGACGGATCATAAAGTCCCGAAATGCCCGACGACGATCGCAGCAGGGTCAGAACCAGGGGCTGGGCCGCCAGCATGGCCGTCAACAGGGCCGCCGCTCCGGCTACCCACAGGATTTCCGGCCGGCGCCCGAGTACGGGCGTCTGATTGACCGGGAGGGCCCAGGTCAGTGCGCACAGGCCGGCCATTACCGTCATCATCACGAGCGCCGGAAACGCTGTATCGCCGTCACGCGTGGCGAACGCCCCCAGCAATACCGCCGCGAGACCCAGCGGCATAATCCATGACCTGACGTTGATCTTCACAATCTCTCCTGTAGCTGACAAGGCCGGCTTCGATCAGCAGATGCGCGGACGATTCGCTTCATTGGGTCTTCTGAAGCTTTAAATTCATTTCATTATATTGATTGTGACCCACCAGGGCGATGACCGCGAACTCAAGGCGCACCCGGTCATCGGCAATGGTCGGAACGGTCTGATTCAGGAAGTTAATACCAGTGCCGGTGGCGCCGAACTGCCTTGCCTCATCCTGGGCCATGTCGCGCACGTCCTCGGGCAAGCCTTGCCAGGCGTTGAAGACGAAGCTGAGGCGATAGGGCGAGACGTCCACGGCCAGAGGGCTGGCGGCATAGGACCGGCGCACCGCCTGAACAACGCGCGGCGTAACAGCGCCGTCGGCGTGGCGATACTGATAGGCCAGGAGCATCCAGTTTTCGGCATGAATCGGCGCCAGCCTTATAGCCATTTGCGCGTCGGCGATTCCTTCGTTGGGATTCGTCGACGCCAGCGACTTGGCGTACCAGGTCTCGGCAAATGGGAACAGAGTCGGCGCCGTCAGCGGTGCGGCGCGTTGCCAGGCCGCCAGGCCGCACGTCACGGCGATCCCGAGACCCAATACAGCCACCAGCGGCCGCGCCAGCGCGGCCCAAAGGACTTGATTCTCAACCTTGTTCGGCATACGTGTCCCGCCTGTTCGCGCTGATCGTTAAATGGAACCTCCCCGTCTGTAAAGAGGCCGTGACGGTCCGGCCGGGCCGCCATGCCAGACCTTCCTTACGGAATAAGCGCGCGCGCCACCGGCTCGTTCCATGCGTCGTGCGCCGTATCGTAGGCGGTAAAGTTTCCGCCGAACTGCCAATAGGTCCAGGCGAAACCACGCGCCTCCGCCGCCCGCGCCACCACCGTCGTCCACAACACACGGTCGAACAGGTTGGTCGTCTCCAGCGCGCCGAACTCGCCCATCAGGACCGGCCGGTGATACCACGCCGACCAGGCGGCGACATAGTCGAAATTCCGGTTGATCGTCGCGACCTCGTCCGGCGTGCCGAAGCGGGCGCCCAGTGGCGGCCGCCGCTCGGGCGGCAGCCAGGCGCCCCCCTGGTGGGTAAAGGAAAAGGGTTCGTAATAATGGAAGGTCGCGATGATATGGCGGTCCTGCTGCGGCAATTGCAATTCCGCCAGGTCGCGCAGGTTATAAGAATGCGCCGTGCCGATGACGACATTTCGCGTCGGATTGGAACCCCGGATCGCCGCAAGGATCGGCCCGATGCCGGCATTCCACATCTCCGGCGTGATGGCGCCGTCAGGCTCGTTATAGAGCTCGAAAAGGACGCTATTTGGTGCGCGGCGATAATGCTCAGCCAGATGACGCCAGATCCGCGCCGTCTGTTCAAGACAGGCCGCGCCCTGGGACGAGCAACCGCCATTATTGTCGATAATGACGTTCAGCCCGTTCTTCGTGGCCTCGCGCACCACCCAATCGAGCCGGGATAGCCACACCGGGTCGGGCCGGCCGCCGGCATCGGCGTGGACGACGGCGGCTTGCGGCACGCGAACCGTGCGGAACCCGCGCGCTGCGATATCGTGGAAGTAACGCTCCTTGAAGACGGCGCCCCTATCTTCATCGCCCTTCCCCTCGTCGAAAAAGGGGTCGACGCTCATGATATTGATGCCCCGCCCAAGGGCTTGGGTCTGAACCGCGGCGTCGATCGGCCGGAAACGCGGCAACCCCTCAAGCCAAGATTGGGCTTGGGCGCAAGCCGGCGCCATCAGGAGCACGATGGCCACGATGCACGGCACGAGGTTCCTTGCCACGGTCGCGCCTATCGCGCCTGCGGCGCCGGCCGCGTCTTCAGGAAGTCGTCGAAATAGGCGATGGTCTTGGTCAGACCTTCGCGCAACTGCACCTTAGGTTCCCACCCCAGTACCGCCCGGGCCTGACGGATATCAGGCTGGCGCTGTTTCGGGTCGTCCTGCGGCAAGGGCAGACGGATCAGCTTGGATGGGCCGCCGATAAGGTCGAGCACCTGCTCAGCCAGCTCGAGAATAGTGAACTCGTTGGGATTGCCGATATTGATCGGCCCGGAAACCGACGGTTCCGTGGCCATCAGGCGCACGAAACCTTCGACCAGGTCGTCGACATAACAGAAAGACCGCGTCTGGCTGCCGTCGCCGAAAATGGTGATGTCGTGCCCCTGCAACGCCTGGACCACGAAGTTCGAAACGACCCGGCCGTCGCGCGGGTGCATGCGCGGACCATAGGTGTTGAAGATGCGCGCCACCTTGATTTCCAGATTGTGCTGGCGGCGGTAGTCGAAGAACAGGGTCTCGGCGCAGCGCTTGCCCTCGTCATAGCACGACCGGATGCCGATCGGATTGACATTGCCCCAATAGTCTTCGGTTTGCGGATGCACCTGCGGATCGCCGTAGACTTCCGAAGTCGAGGCCTGAAAAATCTTTACACGCAGGCGCTTGGCCAAGCCCAGCATGTTAATGGCGCCGACCACGCTGGTCTTGGTCGTCTGTACCGGATCGAACTGATAGTGCACGGGCGAGGCCGGACAGGCCAGATTGTAGATTTCGTCCGCCTCGACATACAGCGGAAACGTGACGTCGTGACGCAACAGTTCGAATTTCGGATGCCCTTGCAGTTCGTCGACATTCATCCGGGTGCCGGTGTAGAAATTGTCGACGCACAAAACCTCGCAGCCTTCGGCCAGCAGGCGGCGGCATAAATGCGAGCCGATAAACCCGGCGCCGCCAGTGATAAGAACGCGTTTGGACGTCAGATCGTCGAGGATTTTCGGCATGTCTATCTCATTATTGTCACGGACCCCTAGATCGGAATGACTTTAAGTGGAATCGCCATTCCGATCTAAGTCTTTACTTGATCGCGCAATTTAACCGAAAAGTGGCGTCCACTTTATCGGATTGCGCTCTAGTGTGATTTCGAATTTCGCAAGATTTCGATATCGCCTGCGAAGCGAATTTCGCAATAAAACGACATCAGAAATCAATAAGTTACTAGTGTCCTTTGATTCTGAAGTTCGCCTGAGGCCGATATGAAAAGCTTGCGAATTTCAGAATCAGGGCACTAGACTATACGCACAACGTCTCGCCTATTTAAGAGAATTTGTGACCGGTCAGTTCGGTCAGACGACGCAAGCGGTCGTCATTCGACGCCAGAGGCCGAATCTCGCGATCGAGTTCGAGAATTCGGCCGTCGACCAGGAAGCGGTACCACAGCCCTTGCAGGCCATGATAAATGGCGCCTTCGGTTCCATCCAGAAAGCCCAACTGGATGAAGTAGCGGTAGAGGAAGTACAGGACCGGTCCCGTGCCAAAAGGAAGCCGATTATATACCTGCTCTTTCAACAGCCGTTTGCGGCGGACCTGTCCCTCTTCGGTGTCGGCGACCGCCCTGTCGGCGGCAAACAGGCCGTAGCGCTGACCGAGGACGTCAATGGCCTCGCGCGTCGCGTACTTGTTGTGCTTGTCGGTGAAAAAATCGAGCTGGCCGAGATTGATGTCGGAAAAACCGCCTTCGACGATCACGGACCGGCCATGCGTCAGGATGATGTGTTCGTCCATCCATCGATTTTCGATGCGGGCCGCGCCTCGGCGCCAAAGTCGCAGCAAGGTCAGCGGATAACGGCCGCCGTGCTTGATGAAACGTCCCATGAAGATGTGTTTACGGTGGAACTTGACGCCGGTGATATCGGGCGCCAGTCCCGGCAAGGCCGCCTGCAGGTTCGTCGCCAGATCGGGTTCGATGACTTCGTCCGCGTCGAGGCGCATGGTCCATTCCGCGGTAATCGGTGCATTGTCGAGACCCCATTGGAACTGAACAGCGTAATTGGTCCATTTATTGTACAGGACCTTGGCGCCGGCGCGTTCAGCCAGTTCGACCGTACCGTCCGTCGAGCCTGAGTCGATGACGAAGACTTCCTGGGCCAGGGGCTTAACCGACGCGATGGCGCGCTCGATATGATGGGCTTCATTGTGGGTGAGGATAACGACTGCGATGCTCGTCACGCGTGAAGCTCCTTTGGAGCCCAGTCCGAACCCGGTTGAACATGTTGGGATAGGGTCGCCGATAGATTGGCCGACGCGACTTCCATCCGGAAATTGGCTTGATAGCCCGCCAGCGCAGACGCGCGCATCGTCGCCTTTTCGGTATCCGACAACGCCGTCCAGCGCTGGAGCATATCCGTGATACCCGCCAGCGTATCATCGACAGCCATACCACCGCCTGAGCCTTCGACCTCGCGCCAGATATTGACCTTGCGCGTGGTCAGGACCGGCAGCGAACAGGCCATGGCTTCGGCGACGACGATGCCGAAATTTTCCTGGTGCGACGGCAGGACAAATGCATCGGCGCCGCGAATGGCGCCCCATTTGGCGTCGCCGAACAGGCCTCCGGGAAAATGAACACGCTCGCCCAAACCCAGCGCCGCGGCCTGGCCTTGCAGCTTTGCGGTCCAGCCGACCTGATCCGGACCGGCTATGACCAATTGCAAGTCCGGGTCGCGCGCCGCCACCGTGGCGAAGGCGTCGATCATCAGGTCGCAGCCCTTTTTCGGGTGAATGCGGCTAAGGAACAGGAGATAGGGCCGCTCGCCCACCTGAGGCACGGCGGCCTTGAAAGCCGCGGTCTGGGCGGCGGTGGCGTCCGGCGGCCGGTTGGTGCCGTAGCCGACCACTGTTTCCTTGTAGCCGCTGTGCCCGGCGAATACGCCGCGCGCCAGCAGCTTTTCGTCTTCGGAGGTGAACAGAACGCTGCGCGCCCCAGCCATCAGCACGCCTTCGTTGAACAGCCAGAAGGCCTGTTTCGCCAGGTGCTTGAGCGGATAGGTTTCGCGAAACCACGGATCCATCATGCCGTGGGTGAAGACAAAATAGGGGACGCCGCTATTCGGCAGCACGCGCGACGCCGCATAGGTGGCATAGTTCCACAGACCGTGGACGAGAACGACATCGTACTCCCGTATATTCCGTTTCAGCCACGGAATCATGTGAGGCGAATAGTTGTAGTGCCGGGCAAAGGCATTGCGCCGATCCGGCTCGCCGGCTTTCAGGCCCAGGGGATTGAGCGGCATGGGAAAGGACTTGACGAAGACCGCGTCCGGCGAATCCAGCGAGACGATATTGAACTGAATCTTGTTTTCGAGTTCGATCTGCTGCGAAATCAGGCCCTGGATCGGACCGCCGCTCTCCGGCGCCGCGGCGGAGATAATGCTGAGAACCCGCAACACGGGGCGCGCGTTCGTTCCGGCCAGGCCGGCAAGGTTGGGAGTCTCGATATTCATGCCTGCCCTTTCGGTCCCCGAAAACGAAGGCCGGACCCATCGGACAAACCACCAAGGTCGCCGACACTCCGCCCTAATATCCTAGAGCACTTCCCGATAAGGTGGACGCCACCGCTCGGAACGATTTTGAATGAGGTCTTCAATTTCGATATCGTCGATCAGCATCGACGTGAGGCGCCAGATCAAGCTCTTCCTTAATTAAGCGGTTGCCGAATTATGGCGATACCCACCCGACACCAAGAAGATCTAGCCCTACAACGAACGCCTTAAGAAGGTTAAAATGATCCGCTCATCTCGTCTCTTATGACGCACGGATCACTGGAAATAATGTGTCGCGAATCGGAAATCCGCGCACCTTGCGGTGCGCGGATAAATCCTAGGCGGCGTAATATCTCTTGTACTGCTTGTAATAGTAGCCGCTGTCGCCGTAGCCGTACTTGGCCTGCTCCTTGACGTCGATCTGGGTCAGAACGACACCGCCGATGCGCGCGCCCACATCTTCCAGCATTTCAAGCGAAGCACGAACGGCCTTGCGCGGCGTCTTGCGCCAGCGGACCAGCATGGCGACAACATCGGCCTTGCGGGCCAGGATACGGGTATCGACGACCGGGAGAACCGGCGCGGTATCCAGGATAACCAGGTCAAACTTCTGACGCAGGGTGGCCAAGAGTCGATCCATGACTGGCGATCCGAACACGTCCTTGGGCGTATATGAGCTCTGCGCCAAGGGCAGGAACTTGACGCTGGTCTTGTCGTCGTCGATCAGCACATCTTCCAGACGGGCCGTACCGGCGAGCACTTCGAGCAGACCGACCTGTATATCCCGGCCGAGGATTTCGTTGACCGAGCGGCGACGCAGGTCGCAGTCGACAATAACCACCGATTGACCCGACAGAGCCACCGTACGCGCGAGACAAACCGAGGTCGTCGTCTTGCCTTCGCCCGGGAGGGACGACGTGACGGCGATGACTTTCACTTCCTCCCCGAGGTGCGAATAGATCAGCGACACGCGCAGGCTGCGGAAGCCTTCGGCAAACACCGACAACGGACGATCGACAACATAGGTCGCCGGAGAGGCCTTGACACCCTTTTCGAGGGTCGAGGCCAGGGCCGGGACGCCGGCCAGATAAGGCTGACGCAGCGACGCCTCGACTTCGAGACTGGTCGTCAGACCGCTGTCGAGTGCACGGCGCACCAAAACCGCGGCGACACCGATACCGAGCGCACCAATGAAGCCAAGCGCCAAAACCAGCGGGATATTCGGCGCGCTGGGCTTGGCTGGTAAAGTGGCGCTGGACACGATCCGCGCGTCGGTCTTGTCGAGGCCTTCCTGCGACGTCGTCTGCTTGAAGCGGTCGAGATAGGATTGATAGAGGCTCGAGACGGCATCGGCATTGCGTTGCAGTTCGTTCAACTTGACCATCGCCTCATTATTGCCGGCCAGGGTACCGCGCGCGCCGCCGACGCTGGCTTCGAGCGAAGCCGTGCGTTGCCGCTGGATTTGCGCCTGGGCCTCGAGGTTCGACATCAGACGCTTGATTTCGGCGTTGATCTGATTGTCGATGTCGTCGAGCTGGCGCTTGGCCTTGATAATGTCGGGATGCAACGGGCCATAACGCGTACTGAGGTCGGCGATCTGCGCGCTGATCGTCGCGCGCTGCTGGCGAAGGTTCTTGATAACGTCCGAGCTCAGCGCTTCGCCGACATCGTCGCCGCTGGAGCCATTGGCGATCTGCTTCTTGGCGACGGCCAACCGGGCATCGCTTTCGGCCTGATCGACCTTGGCTGTGGCCAGTTGCGTGTCGAGGTTGGAAATTTCGCTCTGCGCGATCGTATTGTTGTCGGTCGTATTCATCAGGCCGTGATCGACCTTGTACTGCTGCACGGCCGTTTCAGCGGTTTCGACCTGCGTCTTCAGATCGCCGAGGCGCGAGCTGAGCCAGTTATTGGCTTCCTGCGTCGCCTGGAACTTGGTTTCAAGCTGTTGCGACAGATAAAGCCGCGCCCATTCATTTGAGATACGCTGCGCCTTCTCCGGCGAGTGCGCCGTAAAGCCGACCGTGATGATCCGCGTCAGCCCCGAGCGTTTGACGGTCAAGGCCTTCAGGACTTTGAGGACCACACCCTCTTTGCGTCTTTGGATTTCGAGCGGCGTCAAGGGCTGGTCCGACTTGGGACCAAAGCTCAGTACGCTGGGGCGCAAATAGCTATTGAATTCCGGATCCTGCTCCAGCTTCAGCGATTGCACCACGCGCTCGGCCAGCGCATCCGACTTCAAGACCTCGACTTCAGTATCGACGCTGGTCGTGTCGTCGGGCAGCCCCGAAAGAACGTCCTGGTTCGGCGAGGCGTTCATCGTCCGCGGATCGAGCATCACGCTCGACATCGCCGTATATTTGGGCGGCTGGATGATGGCCGGGATAACGATAAAAAGAAATGAAACAGCGAAAATGGCGATGAAGAAACGGCTAAATCGCCGAAAGTCGGCGATGACAGCGTTCAGGTCGATCGAGGGGAGCGCGATTTCCGAGGGATCAGATTCAATTTGATTCTGAACGAACGTCATAAGGGTCAACTTTTTCAAAAATAAATAGTCGCCTAAAAGGCGTACGGCCCGAGGCACCAGCCCCGGGCCGGATTAAAAACACTTAGTACTGAAGACCTAAAGAAATTCTGAAGGCATTGTCGGTAAATGACCGGATCGCCTGCGCCCCATGCGAATCCAGCTTGCTGTAGGTGTAGCCACCGTTCAGCGTCAGGTTCCGCGAGATCAGATAGCGCCCGCCGAAATTCAGAGCCGAACGGTCGTCGTGGCGATCCATATTGATGCCGTAATACTTGTCGGTGATGTACTCGTAATTCGCCATCAGATCGAAGTTACGCAGCAGTTCATGATCGACGCCGATGCTCAGATCGGTCGACAGATAGCCCGACGCGTCGATTTGCGGCGTTTCGTTGACCGTCCGGTTGGCAGTGAAGTGGATCGTCGTCATTTCCGTCGGGAAGTATTCGATCCCCGCCTTGAACGCCGGCGCCGCCGTATGCTTGTAAAGCGGGTTCTTGTAGGTTTGGTCGAGATAGCCGACCTGGAACGAACCGCGCACCAGATTGGTCAGGTCGAAATCGGCGCCGATGCCGAAATCATAACCGGTCGAATCTTGCCCCTCATTTGAAGCGAAGCGATAGTTACGGGTATTGTAATCCAGCACCGCGTAGACGGCCGTATCCGGGCTGACGGCATAGTCGCCACGACCGGACCAGATCCACGACGAATAGTCGCGGTAGGCCTCAGCCACAGGCGCCCCGGCGAGCGTCGACGTATTGAAATAGGTATAATCGGCGTAGGCGCCGGAACCGGTGAATTTCAGTCGATTGCCCTGAACGACAAAGCCGAGATTGGCTTGCGACACATCGTACTTGATCGGATGGATCAACTGGCCGATCTGGAGAACCGACGGATCGTAGGGCGGTTCATAGTTTTGGCTGAAGCCCACGCCGCCGAACGCATAGTTGGCGCCATGAATATCCAGGCGGCCGCCCAGACCGGCATTCCAACTGAAAGTGTTTTCGACCGTATGCTTTTCGTAGTCGTCATAATCGGCCGAAAAATCGGCCGTGATCTGATGCCGGCCCCAATCCGAAGATATGGCCACCGAAGGCGCGATCTGCGTGATCAGGTCGCCGGTCTTGTCGATCGGCTGGTAGAAGATATTGTCGTTCTTCTCGAGCGTGACCGACAGATCAGGAGCGACATTGAAGGACCCGACGCGCAGGCCGAGAGGCTCATAACCCGCCGGAATACGTTGAGTAACCGAGATATTGCGATCGCGGGCGAAATTGGAACCTTCGTCATCCTGGGCGTGGGCGGCGAGCGGCATCAGCCCGAAAGCGGCAATAATCGCCGCAACTGTGGTTTTGTAGGACATAGAGACCCCCTCCATGCCCTCCGGGGCACGGCGATATAACAAAGACATATAAAATCCCCGATAATAGCGCCGGCAAAAGGAAAGCGCTTAATCCAATGACATCACGCTGAGCCTGCGCGGCAGACCCGAACCCGCCGCGCAGTTACTGCAGATTACTGAGCGACGTAGCCCGAGCCAGCAACGGCGGGCGGCGGCGGCGCAGGCGGCGTAGCCGCAGGCGCCCCACCACCACCGGTACCGGCGCCAACGCCGCCCGGCTTTTGCTGTTCAAGCGAAGCCAATTGACCCGCGACCGTGCCGAGCGCCGAATAGACGTCGGTCGACAGGCCGGTCGTGTTTTGAGCGCGCGTCATCGCCGCTTGGATGTCAGCGCTGCTGTCACCCGCCGCGACGGCGGCCTCAACTTCACTCTCGATCGCCGCCGAAATCGCGGTGATGATGGCCGGATCGCTCGTGGTGCCATTGGCACGTGCCGAAGCTTCAGCGGCCTGAGCCTTGCTGACCAGAGACGACGCGAGCGCGCTGGCAACACTTTCGTTCACGGTTTGCGCGAACGAGGCCACGGCCGAGACGGAACCGGTCGCCAGGACAACCGCTCCCAGGATATAGGCGATTTTTTTCATGACAGTCCCCAATCTTTGAAAAATTACTAAATTACTAACGCATACTCATTTCATGAATTCAAGCAATTAAGCCCTATTTTCCACGCATGTGCGGAATTTCAAGCGAAATTCAATCTCGAATGCGACTTAAAAGTAACGCTCGGCGATCCGAATCGTATCGCCCGGCGCAACTTCCTGACTGGAAGTTAGCGGAATCTGCTCTTCCTTGGTTTGGTTCAGATGCTTGATGAAGACGCGCTTTTCGTCGGCGCGGTATGTGAAGCCCTGCGCCAGGGCCACCGCCTTCACCACGGTCATGCCGTTGTCGTAAGGATATTCGCCCGGCATCTTGACTTCGCCCAGGATGTAGAAGGGACGGAAGCTCAAGACCTCGACATTGACCTTCGGATCCTTGAGATAGCCCTGCTCATAGGCGCTCTGCAAGGCGGTCTGGAGTTGCGGCGCGGTCAGGCCGGCGGCCTGAATGTCGCCGATCAGCGGCACCGAGACCTTGCCCTCGCCGGACACCGCGAAGGTGCCGCTCAGATCGGGCTCGTCGAATATGGTGACCTTGACCTTGTCGCCCGCCCCAAGGCGGTAGGAATAGACCACACTGTCACTGCCCGCAGGCGCGACGGCGGGCACGACAGGCATAGGCGCCGGCACGGCCGCAGGCGTCATGACGCGCGGGGCCGGCGGAATCGGAATCATCGGCGCGGTCTGCGCCGCCACCGGGCCCGCGATCAGGGCCGACATCATCGCAATTGCCAGAAAAGCTTTCATCTTCTTTGCAAACCTCTAAAGACAACCATTATAACCAGACGTACCGCACCGCAACAAAATTCCCCTGCGACGCTAGCCCAGTATCTATGAAAAATTACGTCAGAAACGTGACTAAAGCACGTCCCCTAAAATCAGACTAACGCACCTGCACCATTGCCCTGTCGTCCTCGCGCAGCCGCACGCCGGTCAGGACACCCGTCGCATAGGCGCCGGTATCCAGCCCGATCCGCCAGCGCTCGTTCGACGGCTGCTCCTCAGGCGTGTGCCCATGGACCACGACAAAATCGCACGATTTCTCCGACGCCAGGAACGGCGCCCGAATCCACAGAAATTCCTGCGGCCCCTGCGCCGATAGCGGCACATCCGGATTGACGCCGGCGTGAACGAACAGATAGTCATCCGCCAGCAAGCTTACCTGGAAACTGCTCAGCAATTCCAGATGCTCGCGCGGCAATACGTCCATAAACGCGTCGCGCACGGCGCCCCAGGCCTCGGGATCGGTGCGCATCGCCGGCACG
>OUWB010000004.1_pt2 | contig 17218 bp, 16 predicted proteins | sample 1779821 | NCBI WGS metagenome assembly OUWB01 (sample SAMEA3914806, study PRJEB12502) | metagenome | biome: forest; material: soil | place: Canada | collected 2011-08-03 | depth 0.1 m
GGCGGCGGCGGCGGCGCGGAGGGGACCTGGGTCGGGGGCGCTGTCGGCTGCACATCGTTTGCCGCGACCGCCGCAGCCGTTGGAGCGGCCGGCGCTCGCGCCAAACTCGCAATGGCTTCGGGCCCGTTGGCCGGATGTCTGGCGAGCCCGATCGGCGCCGGCGGCGCCGCGGAACTGCAACCAACGACGATGGCGGCAATTAAAGCCAGCACGGGGAAGATTAGGCGCCTCATTCAGGCCTCCTGCAGCATGTTTTCGGATTGGGATTCATCGGCTTCGACGTCGAACACGACCGGGAACACCTCGACCTTGGCGAGCTGCTGATACGAGGTGACGAAGTCGTTGACCTCGTCCACCGTTGGTTCGTCGGGGTTGTCAAACTCAGGGAGGGCTTCAATGTCGGCATCCAGCATGGACATGTCGATCCCTTCATCCGGCTTCAGCGGGCGGGTGCGGCCTTCAACCTTGGCAACGTGGGTGTCAATCTGGAGCCGGGGCACGTCGATCGCCAGTTCGCGGCCGGTGAAAGCCGCCCCGTCGAGCGCAGCGCGCGTCGGCAGGCCCTTCACCTTCGCGAGAGCCGGACTGACCGTCTTCAGGCGGTCGATAAAGACCGGCTCGCGAAAATACTTGGCCTTGCGGCAGCGGATCGGTCTCGTGTTTTCAAGGACGATGATCTGCTCGTCGTCCGACAGCTCCTTCAGCTCCTGGGGCAGCAAAAGCGCCCGGCGCTGATCGGAGACGTTTTCGCTTCTCGAGCCTCCGCCGGCAAAGCCGCGGTTGGTCGACATCCCCTTCGTCGTACTCTTGACCGTGTAGGTGCCGAGCATTTCGCTATAGGCGTTGGCGTCCTTCTGTTCCCTCGGCGTGAACAGGACCTGCATCGCATGATTGGTAATCAAGGTCCGGGCATCGTTTGGCCCGTAAATGCCCTCAAGCTGGGCGACGCTCTGGATGATGGTCAAAAGCCTGAGCCCATAACCGGCGATAAAGGCATTGGCCTTGGCCAGTACATTGATCTTCCCAAGGGCCGGGAACTCATCGAGGATCAGCAGGCATTGCAAGGCATGGCGGTCCGTCGAAGGCAATTCCTTGGTATTGACGTTGATCAACTGGCTGAACAGTACGTTGACCAGCAAGGCCGCGTCGACCAAACGATTGGGCTGGATGCCGATATAGATCGTCATCCGCTCATCGCGCACGCGGCCGATGTCGAAGTCGCTCGCCGCGGTCGCCGCGTCGACTATGGGGTTGGCGAACGGCACAAGCGGCGCGGTGAACGAGCTGATGATGTTGGCGAGCGTATTCTCCGACGCGCCCAGGAACCGGTTCAGGGCATCGATACAGTCGCCGGAATAGGGCGTCTCCGATTGCAAGCGTTCATTGATGCGCTGGGCGAGATAGTCCTTGAGCCCCCTCCCCTTCCCCGACGATTGCCGCAGGATCTCGCCAAGCGTCACCGGCACACCCGGTGTTTCCATCAGCAATAGCGCCAGGCCAAGGAACAGGTTCTTCGCGCTGTCGGCCCAAAACGCGTCCTTGTCACCCGGGCTGGCGGGATAGAGCGTACCGGCAAGTGTGAGCAGGTCGCCAACCCGCTGGTTGGGGTCGCGGCTGATCCCGTCAAGCGGGTTCCAGCGGTGAGTGCGGCCATCTTCCGCATACGGATTAAACAGGAAGACGCGATGTTCGTGCTTGGCGCGGAAGGCCGACGTCAACAGGAAGTTTTCCAGCTTGATATCGAGCACAACACACGAGTCCGGCCAGTTCAGCAGATTGGGAATGACGAAGCTGACGCCCTTCCCCGAGCGTGTCGGCGCCGCCAATAGGCAAAACTGCTGCCCAGGGAATTGCAGAAAGCGGTCGTCGAGCTTGCCGACAATGATCCCCCGTGTCCCGGTCAGACCGGCGGCATGAATATCCTTCGTCGACGCAAACCGCGCCGAACCGTGTAATTCGCGTTCAGGCCCGCCGAGCCAACCGAAAATGGACCCAAGCGGAAACAGCGCCAGTGCGACCGGCACCAGGGCTGATATCAACAATAATTGGCGCTGCCGACCATTGTGCCAATAGAAGCGGGCATAGGTCGGCCATGTCAGCGGCGTCACGCCGTGGGGCGCCGACTTGTGCATGAGGAAAAACAGAGCCCCTGCCGCCCATGAAGCCAGGACCAAGGTGACGACCAGATAGACGACGATGGCGCCGGCAATGATCCATGGGCGGACCGGTGACCTCTGGGTCATTGGGCTGCCCCGATGAGTTCCCGGCCAGCAAAGCGATCTTCGAGCTTGGCGAGCGGATCGAAATGGACTTCGCTGACATACCGACTTTTGGTCTGCCCGTCGGCCGACACCTCGGCGCGCATGTGCACGATGATATCGATGGTCAGCCGTACCAGGCGCTTCAAACCCTCGGCATCGAAAATGGCCGCGTCGGCGTGCTCCTTGGCCATAAGGACGTAGCGTTCGAAAGCCAAGGCGCAGCTTTCCGCATGGTACGATGTGATCGAGCCGCTGTGACCCGTGGTCAGCAGCTTCAGGAAGTCGAAGGCTTCGGAGCCGCGTAGCTCGGCCAAGAGGACCCGGTCCGGCCGCATACGCATACAGGCAGCGATTAGATCCGCCGGCGTCACCTCGGCGACGCCCTGCCCGCCCTTGCTATACATCAGATTGACCAGATTGACGTGCCTTGGCAGCGACAGTTCACGAACGTCCTCGATCGTGATGATCCGGTCGGCGGCCGGGATATGCTGGCACAAGGTCTTCATGAGGGTGGTTTTGCCCGAACCGGTATCCCCGACGACCGCGATGTTGCGTCGCGTCTCGATGGCGCCGGCAAAGAACGCTGGCAGGTCGCGAGCCCGCAACGCCTCCATTAAGGCCGCATCTTTCGGATCTAAGACCCCTACACGTTCGGGTAGGTTTTGGGGCGCCGCCCAGATGAATCGTCCGAACGCCCCCTCGTCACTGTACTGGCCAAGCGCGCGGATATGCTGCGCCGGGAGGCGGATCGACAGACTGATCGTTTCGGGCGGGACGGCCGGCGGCACCATGATCTGGATACGCTGGCCGTCTGGCAAAATAGCCGACAGGATCGGCGTCTTGGCCCCAATATCCTGGTCGGTGTAGGTGGCAATTGCTTTCACAAGCGCCCAAAGGCGCGCGTAGGGCAAGTCGGGAACGGACTGACTAACCCACACCGCCCCTTGCTCGTACATGACTTCGCCCGGCCGGTTGATGACCACCTCTGTCACGCCATCAAGCACGAAGAAGGGTTCCAGCGGCCGCAACAGTTGGCGCACGGATGTATCGCGGCCGAAGGTCAGGGGCCTCCCGCTTGCGCTTGCGGGGTCAGGGCCTGGGTTTGAGCTTATAGACATTGCTAAAGTCCAAATCCCGAGCGACGTAGATGACGGCGCGGTCTCCCTGATTTTTGTAGATCGTCGGCGGGATGTTGATCGTTGCGTCCAACACCTTCTCCGCCATGTTGTTGCCGGTCTGGGACGTATTCGACAGCACGAGCGTCGAACCGCCGGACTTGGCCTGCTCTTCCGCCAACTCGTATTGAAGGGCGTCCTGAATGGTCGACAGCAGGAAAGCTGAGCCAATGCGCTCGAACCAATGATCGTCGACCTTGCCCGCCAATCCGGTCGAGCCCAGCTCATCGGCGCCGGGGCTATCGAGATTGATCACCACGCCACCTGGCGTCATGATCCGGGTCCACAGGACAAATAGCCGTTTTTGGCCGATCGAGGCGCCCGAGCGATATTCGCCGACAGCCTCACTACCCCGTTCGAGCAGCACAACCTTGCCATTGGCCGAATAGACGTTGGAGGTCACGACGCAACTGACCTGGCCGGCCAGACTCGAGACGATGCGCATGGAAAGCGCGCAATCGATCGTATGGCCCTTCGGCAGGAGCAGGTTGAGGTCGCTGATGCGTGCGGCTTGTACCATTGGCGTCTTCGAGGGGATCAGCTCGGCCTCCAAAGACCCCTGGGGCGCCGAGGTCAGCAAGCCTTCGGTTTTCGTCTTCAGCGCGGCCTCGGTTTGGGTAATAACGCCGGCGATAGCCTGGGGATTGGTCAGATCAGGCACCACGGGAGCGGAGCCGTACTTGCCGTCATTGAGCATCGTCCCGCCGGCTGTAGCCCCGCCAAGGCCCATGGAACGGGCTGTGGAGGCCAAAGACGGTTGCGACCGGCGCGGAGGCACATCGACCGGGATCGGCCGTGTAGCGCCCTCCGAGGGCGCCGTGGTGCCGATGACCTGTCCATTGGGACAGACCCGAACCCCTTCGCCCTGCGCATTGCGCACAACGGTTCCATCCTGGCCGCGCAGTTCGTTGCCGGCAGATCCATCGGGGCACGACGGAGTGACGGCGGCAACAGAAGCAGTCTGGCCCGGCAGCGGCGGGGGCTGGTCATCGGTATCGAACGATTTGCTCAGGCCGGCGGCAGAATTGGCCTGAGAAGACGCCGCCGGCTTTGGACCCGACAGTTTCGACTTTATCACATTGACGGTCATCAGGCCGCCGATCAGTACGACGGCGGCGATACCGCCCATCACCAGGAAAGGACCGGCGCGGTTGCCACCACGACGGCCGACCTCATTGACACTGACGATACCGTCGGCGGGTTTGGTTGGTGCCCCGCCCAGAAGCGGTGCCGGGTTGAGTTTGGGCTGTTCGTCAATGGCCATGGTCGTCAGCCCCTATGGTTTCACGATCGACGCCGGCGACCGTCGTGCCGCTCTTGGGGGCGATGCCCTGCGCGTCAAAGCTCTCGTTCCAAACACTGACGACCGACTTCCCAAGGCGCAAAACGAACTGCCGGCCCAGGCGCTGCACGACCATGAAGTCGCCCGTCATGTTGTAGTTGACGCGCGCTTCCTTCCCGTCGGCGCCGATGACGAAGATCGTCGGCAACTCGGAGTTTCCCGGAAATTTGAAGTAGGTGAAGGTGCCGTCGTCGAAGACGGCTTTCGGCGTGATGTCCGCGCCCTTCCCATTACCTTCGAGTGAATAGTTCAGATTCTTTGCCGTTGGCTGGGCCTGCGCCAGCCGCGCAGCCAGTACTTCCTGTTCGGAGGGCCCGTGCGGACCGCTAGGCGCTGGCGGCGCATAACGCAGCACAACTCGGTAGGTTTTGGCGGCGCCAACCTCCAGATCGAAGCTATAGTCGCGGCGGTCGGTCTTGAGTTCGAGATTGTTGTTCTTGGCGCCCGCCTTCGGCTTAACCCAGATCTCGTTCGCGTCGGCATCGGCGACAACGCACCAGACGTTCTGGTCGTCATCGCATTTGCTGGGTATGCCCGTCGCCGCGGCAATGATTTTCTCGCCGCGCTCAAGCGTGATCCGGGTGACGACGCCTTTTGAGACGGGCACAGTAATCACATCGTCGGCGACGTAATCGATCGTATGAATGCGGGTGTCGGTGGCGTGTGGGACAGGCGTCCCAGCCGTGGACATTGGGGCAGCGGCGACCACTGCTGCGGCGGCGCCTATCATGAAGAGCATCATTGTTGTGCCCCGCTCTGCGCCGCCTGCCCTTCACTGCCGGGCAGTGCACCCGGCACGCCACCAATCTCGGGGTCGGCGCGGAAGCTGGTTACCGTGAAGCCCAGGGGATTGCGCACCAGGTCCTGTTCCTTGCCGGTGCGGTCCGGATGGTACTCGTAGGCGAGCGTGGCGATGTAGTGCTCAAGCGGCTCCAGGGCATTGGTCTGCAAATTGCGCTGCTGCACCGTGTACCGCACGACCGCCTTCTTACTGATCGCGTCGGGCGCCAATTGAATAGACGTGACCGTCACCGTCCGTTCAGTGTTCGGACCCCAGACCTTGTTGACGGCATGCGGGCCATCGAAACGCGCCGCGTAATCTCTCGCCACCAGAGGGGCCGAGAAGGCGATCGTGTCGTTATAATCGGTTTGAAGCAGCTTCCAGTCGTAGGACTCACGGCCAAGTACATAGGCATTGGCGAAGTGCTTATCGACCAGGTCCTGGCGACCGGCGACCTGGCGCTGGTTGGCCGCATCCATGATCGTCAGCTCGCCGGTCTGCCGGTCGACGGAGTAAACATAGGGCACGACGCGTTTCAACGGCAGGATCGATACGAGGGCGACGAGCGAGATCGCGGTCAGGAAGCAGGCGCAGCCTGCGATCTGCCACGCGCGGCGCTCACTGCGTTCGATGCGGGACATTCTGTCCGCTTCCCAGCTTTGCGCCTCGGTCAAAAAGCCCGGAAGCTGCGCTGGGGTTACTGAATCCAAGGGCATTTTGATTACTGTTCCACGACGACGGTTTGTGCCGGCTGGGCGCCAAGCGAGCTGAAGGAGAAGCCGTCGAGCACTGACGTCTTGTTGGTCGCCATCAGCGCGCTGGCCTGTTCCGACCGGGTTTGGGCCGCGGCCTGCTGGTTCGACATCAGCATCGCGTCCATGAGGGCAATCTTGTTTTGGTCATTGGCGACCTGGGCCATTTCGGCGAGCAAACGAGCCTGTAGCTCGGCGATCGACTTCGGATCATTGGTCGCGTCGATCTGCGCCCGCAGCACCTCGATCTGGGTCGTGCGCTGGTTCAACAGGGCCAGCGTCGTTTGTTGCTGCGCCTGAGCCTGGGCATTTTGCCCAAGCAGGGCCTGGCAGGCGACCTTGGCCGCCGCATCGGTGACGTCGGTGCAGGTGTAGACCGCGGTCGAATTGCGGATGGTCAGGGCATTGCCCGTAAGCGTGCCGGTGCCGTTAAGGCTGGAGAGCGTCGTCGGCAGGGTTGTCGGCACCGTCGCCATAAGCGACGGGTTGTTTGACAGGTCACCGAAACCCCGATTGCCCGTGGTCGACGAGACCTGAGTTTGCAGCTGCTGGATCGTGGCGTCGGCCTTGGCTAGCGCCTGGGTCATCTGCTGGGCCTGCTGTTCCCAGGATTGGACCTGTTTAATGGCCTCCGCGTAATTGCTCGGATCGTAGACGATATCGCCGAGGCCGCCGATGGCGAAGGCCGAGGTGGCGGGTACCGCGAGCACCAATGCTGCAATGGCGGGCGCAGCATATTTGCGGGATAGAGGCAGACGGATGCGCATGGGAAGTCCTCCTATCGGTTCAAATTGCCGATGCTGTTGGCGCGGTAGGCCGGGGTGCGGCTGGTGTAGGGAAGGTTGCGGCTGGGTTGGAGCGAACCGCCTGTGTCCGACGACGATGCCTTGGACGACGCCTGGGAGCGCCCTCCTCCGCGAGTGAACCGCGGCATGGTCACATGCGGCATGGGTGCGCCACCGACGAGCTGGGCCGACAACATCGGGAGGTACCCAAAAATGGCACCGAAGGAGACCGACAGCAGCAAGATCTTCAAGCAGTCCATCAATACCGACGTCGTGTTGAATGAGCCGCCCACGGCTTTGACGATTCCCGCCAGGAACGTCGTGCTGATTACGAGGATAATCCCCGCCAAAACCTTGATGATGATGGTGTTCAACGCAGCGCTTAGCCAGGCGTCGGCGAAACGCTGAATGGGTGGAAAGATCAAGGTCGCAATGAATGCAGGGCCGAGCGCGACGACCAAGACTTCGGCCACCATCGCCAACATGAACACGCACGCCGCCAAGCCGAAGAAGATCAGTGAAGCGACGCCAAGAAAGAGAATGGCGACCAAAACGATAAAGTTCGGGAATGGGTTCATCCCATTGGAGTTTAGGTTCTGGTCGAGTTGGTTGAACAGATTGATGTATTCGTTCAGGCAGTTATCGAGCAGCTGTCCGCCGCTCTGCGAACCCGTGGTTGCCTGAAACAAAGCTGTCTCAATGCCATTTAACGACCCGACGATGTAGGTGTTGAAGCCGCCGGCGGACAGGGCCACTGCGGCGACCAAAGACCACTTGACCGTCTTCCACATCGCCGAGTGCAGGCTGTCCTGGGCCTCCCCGCGGATGATCGCGTAGCCAATGAGCATCACGTAGATTACCACGCCGGTGGCAACGATCGGAGCGATGACAGCGCAGAGGTTGGCGGAGGTGCTGCTGACAAACTGCGCCAACTGCGTCGTCATGCCTTGTTGGAGAGACTCGAAGAAATCCATAGCGACCGCCCCCTAGCGTCCCGCGGACGTGCTGTCGGCGGCCGGCTTTGGATCCTTGTCCGTTCGCTGGATCAAGGCCGCCTTATCGCGAATATTCGCCTGCCATTTGGAGTCGCACGGCTTTCCCTTACAGTCCCAAGCAGACCAATACTGCCGGGCGCCTAACGGATTTTCATTCAACCAGGCGCGCCGGGTCAGGTGCTGGTCTTTCAAAATGGCGTCAGATAAAACGCCGTCGAACTGAAACCCATCAAGCGCCGACCTCGGTGCCGATTGAGCGAAGCTCGTCGTCGGCGCCATCGACATCAGGGCCAAGACCGCCAATAACAATCGTTTCATGCTGATTTTCTCTTCAGTTGGCGGGTTTGGTTCCGAGCCAAGAACAAGGGCATCCAATCGTTTGGGTCGTCGCCGACCTTGGCCCGAATGGCGTCCAGTGTCGCGACGCTCTCCGTCGTGCCCGAAATGACATTGAGGACATCACTCATGCCGGCCAGGTCGAAACGGCAGATCGCGCTCGTGCGGCCCTGTTTGACCAGGAAGGTGCGCGACGTTTCGCCGAGGTTGCGGATCACCTCGAACTCGGCTTCCGTCAATTTGAAGCCGTCGACATAGTCGGCACGATCGGCACGCGGATTGGGGAGGTAGATCTGGGTCACCGACTGTTCGACCATCGTCTTGCCGATCGGGTGCGTCAGTACGTCCGACGGGCTCTGGGTGACGAAGATGCCCAAGCCGTTCTGTTTGCGGATGGTCTTCTGCTTATTCAGCGCAAAATCGCTGAAATGCGGGTCCATCAACGGCTTCCAGAACTCTTCCATGACGTAAAGGAACGGCCTTCCGTCGATCAGATTTTCGGTGACGTGGAGCAGATAGGCCATCACCGGCGTGCGGATCTCGGCATCATCCAGGAATTCCGTGTAATCGAAGCCGTAGATCTGGTGGTTGGAAAATTCGAGCTGGTCGAGGTCGTTGTCGAACACCCAGCCCAGGGCGCCGCCCTGCAACCATTTGCGCAGTCTTTCGGCCAAGGAATTGTCGCCAACCGCCGACAGATTCTGCGCCACGGTCGTCAGTCGGCGCACCGGTCGCGAGACATGCTCGCCCATGACAGTTCGCACGGCGTGCGAGATGTCGTTTTCATCCCTGGCGGTGACATCGCCACCAACCAGAAGGCGGACGAGCCGTTCGCAGAACTGGATATTCTCTTCAGTGGGTTCGAGCTGGAAGGGGTTGAAGCCGGTCCCCTCCCCGCGCTCCAAGGCGCGGTAGGCGCCGCCAAGCGCGCGAATGCCGATCTCCATGCCCCGGTCCTTGTCGAAACAGACCGCGCGCAGGCCTGGGAATTTAAGGGAGAAGGCGAGAAGGCTGGTTTGCAGCACGGTCTTGCCCGAGCCCGTCGTCCCGCAGACGAACGTATTGCCCGCGAGGGCCTCGCCCTGGGAGTCGAGTTTCTCATGAGAAACATGGAAGTTGAAAAAGTACGGCTGGCCCGACGGTGTTTGAAATAGCGCCACGGCTTCACCCCAGGGGTTTCCGGTGCGCTTGCCGGTCTCAAAGTTGTGAAGTGGGCTAAGGCCGGCGAAGTTGCGGCTGGTCAGCTTCGCCTCGCGCGGCCGCAAATCCCAGTTGCCCGGCAACTGGGCGAACCACGCGGCTTCCGGCACGATGTCGATAACCGACATCTTGAAGCCTGCCTGGTCCTGCAGAGCGGCGCGCGCATCCGACATAGCCTTCGACAGGGCGCCGATTTCCTCAGTCAGAATGGCGAGACTATAGTGATATTCACCGACCTCGATATGACCGGCGATTAGGTCGTCCAGCGCCTCGGTGATCTCGTTAATTTCAGTTTCGGACGCATCTTCGGCTGCGTGCAGTTGCCCCCGCTGGCTTTGTAGCGCCGACTGCGCGTCGCGCCGATTGAGCAGCGAGAAGCTCTGGGTCTCGATATACTCGTAATCGGCATACAGGATGGGGTTGGCGATCCCACTTTCTGTCCATTTCGGATAGTCCTGGAAATCAAGGAACCCGGCGAAGCGTTGGGCCGTGGGGTGAACAATCTGAAGCCGGCCGTTGTTGTCGCCAAAATGCAGGCGCGACGATGCCAAATACTGGTCAATGCTGGCCCGGCGATAGGGCACATCTTCCCAAACGCCATTGACCAGGTAACCCATCAAGGCAAGCATCCCTGAATAGACCACCCTGCCCTTTTCGTAGGCCGTCAGCCGCTCTGGGCGATAGGCCTCCAAGGCCCGCTCGAGCATCTTGGCGGCATCATTCAGTTCATCGAGCGCCTCCCGGTCGGCGCCGCGGATGTCATCCAGCGTTCGCCGGTTTAACCCGAACAGCTTGGCGAACGGGTTCGTCACTTTACCCACATTCGGCCGGTAGATCAGGGTGATGTAGAGTTCGGTCCGCATTTGTCGGTGGCGGTCGAAGCCGGCATAGTATTCGTCGTTCAGACGGGCGGCAAAAGCGTTGTCATAATGGGCGTCCAGGCGTTCTTTGACCTGCCGGCGGATCTTGTGCGACCAGATGGCGAATTGCCCGCCGCCCAGGCTGCGCAGCAGATTGATCAGCCCTTCCTTGGCCGCGGCGATGTTGTCCTCGTCCTGCGTTTCAAACGAAATCCCCGCCAAACGCCAGGTGGCGATGAAGTCGCCCGAGCGCTTCAGCTTGATGACGTCCGGGGCGACATGCACGCCCAAGGGTACATATTCGCTGACCGGCATCTGCGCTGCCACGGCGTCCTTGATCTGGACTCGGGATTTCATGGGCTATCGCTTCTTCAGTTTAAAGGGGACAAAGGTCAGGGCGCCCCAGTACCGGCGGCCCGACGACATGCGTGTGCGCATGCGAACACGGAGGAGAAGTTGGTTGAGCCGCTGATCATCCGCCTTGGTGACCACTCGCATCCAGGCGAAGATCGGCACCCAGACGGTGATGACGGCGATGAAGATGTAAGGGCTGACGAACAGCCCTAACATCGCCAGCATGATTGCAAGCCCGGTCAGAAGAATGAAAGGCACCATCGGGGTGCCGAGAAACATCGGCGGCCGGGTCGCCCCTCTGAAGACGGGGTCGCGAAACTGCATGATCAGGTGCCCGTTCCGCCGCCGAACAACTGCGGACCAATAGCCGCGGCGCCACCTACCAGGATGCCGCCGAAGAAGATGTGCGCAACTTCGGACCATTTGGCGTGCTGGAACATCATCTTGACGCCCGTCCACATGATCGCAACGACGATGAAGACCACACCAACTCCACTGATCGTTGTCTGTACCCAGTTCATGCCCGAGGTCAGCGCGCTGATCTGCATGGCATAGGTCGGCGTTGCGAGTGCCAGCCCGTAGCCGGTCAGTACACCGGCGGCCGAGAGCCATTTCTTGGTCTTTGGATTCACAGGTGTTCTCCTAGAATAATAAGGCCGTCTGGTTGGCCGGAGGGGATGGGGAAATGTCGCCCAGGGCGACGGCATTGCCTGGCACGCGCGGCGCCGAGACGAAGGGTGCAACGCTCCCGCCTGTCGGTGCAGAGACGCGGACAGGGCGATGGCGAGCGGAAGCAATGACGGGGATGGGCGCAACGGCTCCAGAGGACGGATTGGCCGTTTTGGCGCCCACGACCTTGGCGACATAGCCAAGCCGGTAACCCGTCGTGAAATCGTTGGCATAGTAGCAGCTCAAGGCGTCACCCGTTCGGGTGACGGAGCCCCCTGCCCGCTTATAGCAATCGGCCAAGATTTCCGCGCCTATGCGCAGATTGGTGCACGGATCGAAGGCGGCCTCCGCTGTCAGGCCGTATTTACCGAAATTCTTCTGGTTCACCTGGACCAGCCCGACCGAATAGTCCCAGCCGCCCGCCTTAAGCGCATCCGTCGTGGCCAGAGCCTCAGCCTGGCTCTTCGGCTGACGGGCCAGCCGTCCGCCCACCACGCCAATGGCGTAGGGGTTAAAACTCGATTCTACCGTTGCGATCCGCTTGAGCATCCCCGGCGCCACCGCCGGCGCGCATAGCTCCGCCATTGCCGCGAAATCCATGTCCGCACGCCACCATTTGTTCAAAAACTGAGGAACTTCTGATTGTTAAGTGCGTACAGGAATACTGCCGCGCGTTGCGCAGCGCAATCAAAAAATACAACGACGTGATAATTTGTTTAAACGATGTTAAATATCGTTGACTTCGCCCCTGGCTTAGGGGGAAACGTCGGTTGCGGCATCGCCGCCCTCGGCCTCAGCGAAAAGATCGAATTCCATGAGCTTGAGACCGGACATCCGAACCGCCACTTTCACGGCACGGCCGAAGTCGGTGAAAACGCGAGGCTCCTTTGGCCGGCGGGCGGGCGCAACCACATACTCGATGAGAAGGTTAGGATGGTTGAAAACGATGATATATTCGTTTTCGCCAATCTGACGAATGATCAGGTGGTCGGCTTGGAGGTCCCGAATAACCTCCTTAAACCTCGTCTCGACACGATTTTGACGTTCGCGGTCCAACCTGTTCGTCCCTTAACACAGCGCTTGCCGGAGCTTCATCACCTTGCCCTCATCGCACCAGGGTCGACATGCTACGATGCAAGGACGAGGTACGACATCGAGTCAACGATTATAGGTTACGTTTCAGCATCGGTCTGTTTCGTCCCACCGTTATCTCACATTGTCGTGGTGTCGTGCAACCAATCCCAGGTCATCCTTAATGAGGCCGCGCTGCAACCGGCGAGAGGTCGGCAGCATTGGCGGTTACGCGCGCCCTTAACGAAGCGTTAACCCTTTTGCCCACACTTGAACCATTAGCTGTCTCTTTTTGCCCAAAATCATTCAAACCCAGCGCTGGAGTAGAAAATGAATGAATTTCCTCCCCTCGCCCTGTCTCGGGGTTCCGACGATCTCGACGAAGGTAAGCGCATCGGCCAACTCGCCGAAGCTGGAGAGCAAATGGTTGAAAGGCTTAGAAAAACGGCCTTTTTACCCGGGAAGCACAAAGAACTGCATGTTCGTTTGGGTATCGCCGAAGCAGCGACCCTGCTCGGATGTTCGACCAACCGCATCCGTATGGCGGAACAGGATGGTCGTCTCCCGCCCCCGCCCGAGACCGAATCAGGTCGTCGATCCGGCTACGATATTCCCTCTCTTCTGAACATGCGCAAGGTGCTCGGCGCCTCGCCGAGAAGAGGCCCAGACGACCAGCCGGCAATCATAACTGTCCAAAACTTCAAGGGCGGCGTCGGCAAATCTACCGTGACAACGCATCTCGCCCACTATCTGGCGATTTCGGGCTACCGCGTCCTTGTCGTTGATTGCGATAGCCAGGCGACGACGACGACCCTGTTTGGCTTCAATCCGCACTTCGCCATCCGTCGTGAAGAGACCCTTTACCCCTATCTCTCGATCGAACCGACCGAGGACGATCTGCGGTATTCGGTAAAGCCTACCTGTTGGCCGAACGTCGACCTCATCCCGTCAAACCTGCAAATGTTCGACGTCGAATATGAACTGGCCGCAGCGGGCTCCCGCGGTAGCGGCACTCTGGCGTCACGCTTTCGCAAACTGAAGCAGGGCTTACAGGACCTCGCTCAGGACTATGATGTCGTCTTGCTCGATCCCCCTCCCGCCTTGGGTACGATTTCGCTTGCCGTGATGCAGGCAGCCAACGCCCTCTTGGTCCCGCTGGCCGCAACGACGCCCGATTACTGCTCCACCGTCCAATTCCTATCGATGATGAGCCAGGTGATCGAACAACTGCAGGAGTCCGGCATCCAGGTGGAATACGACTTCTGCCGCCTGCTCTGCTCGAAATTCTCTTCGAACGACACGAGCCACGCGATGATCCGAGGCATCATGGAGAAGTCCTTTGGCGCCGCATTGTTGCCGGTGCCGATCATGGAATCCGTCGAAATCAGCCATGCCGCGCTTCGCATGATGACGATCTACGAGCTCGACAAGCCGATTGGCACACCGAAGACCCATAAGCGCTGCCGCAGCAATGTCGATGAAGCTATGGGGCAAGTCGAACAGCTCATTCGTCGTCGATGGGGCCGTGCCGCCGTTGACGAAGCGTCCGCCCTCGCGGTCGCTTAAGGGAGATTACGATGTCGAAACGTCAAGCCGACTATCTCTCATCAATTCTGGACGACGACAAATCCGCGGAGGCGCCGTCACCCAGCAGTGAAACTGCGCCTGCGGCCAGCGCGACGCCTCGATCCGGAATGACCCTCCTGGCCCGGGAATCCGCCCTCGCCCGCGTTGCCACCGGAGAGGTGAAGCAGGTGACGGAGCTCCTGCTCGATCCGGCGCGGGTTCGCATTTGGGAAGGCAATGCCCGTCACCAGGCATCCCTCAGTGAGGAGAGCTGCCGCGACCTGATCGAAGCCATTCTCGCTGAGGGTGGCCAAAAGGTTCCCGCGATCATCAGGCGGGTCCAAGGTGATCCGAACCATGACTACGAAGTTATCGCGGGGACGCGGCGCCATTGGTCGATCTCTTGGCTTCGCGCCAACAGCTACCCGGACATGCGCTTCCTCGCCCAGGTCCATCAGCTCGATGATGAAGCAGCTTTTCGGCTCTCCGATATTGAAAACCGGGCGCGGAAAGACGTCTCCGACTTCGAGCGGGCGCGAACCTACATGAAAGCCCTGATGGTGCACTATCACGGCAAGCAGGTCCGCATGGCCGAACGGTTACACATCTCAAAAGGCTGGCTTTCGAAATTGCTGACCGTCGCGGCCCTCCCCGACTGGGCAGTCGACGCCTTCGCAAGCCCTGCCGATATCCAGTTGAAAACCTGCTATCCTTTTGCCCAAAAGCTTCAGACGCTCATCGAGGCGGGTCAAAAGGAGCTGCTCGCCAAACTGCAAAAGGAGGCGAGAAGCCTTGCCAAGGAGCAAGGCGACCGCCGCTCGAACGGCCTTTCGCCAATTGCATCGGCCGAGGTTCTGGCCCGGTTCAGCACAGCCCTCCTACAAGAGGCCGATCCCGCCGCAGAGCTCAAATTCGACACGGCATCGGGGCGAACTGCCCTCAGTGTCTTGTCGGCAAACCGGAACGGCATCTCCATTCGCCTGCACGCGGGGTCCGGGGCGTCGTCCAATGACCTGGCGAAAATGCTCGAGCTGGCTTTGCAGGCGCTGGAAAAGCAGGGCCGCGGCTTGCGGTCTTAGAAGACAATGTTTCCCCGGGGAAACATGCGCCTGGCCGCGACCCGCGCGAAGGCGGCAAGGGATGAAAAGTTTCCCCGGGGAAACATCCAGACGGAGAGGACATCGCCGCCGTTTCGTCTTTGGCAGACGTCACGGCACGGCGTTGGCGTAAAAAGTTTCCCCGGGGAAACACGGAAGGGTCGCCCAGCCCTCGCCTCGTTTCACCAACCGGGAATCGGGGTACTACTTTCGGCGATACCGGTAGTACTTCCACCTCTACCGGCCATACCATCTAAGAACTCGCAATGAGCGCCCCGGAAAAGCAAGACCAGATTGACCTATTTCTACCGTATCTCGCAGACCTCAGTCTGCGCGATCAGCGAGAGATCATGGAGCGGCCTTTCTTCAGCTTGGCAAAATCCAAGCGGCTGAAGCCCATCGATTACACGTCGCCTGATGGCAAGACTTGGGTCCACGTCTCGTCGAACCCGGATTACGGAATGGCGACGATTTGGGATGCCGATATCCTCATCTACTGCGCAAGCGTCCTCAACGACATGAAGGAACGGCGCCTGAATGAGATCCCGCGTACCCTACATATCATGCCCTACGACCTCCTTCGTTCGATTGGACGTCCGGTCAACGGACGTGGCTATGAGCTCCTGGGGTGTGCGCTGGACCGCCTGCAATCGACCACGGTCAAAACCAATATCCGCGCGGACAAAAGCCGAAAGGAAGCGACATTTTCCTGGCTCGACAACTGGAGCCAGATCGTCGACGAACGGACCGATCGATCCAGAGGGATCATGCTCTCCCTCTCCAGCTGGTTTTACGACGGCGTCCTCATGGCCGGCGGCGTCTTGTCGATCGATCCCGCCTATTTCGATATCAGCGGCGGCCGTGAACGCTGGCTCTACAAAGTCGCCCGCAAGCACGCGGGTGGAGCAGGGGAGGAGGGCTTCGCCATTGCGATGCCAACCCTCTTTGAAAAGTCCGGCGCCGAAGGACAATATCGCCGGTTCAAATTCGAGATCGCCGCGATCGTCAAACGAAACGATCTGCCAGGCTATAGCCTCAAATTGGTCGACGCCGTGTCCTCGAAAGAACCCCTGCTTCACATGAGCCGAAAGGCGGAAGTCGCGCCAAAGGCCAAGCCTACCGCACTGTCTGCCCCGCCTGTCGATCCAAAGACTCCCCCGAGGTCGTCACCTAAGGCCAGCGAAGAAGCATACGGCTATATTACCGACGAAACGCTCGACTATCTGCGGAAAACCTATCGCGGCTGGGACTTCCACGCCCTTCATGCTGACTTTCGCTCGTGGCTGGCCGAGAACGACACGCGCAGGCCCGATCGATACCAAAGCGCCTTTATCGGGTTCGTGAAACGCTACCACGAAAAGAATAGGCACCAGCTTCGGGCCTAAGCGCGCATCCGCGTTCCCGAAGTGTCGTGTACCTTGCCCCCCGGCCTGAATTTCGAGCCCATTCCCGACCAGTCGCGAATCATTTGAAGGACTTTCCGCGGTACCTGTCCAAAATTGATTCAAATTTCCGGTCCGGACATCCAACCATCGACACATCGGGAACGGGCTTCGCTACATCGGGAACGCAGCGTCGACACTTCAGGAACGAGGGGTACGACACATCGGGAACGAACTATCGATACTTCAAGAACGCCAATGACCGACAATCTGTTGAAGATAAACAGAAATCGGACATTTTTCAGGGCTTAACCTTCTAAAAGACTCTTTAACCCCTCTAACGGTTTTGGATGCTTAATGATTGATTAATAAGAAAAGTTTGGGACTCGACGCGGTCGAAGCCCTCCGCCCCACTTCGACTCCCGCCGAACCAGGCCGAAAGCACCCTATCGATAGCAAAAGGTCTCTCGGCTAAGTCCGCATGACTTTTTGCTAAGAGGGAGCCTTCCCGGACCGAAACGGAGCATCCTGCCTGGACGCGCCATCAGAAGGAGGAAGGCATGAGCACGTGTTACGTAGGTTTGGACGTCCA
>OUWB010004530.1_pt1 | contig 17186 bp, 18 predicted proteins | sample 1779821 | NCBI WGS metagenome assembly OUWB01 (sample SAMEA3914806, study PRJEB12502) | metagenome | biome: forest; material: soil | place: Canada | collected 2011-08-03 | depth 0.1 m
GTGTGGAATCCGCGGCCCCGCCGTAAAATCTGGTGATTGATTGCCTGCCGGACCAAAAACGAGGGGGGGGGTATGGGTGTTTTACGCCCACAGCGTGGTGCCAGACGAGGTATTTCTTCTTTATTCATCCAATGCGTGAGTTAAATTATAAAATCGGCCGCGATGCGATCCATGGCGTGGCGATAATTCATATTATTCATGGCATATAGGCAAGGCGATATGATGCGGCGCGCGGGAGGGGCGTGGTGCCAGCAGAAATTCTTGGAAACTGGGTGTAAAGTGAAGTCACCCCTGCAACACCGATGCAGAAGGCCCCCGATCAGGAGATTCACGATGATCCAATACGCATTGTTTGCCCGCCTCGAAGCCAAGCCCGGCAAGGAACAAGCGGTGGCCGATTTTCTCGCCGCAGGCCTGGCCATGGCCAATGAGGAAACCACCACCCCGATCTGGTTTGCGTTGCGCCTGTCGCCTACCGCCTTCGGCATCTTCGACGCCTTCGCGAGCGAAGCCGACCGACAAGCGCATCTGAACGGACCGATCGCCAAAGCACTGATGGCGAACGCAGCCGAACTGTTGGCGACACCGCCCCAGATCCAAGCGATCGAAGTCCTGGGCCTGAAGAATCAATCGAACTAGACGTGTTTCGACAACCCCGCCGCGCTTGGTCGGATGGACTGTCCACCCGAAAGGCCGACGAACCTTGATGTCAGATTTCCTGAAAAGGGAGGTGCCCAATGAACGACGACGTCCTCAACCTGAGCATACGCACACTGTTAAAGACGGTGGGCATCCAGGCGCAGCGCGCGATTGAACAGGCGGTTAGCAAGGCTATTTCTGACGGCACCATAGTCGGCACGGAATCGTTTCCAGCGAAAATCACGTTGGACGTTGCCGGGCTCAAGTTGAAGGTTGAGTTTTCCGGGGAAGTCAAGCTGCAGTAACAGTGCGGCTGGCGCGTTATGTACGCACGGCAACGCGAAAAATGACCGCTAAAAGACGGGGAGCGTAAGCTCCCCGCGAGTCCAATCCAACCCACGCTTCTTTGAGCCTGCAACGCCTAAAGGTTCAATCCGCGGCCCTTATCCCCGTTGCCGCTTCTTCTCATCCTCTTCCGTATCGAACAACGCCCCTCCAGCCGCCGAAATCAGCACGATCATCGCCGTCCCGACCAGCCACGCGAAATACCAGGAGCCGTAGTCCCCGATGATCACGCCGATCACGATCGCGATCACCGCCAGCAGCATAAACAGCACAAAATAGAGAAAGGTTTTCATCGCGCTGTCCTCAGTACGAATGGTGATTGGCTTCGACGGACTCGGCCTTCACCTTGCCGCGCATGACGTAGAAGGCCCAACTGGTGTAGGCCAGGATCAGTGGCACGAAGACCGCGGCGAAGCCGAGGGCCCACAGCAGCGTGCGCTGGCTCGAAATCGAATTCCACACGGTCAGGCTTTGCGACGGGTCGCTGCTGGACGGCATCATGAACGGAAACAGGGCGACGCCCGCGGTGCCGATCACGCCTATCCAGGCGATCGCGCCCAGCCACCAGGCCAGCACGTTGCGGCCCGCGCGCAGTGCGGCCCAGCCGAGGATCATGCCGAGGTAGCCGAGGGCCGGCACGATCCACAGGATCGGATAAGCATGGTAGTTGCCGAACCAGGCGCCGTCGGCTTGGGTCACAGTCTGCTGCAGCGGGGTTTGAGCTGCGCCTGCCGCGGGGCCGTGGGTCAGCACGTAGCCGGGCAGTTGACTGGTCCAGATGCCGCCGATGGTGAACAGAACCACGGCCGCCAGTACCCCGTGGCTGGCCGCAGCCTTGGCGCGGGCGGCGACGGCGCCGTCGGTGCGGCCCACCAGCATCACGCCACCCATATAGATGGACAGCGACAGCGACAGCAAGCCGCACAGCACCGCGAACGGGTTAAGCAGCGCAAGGAAACTGCCGGTGTAGTGCGAGGTCATGTCCCAGTCGTAGTGATAGGGCACACCCAGCAGCATATTGCCCATGCCGGCGCCGTAGATGATCATCGGCACCGCGCCGCTCACCAGCATCACCCAGTCCCAGGCATTGCGCCAGGCGGGCGACGGCAGCTTGCTGCGGTATTCGAAGCCGAGCGGACGTATCATCATGGTCCACAGCAACAACAGCATCACCACGTAGAGACCCGAAAAGGCAGTTGCGTAGATCAGCGGAAACGCCGCGAAGATCGCGCCGCCGCCGAGGATGAACCACACTTGATTGCCGTCCCAGTGCGGGCCTATGGTGTTCAGCGCGACGCGGCGTTCGCTGTCGGTGCGGCCGACGAAGCGCAGCAGGGTGCCGACGCCCATGTCCATGCCGACCATGATGGCGAGGCCCATCAGCAGAATGCCGAGTACCAGCCACCAGAGCACTTTGAGTACCAGATAGAGTTCCATATATATGTCCTGTCGGGTGGGCGGGATCAATCCTTGCTCGGCATCAGCGGGGTGACACCGGCGCCGGCCAGGATCGCCGGAATCGCGCGCGCTTCGGTCGGTGCGCTGTGAAGTTCCTCGGGACCTTTGCGGATGAACTTGACCATCAGGAACATCTCGATCGCAATAAAGATCGAATACAGGGTGAGGAAGCCGACCAGCGAGAACACCATATAAGCGACGCTATGGCTGGAGGCCGACATCCAGGTCGGCAGCATGCCGAACACGGTCCAGGGTTGGCGGCCGACCTCGGCGGTGACCCAGCCCATTTCGCAGGCGACGAACGGGACTGGAATCATCCACGGGGCAAGACGGATAAACCAGGTCTGACGATCGATGTCGCCGCGCAGCGAGAACAGCACCGACAGCACGAAGTAGGTCAGCATCAAGAGGCCGCAGGCCACCATCAGACGGAAGCTCCAGAACATCGCGAACACGTCGGGGATGCTGTCTTTGGAAGCGAGCACGATATCGTCGTCGCTGGCCTTGGTCACATCCTGGTCGGGCGCATAGCGCTTGACCAGGAAGCCGTAGCCGAGGTCGGCCTGATGGGCGTGAAATTGAGCCAGCGCGTTGGCATTGGTTGGGTCACTGCTGAGCACCTTCAGCGCGGCCACGGCCGGGATACCGTTCTTGATGCGCTGGGCGGCCTGGGCTTCGATCGCGTCCACGCCGGGCACGGTGGCGTTCCACGAGTGCGTCAAGAGCGGCGTCAGTACATATGGAATCTGAATGGTCCAGGCGTTGCGCTCTTCCTTCTGCTCGGGCCACGCCGCGACGTTGAACGGCGCCGGTGCGGCATCGGTCTTCCACATCGCTTCCATCGCGGCCAGCTTGGACGGCTGGGCATGGCCGCCGATAAAGCCGAGCGCGTCGCCCAGCGTGATCACGCCGGCCGTAGCCAGCACGCCGAACAGGCTGGCCATGCGGAACGAGCGCTTGGCCAGTTCCATATGGCGGCCGCGCATCATGTAGAAGGCGCTGATGCCGGTGACGAAGATTGCCGCCGTCACATAGCCCGCGATGCTGGTATGGACGAATTTGGTTTGCGCATCGGGGTTGAATATCAAATCAGCGAAGCTGCTCAGCTCCATGCGCATGGTGGCCGGGTTGAAGCTGGCCCCTTGCGGATCCTGCATAAAGCCGTTGGCGACCAGTATCCACAAGGCCGACAGGTTCGAGCCGATCGCGACGAGGTAGGTGACGAACAGGTGCTTGCCCTTGGACAAGCGCTCCCAACCGAACACCATCAAGCCGATAAAAGTCGATTCCATGAAGAAGGCCATCATGCCTTCGATCGCCAGCGGCGCGCCGAAGATATCGCCCACGAAACTCGAGTAGAACGACCAGTTGGTGCCGAACTCGAATTCCATCGTCAAGCCGGTGGCGACGCCTAAGGCGAAGTTGATCAGGAAAAGCTTGCCCCAGAAGTGGGTCATCTCCTGGTAGATCTTCCTGCCGGTGATTACATACACCGTCTCCATGGCCGCCAGCATGAAGCTCATCCCCAGCGTAAGCGGGACGAAGAGAAAGTGGTACAGCGCGGTGGCAGCGAACTGCAGGCGGGACAGTTCCACCACTGTGTTATTGATCATGCGAGGCTCCAATCATGTCTGAATCAAGTGTCCGAATCAGGCAAGGTTTGCGGCTGGTTCGCCATGCCGTGTCGAGTCGTATGAGTCACGGCTGTCACGGCAGTGCACCATCATCATAGCTTTGGGTTGTGGCACTCACTAGCAGCTGTTCCCTCCGATCTTGTGCTTGTTTGATGCAAGTCAATCGAGCGGAACACCTTGCGCCCGCGTGCTGCGACGGGTTGTCGCAGCAGCGCCGGTCGGGCTATCGCGTTGCGGGAAGAATTGCAATTTCGTATCGCGTCGCGCTTGGCATGCCAAATTGCGCGGCGTATCGGTATGCCTATCGGCGCGGCTGCACTGCGGCGGGTCGGTGGTGTACATTGCGTCTATCGGGAGCCGATACGCTGCGGGTCGCGGGGCTGCGATCGCTGTGGTCGGTGTTATTTTATTTTCGGAGTGTGTATGGCCCGTCGTGCCGCCGACCCAGGGTCGGCCCATCCTGCGGCTGCATCACCCGCAGCGCCTGCTGCAACTGCGGCGCCCGTCGATGTCCCCACGGTGGACATCCCGGCGAAGCGGCTTGCGCGCCTGCTCGATATGCCCCGCTCGCTGAAGATCGGGCAGGCGCGTTTTGTCACGACCGGCCTGCCGTATCGCAAATGGCACGACCTCTACCATCACTTCCTGACCATGCGCTGGCCGGCCTTCTTCGCTGCCTTCGCGCTGATCTACATGGTTGCCAACGTGGTGTTCGCCGGCCTGTACCAAGTGGGCGCGCATTCGATCGCCGACCAGTCGCCACCCGGCTTTCTTGGGGCCTTCTTTTTCAGCGTCGAGACATTGGCCACGGTGGGCTACGGCGACATGCATCCGCAGACCATCTACGCGCACGTGGTGGCCAGCGTCGAGATTTTTTCGGGATTGTCCGGGCTGGCGGTGTTTACCGGGTTGACCTTCACGCGATTTTCACGGCCGCGCGCGAAGATACTGTTTGCCCGTAATCCCATTGTGCGCCCGATAGACGGCGTGCAGACACTGATGATAAGGGCGGCCAATGCGCGCTTGAACGTGATTTCGGAGGCCAACGCCAAGCTGCGCCTGATGCGCATCGAAGTCTCGGCGGAGGGCTATGAAAACCGCAAGCTGCACGACTTGAAGCTGGTGCGCGAGCAGCATCCGATCTTCGTGCTGGGCTGGAACCTGACACATCAGATCGATGCCTCCAGCCCCCTCTACAACGAGACGGCGGAAACCCTGACGGCCGCTGAAGCCACCTTGATACTGACCATAGAGGGGATCGACGAAACCACCTCGCAGGTGATGCGAGGGCGTCATATCTATGGCGCGGATACGATACGCTGGCAGCATCGCTATCCGGATCTGATCCAGATCGACGAGCAGGGTGTGCTGCGGATCGACTACAACAAGTTCCATGACGTCGAACCGCTGTAGCCAAGGTGTATCGATTTGCCGGCGTGTTGCATGCCATTGCTGCATCGCAGCGCACGGTGTTGCGCTGGTGCGACCGTGCCCCGGCTTGACATGTCGGGCTGGAAAATTTGCTTCGGCGGGAACATAGTAGAGTCGCCGGGCGTCGATAGGGGCATACGTTCCCGGGCTTGGCACCGTGAACGATGCGCGGTACCGCTACCTGACACGGTTAAGACCATGCATATCTTTATCGAAAACCTGCCCGACGACGTGACCGAAGACATGCTGCGCGACCTGTTCGACGATTTCGTGCGGCCGGCTACACCGGAGATCGAGTTGCGCTACGAAGAAGGTCATCCTTCGTTCGCCACGCTGACGCTCGCCGACCTGACGCCGCAGACCGCCACGGTTCTCGCCAACCACTTCGACAAACGCTGGTTCGGCGGTAAATTCCTCCGGGTCCACGCGCCGCAGTTCGACTGAGGCGAGCCTATCTTCGTATCGCCGCAGCCTATAGCACCGAAGCGCTCGGAAACGCTCCGAAGCTACAGGTTCGAACCTGCAGCCTCGAACCTAAAGCATCGAAGTTGGCCGCCCGGCAAAGTCGGTCCAGCACTGGCGGCCGATATCGTATAGCTTGCAGCGGCGCGCGGTGTCGAAATACCAGCGCCAGCTGAAGGTCTGGATCACGATGCGGCCCGGTAGCCGGGTTTCGAGCATGCGTTGGGCTGCGGCCAGGTGATAGAGCGGTACGCGCATGTCGACGTGGTGCGCGGTGTGCTCCATGATCTCGTGCAGCAGCGCGCTCACACGCACGCCCAGCACCCGGCCGAAGCTCAAATGCACGGTGGTCGAGACGAAGGGCTGGGACTCGGCCCATTCGGTCTTGTCCTCGTACCAGGCTATCTGCGGATGGGTGTGATGCACGTAGACGACAAAGCCTATCATCATGTTCCACACCAGGAAGGGCACCAGAAAGCCGGTCAGCCAGAGCAGCGCGAATGATTGGCCGCTGGCATGCGCATAGGCGGCGAGGCTTGCGAACCACACTAGCGCTGCGGCCGACACCAGCAGGCAGTCGCGCGTGAAGACCGGGCGCCGCGTTTTCATCTGGCTTGCGCTGGGGAAGTACATGCGCTTCCACCAGACTTCGACCAGATAGTACAGGCCTGGCGCCCAGCCGCAGCGATAGCAGCGCTCGAGCAGGCGCCGGCCTGGCGGCAGTGCGCGGTATTCGGCGGGCGACAGCGGCTGCCAGACGAAATCGAAGGCTTTCAGGTTGGTATAGCCGTGGTGCACCACGTTATGACCGACTTCCCACAGACTGTAGGGCGTCAGCGACGGCAGGAACACCAGCCGGCCCAGCCAGCGGTTAAGCTTGGTCGACGGCGTGAAGCTCTGATGGCAGGCGTCGTGGCCGAGGATGAACAAGCGCCCGATGATCAGCCCCGACAGGATGGCGAGCAGGGTCTTGGGTAGCCAGCCGCGCACCATCCAGTCGGCGGCCAGCACCGCGCTGAAAAGCAGATAGTCGAATACCACCAGCGCGACCGCGCGGCCGGTGCGGCGCGCCGTCATCGGCGTGAGCCAGTCGCGCAGCGTCTTGCGGCTGGGCAAGGGGGCGGAAAACGGAACCGGTGCTATTTGATCGAGATCAGACATCTAGCTAGACACTCCAGGACAACGTCGCTATACAGGCAAGCGCAAACATAAACATAAGCACTTACACAAACCCGAGCGGCGAGACCGAACCCCGGGTTCGGCCGGGTTCGGCCCGGTTCGCGCGGGTTCGACTATTACGAGCGTGCATGATCCGGGTTGGCGCGCAGTACATGCTGATCTGAATCAACTTTCGCGCATTCCGCTCCAACTGAGCACCCATGAGGTGCAGTTCAAGTAAGCGAGGCGGGCGGCTCGATCGTCTCGACGGGCGCAATCTCCAGATGCCAGCGGCCCGCCGCATAGCGCAGTCGCACGCCCCGCGCACGCAGCAGATACCCGAGCCCGACCGCCGCGGCCGCGGCGCCGGCCGCGGCGCCCACGCCCAGTGCCCAACGTGGTCCCCAGGTGTCCGCCACCCAGCCGACTATAGGCGCACCGAGCGGTGTGCAGCCCTGCACAATCGCCAGCTGGATCGCTACCACCCGGCCGCGCATCGCTGGGGCCGTCGACATTTGCACCAGGCCACTGGTCGAGACGGTGAAGGTCTGCGCCGAGATGCCTATCATGATCAGCACCACGCCGAAGAGGAAATAGCTCGGCATCAGCGCTGCCAGCAGGCAACCGAGGCCGAACATGGTCGAGGCACCGCATAGCAGCACGATGCGCGCACGGCCCCGGCGCGCCGCCAGCAAGGCGCCGGTGACCGAACCGACGGCCAGGGTCGAACTCAGCATACCGTAACGGCTGGCACCGGCATGAAAGGCCTGCACCGTCATGGTCGAAATGAAGATGGGGAAATTCAGGCCGAAGGTGCCGATCAGGAACAACATCAGCAACACAATTTTCAGATCGGGGCGGCCCCACACATAGCGAAACCCTTCCACCAGGCTGCCACGCTTGTGCACGGCAGGCGGCCGCGCGTGTAGCGCGTCCGGGCGCAGGAAGCTCAGCGACACCTGCACCGCGGCGAACGAAACCGCATTCAGAATAAAGACCCAGCCGGTACCGATCGCCGCGATCAGCAGGCCGGCGACGGCGGGCCCCACCATGCGGGCTGCGTTGAAGGAGGTCGAATTCAGCGCCACCGCGTTGGCAAGGCCATCCTCGCCGACCAGCTCGGAGACGAAGGTTTGCCGGGCCGGCGCATCGAAGGCGGAGACGCAACCTAGCATCAGGGCAAACAGATACACCTCCCACAGGCGCACCCATCCGGTAACCGTCAGCACGCCCAGGCCCAGCGCCAGCGTGCCCAGAGCGGCTTGAGTGATCCGCAGCACGCGGCGCCGGTTGAAGTGGTCGGCTGCATAACCGCTTAGCGGCAGCATCAGCAACTGCGGGCCGAACTGCAGCGCCATCACGATACCGACCGCGCGCGCATTGTGATGGGTCAGTTCGGTCAGCACCAGCCAATCCTGCGCGGTGCGCTGCATCCAGGTGCCGATGTTCGACACCAGCGCGCCGCAGGCCCAGACTCGATAGTTGCGATTACGCAAGGATGCGAAGGTGGCTTTCTTCATCGCAGCGTGGGTCGGGGTGGGTGCGAGGTAGGGGTTGTCGCGGAGGCATCAGGCCTTGCGCTGGTCCAGCAGCGCGATGATGGCGTCGCTGCTGCCGGTTTCGCCCAGGCGTGGGAAGATGCGCTCGACGCTGTTGGCGTGCGCGTCGGCGTTCATATCGGTCATCGCATCGAGCGCCAGCGTGACGTTGTAGCCGAGCTCGTTGGCAAAGCGCGCGGTCGATTCGACCCCGATGCTGGTCGAGATACCGGCCAGCACGATCTGCGTCACGCCGTGCTGCTTCAAATAGGCGTCGAGATCGGTATTGGTGAATGCGCCCCAGGTGTTCTTGGTGACCGTATGGTCTTCCGGCGTCTGTCCGAGTTCGGGCACCAGGTCGGCCCAGTTCGGCGGCAGGTCGGTCAGCTTGCGCGGCTGGTCGGCGCGGCCCGGCGCTCCGCCCACCACGTTCACCAGCACCACCGGCAGGCGCTGACGGCGGAAGGCGGCGGCCAGGGCGGCCGCACGCGAGACGATGGTGGCGGACGGATGGACAGTCGGAGAGGCGACGATACGCTGCTGCAGGTCGATGACGATCAGGGCGGTGCGGGGATCGAGGGTCGTGATGGGCATGGCAGGATTCCTATCGGGGGTTGCGCAGAGGAGGGTTTGTCTGCGTATGTCTATTTGCGTAGGGAATGTGTCGCCGCGGGATCTAAGGCATGCAGTTCAGGCCTGCGTTAGCCGGCGCAGCAGTTCGACGGCGCCGGCCAGGGCGTGCTGTTCGTCCGGCGTCAGTTGTGCTTCTATTGCATGCAGCAGCCAGTCTTCGCGGCGCGCACGGCCGGCTTGGATGCGTTGACGGCAGGCATCCGTCACCGCCCATAGGGTTTGCCGCCCATCGCTCGGGTCGGGCGTGCCGCTGACCAAGCCGGCGGCCTCCAGCGCCGCGATATTCGCCCCCATCGATTGCGAGCGCATATGTTCGGCGCGTGCCAGTACCGTCACGGTGGCGGGGCCTTCGCGCTCGAGGCGCCCCAGCACGGCGATCTGGGACAGCGTGAATTCGCCCATCTGCGCTTGTTCGCGCAGGCGGCGCATCAGCTTGCCGGTGACGACGCGCAACTCGGCCGCGAGGGCGGCGGCTGTAGGGGCAGAATCCGCAAGTAGGGACGACGAATCGGAGGCCATGGTGTGAAGCCGGAAAGACGGCCGGCGCAATAGGGAGCAGGGGCAGCGGCAGAATCGCCGGAGCGGCGCACGGTGCGGCTGCGTTGTCCGCTTAGGACATGCAATTAGCGTGGGTCAGCGCAGCTAGACAGTTCAACTACGAAGTTTAGCTTCGCATCTATCCAGCGTCAATCAAGATACGGAACCGCGGCAACCGCGACTGATCATTTGAGCCTTTAATGGGCTAAGTGATCAGTCGCGTGACGTGTCAGTCAAGGCCAACCCGGACTGCCGTCATTGCGCTGCGGCAAAAGACGGGACGCAGGCGCTTGGATGGGTGCGCTTACATCGGCGGCTTGACGCCGTCCTTCTCGACGATCACGCGCATCCCGGTGTAGTGGTTGGCGCCGTCGTCGCTCGTCACCACGAACACCGCCTTGCCGGCGACCAGGTCAGCGCGGCTGGCCGGTGCCAGCGTCACCACCGGCACATCGGGCGGCACCATGACCTGATTGCTGCCGCCCTTGTACGACAGCGTCAATTGACGTCCGTTGTTGCTCTCGACCACCGAGTCGACGTTGGCGTTGGTCATTGTGGTGTTGCTGCCCAGATCCCAATCATAGTGGCCTTCGCCGGTGCCACGGGCGGATTCGGGAAAGACCACCACTTCCATCGCAATCAGCTTGCCGGCGGTATCGGTCCTGGCAGCCGTGCCGATGAATTCGCCCGGCTTGATGTCCGACAGCTGGATCTTGCGCACCGCGGCCACGCCGGCGTCGGGCTTGAGCGCGATCACCACGGTGTCGCCGCTGCGGCGATGTACGGTTAGTTGGTCGCCCGAAAATGAGACGACTTCGCCGCGGATACGGGTGATCTTCGGGGCATCGGCATAGGCGCCATTGACAAGGCCGGCAGCCAGCAGGGAGGCGGTAACAAGGTGTTTGAGACGCAAGGACATTTGAAGCTCCGTTGTGGTGAGTGGAAACGGCGAAAATATAGGCTGCGGCATACACAGCGAAGAGCGAATTTGCAGAGCAACAACGACGACCGCGCAATCAGCGATATAAGGCCAGGCCCGCCTAGGCGCCGCCGAACCAGTTATAGCCCTGGTTCTCCCAATAGCCGCCGGGGTACTGGTTGGTCACCACAATCTCGACGATATGCTTGGGATTCTTGTAGCCCAGCTTGGTCGGCATGCGCAGCTTCATCGGAAAACCGTATTTGGCCGGTAACGTTTGGCCGTCGTAGGTGAACGTCAGCAGCGTCTGCGCGTGCAGCGCAGTCGGCATGTCGATGCTGGTCGAATACTGGTCGGCGCACTGGAAGGCGACATACTTGGCCGAGGTATCGGCGCCCGCGCGCTTGAGGAATTCCGAGAACGTCGTGCCGCCCCATTTGCCGATCGCGCTCCAGCCTTCGATGCAGATATGGCGCGTCACCTGGCTCGTCTGCGGCAGCGCATAGAGCTCTGGCAGGGTCCAGACGCGCTTGCCGCTGGCGAGTCCGCTGACCTTGAGCCGGTAGTCGCCAGGGTCGACCTGCGGCACCTCGTCGATGTCGTAGAACGCGTTGAAGGGGAACGGCCGCGTGATCATGCTTTCAGGGTAGGTCGGCGCCATCTTGCGCGGATCGAAGATCCAGCCCTGCACTGTGTCGTTTAAGCGGGAGACGCGGCGCAGCATGGCCTCGATCGTGCTGTCGTCGCTCAGCGTGCAGCCCGACAACAAGGATAATCCCCCCAGGGTCAGTGCGCGCTTGGCGAACAGGCGCCGCATCGGCTGCGCCAGTTCCCGCCGCGCATCCTTGATGATGGAGGTTTCGTCGAGCGGCACCAGAAGGTTGCCGGATTTGGCGCCGGAATTACGTTTGTGCATCTCAATGCCCCTTGCTTCAATACTCTTGCTTCAATGCCCCTGTATTATCGCGCGCAGCGAGCGCGGCACCAGCGCGACCATGGCCAGATGTACGAGCAGAAACAGCACCAGGAAAGCCATCGCGCAAAAATGCACCACACGGGTGTTGTCGTAACCGCCCATCAGCTCGCGCAGCAGCGGGAATTGCACCGATTTCCATACCGCGAGGCCGGACAGGATCAGCAGGACCAGATCGGCCAGCACGGCGAGATAGGCAAGCTTTTGCACCGCGTTGTAATGTGCGGGGTCGTGGCGCGACTGGCGGCCGCGCAGGGCCGCGCATAGGTCGTGCAGCACCATGCGCGGGCTGAGCGGAAACATCTTGCGGCGCAGTCGGCCGCTGCACAGATTGACCAGGCCGTACACCAGCAGATTGCCGGCCAGCAACCACATAAAGGCGAAATGCCAGAGCAGGGCGCCGCCCAGCCAGCCGCCCAGGGTGATCGCGTCTGGAAAGCGGATCGCGTGGAACACGGGCGATGCGTCGTAGATCTGCCAACCGCTCGTGATCATCACCAGTATCGCGACCACGTTGATCCAGTGCGTGAGGCGTAGCCAGAGCGGGTGGATAATGGTCTTGCGCATGCGGACTCCTTGCGATGGGGACGGCCTCGGCATGGCCGCGGCGCTTGCATTGCGGGCTGCCTGGAATGACGATCGATGACGCGATATTAGGGGAGGCACGGTTAATTCGGCATGACTGAATGGTGACGTTTTTGTCAGAATCGCTGGCGGCGAGCAAGCTTCGCCGTGGGGGCCGAAAACCCAACGGCGGCGGGGCATTTTGTGGCGGCTCGCGGTCTGCCAGCGGCAATGTGGTCGGTTATGCTGTGCGTGGGTGGGGCCTGTTGCTGCCACCGCATGACAAATTTGTCATTCGTCGGCGCACGAATCTGGCTAGAATGGCTCGCCCTCCGAGAGGTCCTTGTACCGACCTCATGCGGCCGGCACAAGGGCTGAGCGCACAGGCTAAAGCACGATACTCAGGCACCAACCAAGCACTGCAAACGCAGCAGCACAACCTTAAGCACTCAAGTATAGCGACGCATCCATGGGCATCCTGGTGATCGAGGACGACCGCAAGACCGGCGATTATCTGAAAAAGGGCCTGCGTGAATCCGGCTACGTGGTCGATCTGGCTCGCACCGGCACCGACGGGCTGCATTTGGCACTTGAGCAGGACTACGACCTGGTGGTGCTGGACGTGATGCTGCCCGGCCTGGATGGCTGGCAGATCATGACCGCATTGCGGGCGAAGCGTGACCTGCCGGTGATCTTCCTGACCGCACGCGATCATTTGAACGACCGTATCCGCGGGCTGGAACTGGGCGCCGACGACTATCTGGTCAAGCCGTTTTCGTTTACCGAATTGCTGCTGCGCATTCGCACCCTGTTGCGCCGCGGCGTGGTGCGCGAGGAGGAGTTCTTCCAGGTCGCCGACTTGAAGCTAGACGTTCTACGCCGCAAAGTGACACGTCAGGGGGTCAGCATCGCGCTGACCAACAAGGAATTCCTCCTGCTGCACCTGCTCGTAAAACGACAAGACGAAGCCTTGTCGCGCACCTTGATCGCCTCGCAGGTGTGGGATATGAATTTCGACAGCGACACTAATGTGGTCGACGTCGCGATCAAGCGTTTGCGTGCCAAGGTCGACCTGCCGTTCGAAAAGAAGCTGATCCATACCGTGCGCAGCATCGGCTATATGTTTGGCGAGCAGGCATGACTGCGCATCTCGGCCGGCAATCCGCTCGGCGCCTGCGCTCGCTGACTGCACGCACCACGCTGCTGTTCGCGGCCTGCGTGTGCGCGGTTGTGCTCGCGCTCGGCACCTTTCTCTATATGTCTGCGCGCAATGCGCTGGAAATGAATATGGACTACGCGCTGATCGGCCGGGTCGAGCATTTCCGCACGTTGCTGCATCAAATGTACAACGTCGAGCAGCTCGAGGCGCATCCGGTGGTGTTCGAGAGCATGCTAGGCAGCGAACACGACGTGTTTATCTTCCGCCGTCCGGGACAGGCGCCGTTTATCAATATCAACCCCGATGCGTTGGCGGTGCCGCCGATACCCGCCGTACCGCTGGGCACGGCGATCCACCGCGGCGTGCTGGTCGACAGCCTCGGGCCGCACGGGGTCAAAGTGCGCTGGGCCATCGCCCAAGCCGAACCGGTCGGCGGAGGCATTGTCGAAATCGTGGCCGGCCACGAGATGACGCAGGAAGTGGCGCTGCTCGACACCTATTACCGCCGCGTGTTCCTGACCGGTGTGATCGCGGTGCTGGCGACCGCCGCGCTGGCCTTACTGGTTTTGACGCGCGGCCTGAAGCCGCTGCGCACCATGAGCGAGCGTGCCGCGCGAATCACCCCTAAGCAGCTCTCGACCCGCTTGCCGGACGATGTGCCGACCGAACTGCGACAGTTGGCTCAGGCTTTCAATGCGATGCTGGATCGGCTGGCCGACGGTTATGAACACCTGACGCAATTTTCCGCCGATCTCGCGCACGAAATCCGTACGCCGATCGGGGTATTGATCGGTCAGACCCAGGTCACGGTGGCACAGCCGCGCAGCGCCGAGGAATACCAGGCACTGCTCGAATCCAATCTGGAGGAGTTCGAACGGATCGGTCGCATCGTCGAAAACATCCTGTTTCTGGCACAGGCCGACCACGCGGGCCTCGCCATCGACACCGCGCCGCTTGAACTGGCGCGCGAACTCGAAACTGTCGCCGAGTACTTCGAAGGGGTCGCGCAGGAGCGCGACCTTAGCTTCGAGATCGATGCGAGCGGCACGGTGCACGCGCATGCGATGCTATGGCGGCGCGCCATCAGCAACCTGGTGGTGAATGCGGTGCGCTACGCCGACGCCGGCACCGTCATCCGCCTGAGTGCACGGGGCCAAGCCGAAAGCGGGGAAGGCACCCCCGGCGCCGAAATCAGCGTCGAGAACACCGGTGCCGGGCTCGTGCCTGGCCAACTCGACCGGCTGTTCGACCGCTTCTACCGTGGCGACGCGGCGCGCAGCGTCAGCACTGAATCGAATGGACTGGGTCTGGCCATCGTCAAGGCCATCATGGGCCTGCACGGCGGCGGTGTAGAGGCGATCTGCCCGACCGCCGGCGCGATCCGTTTCACGCTGCGGTTCCCGGCCCCACATCCCGCCGCGCAGGACTGAGGCCGGCGGACTGCCGGGTCTTTCAGGGCGTCCGGGGCGTCGGCCCCGCGCCCGATGTCTAGGCTGGTGCACTCGCCTGTCTGTCCCGCTCCCCCTTGACCCACGTCAAGCACGTCCCGGCACACGACGCTTACAGTGACCCTGTGCGAACCGCACCTGTTCACGGATTTACCGGCGATGACCTACCGTACCCTGCTGCTGCACTTGGACATGGGGTGCCAATCGCGCGCTCGCATCGATGTTGCAGTGCAACTTGCGGCGCCGCATGGGGCGCGTATCGTGAGCCTATTCTCTCCTCACGCTGACGAACCCTCGTCCTATTATCTAAATCGGGCCCTGGGGGAACGCCTCGATCGCCTGCGGGCACCGCAGGCGCGCATCGCCAGGGCGGCGTCACGCGCCCTTTGCTCGCCGTGTCGCCACTGCCTGTCTTGTTGTCTCACTGACGTTTTAGGAGGTCATTATGAATTCGCCTATCGACAGCAACAAGCCGCTCGACCTCTGTCGAGCCAATTTCGGCTTTGCCTTGCGGTTTGCCGCCTTGTTGCAGGAAAGCCGGCAGCGCTCCCGTCAGCTCGAGGTGCAGGCCGCGGATAGCGCTATCGCGATGCTGCGCGCTGCGGCACATGCGGTGGACGGAGCCCAGGACTGGAACACACTGGCCGGGTCGCCGGGTAACCTGATGCGGGATCAGGCCCAGATGATGGCCAAATTCTGGGAGGGTTGGTACGGCATCGCGCTGCAAAACAGCAGCGCGTTGCAGGCCGGCGTCGACGACGCGGTCAAGCACTGGCAAAGCGATGCCGGTCTCGACGCTGCAGCCCATCCGCTGACCGCGCCGGCGGCCGCGAACCTTTTCAATCCGGCCGCGAATCCGTTCGTCAGTGCCTTCATGAATACCGTCAGCGCAGCGAATACTTCGGCTGGTGCTACCGCGCCGTCCGTCACCTCGGCCACCGCGGCCTGGTCGAATGCACCGGGCGTGAAGGAATTTTCCGCCCAGGTCGACCGCTTCATGCAGACGATGAGCAGCGCCTGGACGCCGAATACCGTGCCGGCCGAACCGGCGCCCGTGGTACCTACCGCGGCCAAGCCTAACGGCACGCGTCGGGGAGAACGCCATGCATAGTAAACGCATCGCACTGGTGACGGGTGGCATGGGCGGTTTGGGCGAAGCCATTGCCCGGCGCCTCTACGATGCCGGCTATGACACGCTGGTTACACATAGTCCGGCGAATGACCATGTCGACGCATGGCTTACGCGCGAGCATGAGGGCGGGCGCGAGTTTCGGGCGTTCGGGGTGGATGTGGCGGACTACGAAGCCTGCGCCGAGTGCGGCGCGCGCATCCTCGAACAGGTCGGCGGGGTCGACGTGCTGGTCAACAATGCCGGCATCACGCGCGACTCGACCTTCATGAAAATGAGCCGGGCCGATTGGGAGGCGGTGATGCATACCGATCTCGACGCGCTGTTCAATATGACCAAGCCCTTCTGTCAGGGCATGGCCGAGCGCGGCTGGGGCCGCATCATCAATATCAGTTCCGTCAATGGCTCGCGCGGTGCCTTCGGCCAAGCCAACTACGCGGCCGCCAAGGCCGGCATGCATGGCGTCACCAAGACACTGGCGCTGGAACTGGCGCGCAAGGGGGTGACCGTCAACACCGTTTCTCCTGGCTATCTGGCGACGGCCATGGTGACTGCGGTGACCAATGAGGTGCTGGAGCAGAAGATCCTGCCGCAGATACCGGTCGGTCGCCTCGGCGAACCCGATGAAGTGGCCGCGCTGGTCGCCTTTCTCTGCTCGGACGCGGCCGGCTTCATCACCGGTGCCAATCTGGCGATCAACGGTGGGATGCACATGGCATGACGTAGCTCACACACACGCCATCGAAAGGGGAAGCGGCCTGCTGCCAGGATGTCGCGGCAAAATCCGATGCTGCGACGCCTTGGCGGCGATGGCTGCATTGGCGTCAAGTCAGCGCACCATGTACCGCACCACGCTCCAGGGTGGCGACGAGCGTTTGCCAATACGCAGGAGTGTTCCATGCCGCGGCTGGCACGTCGGCGTTGAAGCGCAACGTCAGTTCCCACTCCTCGCCGCACAGCGGATCAGAATCGTCGATTTGACGGTGCAGGACCAGCAGATCGGCGTCGGACGACAGCCCGCCTCGGCGGGCGGCTTCGGCCGTGCGTGTCGAAACTCGATGCTCCAGCACCGCGCGCGGTGCCTGGAAATCGAGTATCCAAACCGGCAGGTCCAGGCTGCGCGCCATCTTGATAAAGACGCGGCGATGCCGGCGCCGCA
>OUWB010000757.1_pt4 | contig 17155 bp, 17 predicted proteins | sample 1779821 | NCBI WGS metagenome assembly OUWB01 (sample SAMEA3914806, study PRJEB12502) | metagenome | biome: forest; material: soil | place: Canada | collected 2011-08-03 | depth 0.1 m
CCCTGAGGACGGTCGCCTTGCGGACGGTCGCGGTTGAACGGCGGACGATCGCCCTGAGGACGGTCGCCTTGCGGGCGGTCGCGATTAAACGGCGGACGATCGCCCTGGGGGCGGTCGCCTTGCGGACGCGGGGGGGCGCCGGGACGTTCGCTGCGCTGATCATAGCGCGGCGCATCGGTGCGCGGAGCGCGTTCGTTGCGGAACACGGGTTGCGCGGGCGCGGCACGCGGCGCTTCCGCCACGGGCTCGGCCGGCTGAGCCACGCGAGCCTCCGGTTGTGTTGCGGGCGCCGAGGCGACCGGTTCGGATGCCGCCGGCTGAGGCGCACGCGCTTCGACCGGTTGTGCGACCGCGCTGGCCTGAGCCGCTCGGGCAGCGGCGGCGCGGGCCTCAGCGTCACGTCGCTCCTGCTCCTGCAGGGCCACCTCGACGACGCGAGCGCGGCGATCGAGTTCTTCCTGACGCAACCCGCCGGTGCCGCCGCTCGATGGCGAGGTCTGCGGGCGCGGTGGTCCACCGGCCGGCCGGCCGGATTGTCCGGACGGAGCCGGGCGCGCCAGATTGGTCTCGGGCGCCGGACGGCTGGCGCTCGGAGCGCTAGGCGGCGGCGTGCCGATACGGCGTTTGGTTTCCACCACCACGGTCTTCGAGCGACCGTGGCTGAAGCTTTGCTTCACCGTACCGGAGGCCACATTGCCGCCGATACGCGGCTTCAAAGTCAGCGGAGCGCGGTCACCGCGTTGCTGGTCATTGGTCTTATCGTCTTTGGCGTCGCTCATGCCGCTTGTTAACTATCCTGCTGCGGGCCCTTACCGGTGCAAAGGTCCTTAAAATTCAATTGCTAGTCATTCGCTTTACCGCCCTGCGAATAACGGTTTCCACGCCATCCGAATGCCGGACGACGTGGCTAAGAGAGTGTGCGCATCACGTCGGTTCCACCGCCGGTCCCCAGTGTTCTGGGACAAGGGGTTCGAACCCCGACAGCCGCTTCATCTCGAAAGACCAACGCTGCACGCGCCGCCCGTCGACGAGCGCTGCGTGTATGGCATTTTCCTGGCCTAAAGCCAAACTTAATTCCGCGTTGGCGAAACATCCACATAGTTTTGCCGCAAGGGGTTGCGCGCGAGCCGCGGCCATCACCTTGCGGCGGCCATCCTCGGCGCCGTCCGACGCCTCGATCAGCCAGGCGCACTTGCCCGACTTGACGGCAGCCAGTGTCTTTTCGAACCCGTTGACGATGACGCCCTGGCGCCGCGCCAGACCCAGGAGGTCGAGGCAGCGCCTGCGCAGAAGACCGTGCACCTGATCGGAAAGGCTGGGCGGAACCTTCACCTGACGCTTCGCCGCCCGGCTGAATATATGGCGGCGCGCGGCCAGATCAAGGCTTTGCCGGTCACAGGCGACCCAAAGTCCGCGTCCGGGCAGCTTTTGCAACAGATCGGGCACCAGCTCGCCGTCCGGCGAGACGACAAAGCGCATCAACCCCGACGTATCCTGGGGCTGACCCGACGCGATGTCGCGGCGCAATTTACCGGCGCCGTCCTCGCACAGGACGGCGATGTCCGCCGCGTCGTCCGCGGCGGAATCGTCAGTAGGGATTAGTAAAGGCGGCGGCTCATTGCTCGAGGGTGGCGACATCTTCGCCCTCCTCTGCAAATTCAGCTTCCGGCTCGGACTCGAGCTCTTCTTCCGCGTCCTGCTCAAGAACGGGTGGCGCTTCGATCCAGCCCAGCTGGATGCGGGCGTTGAGGATCAGGTTTTCGGCGTCGGCAAGCTGCAGGTTGAAGCTTTCCAGGGCGCCCGGGACGCGAACGCGTTCGCCGCCCTTTTGCTCGAAGCCGCCGCGCAGTTCGTCGGTGGCCAGATCCGCCAGGTCCTCGACCGTCTTGACGCCGGCTTCACCCAGCGACACCGCCATCGGCAGGGTCAGGCCCGGTATGTTGAGCATGTCGTCCTCGACACCCAGCTCCTTGCGCTTGGCGTCCTGTTCGGCCGCTTCGCGCTCGAGGAAGTCGCGGGCCCGCGCCTGCAGTTCCTGGGCGGTGTCCTCGTCGAAGCCTTCGATCGCCGAGATTTCGTTCTCGTCGACATAGGCCAGGTCCTCGACCGTGGTGAAGCCTTCGGTGACCAGCAGCTGGGCGATGACTTCGTCGACGTCGAGCGCTTCCTGGAACAGGGCGGTGCGTTCGGCGAATTCGCGCTGACGGCGCTCGCTGTCCTGGGTTTCGGTGATGATGTCGACCTGCCAGCCGGTGAGCTGCGAGGCCAGGCGCACGTTCTGGCCGCGGCGGCCGATGGCCAGCGACAATTGTTCGTCCGGCACCACGACTTCGACGCGGTCTTCTTCCTCGTCGAGCACCACCTTGGTGACTTCGGCCGGGGCCAGGGCGTTGACGATGAAGGTGGCTTCGTCCGGCGACCACTGGATGATGTCGATCTTTTCGCCCTGAAGCTCGGCGACCACCGCCTGGACGCGCGAACCGCGCATACCGACGCAGGCGCCGACCGGGTCGATCGAATTGTCGTTGCTCAGCACCGCCATCTTGGCGCGCGAGCCGGGGTCGCGGGCGACCGACTTGATTTCGATGACGCCGTCGTAGATTTCCGGCACTTCCTGGGCGAACAGCTTGGCCATGAAGCCGCCATGGGCGCGCGACAGCATGATCTGCGGGCCCTTGGTTTCGCGGCGCACATCGTAGATATAGGCGCGGATGCGGTCATTGACCTGGAAGGCTTCGCGCGGGATCGACTGGTCGCGGCGCATGATGCCTTCGCCACGGCCCAGGTCGACAATGACATTGCCGTATTCGACGCGACGCACCGTGCCGTTGACGATTTCGCCGACGCGGTCCTTGAACTCGTCGTACTGGCGTTCGCGCTCGGCTTCGCGCACCTTGTGCGTCACCACCTGGCGGGCCATCTGCGTCTGGACGCGGCCCAGCTCGAACGGCGGCAGGACTTCGCTATATTCCTTGCCGACAAAGGCTTCCTTGTCGGTGCTGAGCGCGTCGGTCAGCGAGCGCTGGGCGTATTCGTTCTCGAGCTCTTCATCGGGCGCCACCGTCACCACGCGGGTGATGGTCATTTCGCCCGATTTCGGGTCGATATGGACGCGGATGTCGTGGTCGGCGCCGTAACGCGAGCGCGCGGCCTTCTGGATCGCTTCCTCGATGGAAGCGATGACCACGGACTTGTCGATCGATTTTTCGCGCGCCACGGCGTCGGCGATTTGCAGCAGTTCCTGGCGGTTGGCGCTGATCCCGGTGAAGCTCATATTTCAGTCTTCCTCTTCTTCATCATCATTGGCGACGAGGTCCGCACCCGCGAGTTCGTCGCCAAAATCTTCATCTTCATTGGCTGTCAGGGCCGCTCGGGCCTCGGCGCCGCGCTTGATCAGTTCGTCGGTGAGGACCAGCTTGGCCTCGATCACCCAGGCGAACGGTATCATCGCCGTGTCTTCCTCGCCTTCGAGGTCGATGGCGATATGCCATTCTTTTTCGTTTTCATCGGCCTCTATGCCGGCCAGCGTGCCGCGGAAGCGTTTGCGTCCCTCGGCCAGGCGGTCGAGTTCGACGCGCGCCTCGTAGCCCTCGTAGGTCGCGAAATCCTTCAGCCGCGTCAGCGGCCGGTCGATCCCCGGCGAAGACACTTCCAATATATATTCGCCCTCGATCGGATCGGCTTCTTCGATATAGGTCGAGACGGCGCGCGACAGGCGGGCGCATTCATTGACATTGATCTCGCCGTCGGACTTGCGCTCGGCCATGATCTGCAGCCGCCGCGCCCCGCCCGGACGATTCGACCCCATCAGACGCACGCGCACGATGTCGAGCCCAAGCTCGTCGGCGATGGGATCGAAGGTTTCGATCAGTTTGCGGTCTTCAGGGGTTTTGGCGCGCACGCTAAGCTCTGGGACTCTGAAATTCGGCAATAAAAAAAGCGGCCGGCCTTGCGGGCCGCCGCTCGAAAGCCTTGAGGCAATCGGACGATGTGACGCTTATATAGACGCTCGTACCTTGCTTGCCAAGGGGCTTATTTTCCCTAAGCGCTCGGAGGCCGCGCTGGCTCGCCGCACGAGCGGCGGCGTGCGGTCGCACGCTTGCGGGAAGTGATAAGGATTTATCACTTCTCGGAGCCGGGCGCCGCCGTCTGCGTCATCCGCGTCCCGTTGAACATCTGGGCATAGGCGTCCGGCACGCTGACCGGATAGAGATGGCCGGAATACATCATCAGCAACAGCCAGGTCGCATAGGCGCCGACCCAGGTGATCCCCGCCAGGAAGACATAGCCCACCGGCTTGTTGGTCTTCTTGAAGATATCGTAGGCGATGCAGCCCATATGCACGAACAGGGCGAAGATGCCGGCGCCGTAATAGCCGTAGAAAAAGTACATCCAGCCGGGCGTCAGCAGGCCTGCGGCGGCGAAGTCGAAATTGGTGTCGAGATTGAGCACCAGCCGGCCATAGGCGATGGCCGCCAGATGGATCAGCAGGAAGGCGAAAAGCATCATGCCCGATGCCGCCTGGAGCTGGTGGATGAAATCCTTCTTTTTGCGCCAGATGGCGCGGGCCAGGGCGATGCCGCTGATCATTTGCAGCGCGAAGGCCAGCAATACCGCCATTTCAATGATCGGGTGGCGATAGATCAGCCGGGCGGCGTCCATGAACTGGATATGGGCGTCGCGGCCTTCGAGGCCTATGAAATGATTGCCGAAATGCAGGCACAGGAACGCGAAAACAATCGCGGCCGAAACCTTGTGCAAATGCTCCATCCACGCCACCCCCGAAACCGCCGGAGCGCAATCCGAAAAGTGGAAACCACTTTTGGGCTAAATTGCGCGACCAAGCAAAAACCAGGTTAACAATGCCTTAATTTTGCCGTTTTGGCTAGGGGGTCGATCACGGATGTGTGATGAACCTTTTATGTGGCCCGGATGAAATCCAGGAAGACCGGCTTGCAATCGCCCAGGCCCTTGGTCTCGTAGCGCGTGGTGATGTGGTCGACCGGCGGCTGCGTCCAATCGGCGGGGCTCTGCGCCGGCCAGATGAAATCCGGGTTCGCCTGGACGTGCCGCAGGCTCCAATCGGCATAGTCGGCCCAGTCGGTGGCGAAGCGCCAGCGCCCACCGGGCTTCAGCACGCGCGCGAAAGCGGCCACGGTTTCCGGCTGGATGAAGCGGCGCTTGTGGTGCCGCGCCTTGGGCCAGGGATCGGGAAACAGCAGGAAGACGCGGTTGAGGCAGCCGTCGGGCAGGCGATCGAGCAGCGGACGGGCGTCCTCGCTGAGCACGGAGACATTGCTCAGACCCCCCTCTTCGATATGGCGCAGCAGAGAGCCGACGCCATTGAGGAAGGGTTCGCAGCCGATAATGTCGACCTCGGGATGCAGCGCCGCCTGCTGCGCCAGGTGTTCGCCGCCGCCAAAGCCGATTTCCAGCCAGAGCTCGCGACCCGAGGCCAGCAGGGCCGCGACGCGCGCCTCGTCAGCGACGATGCCCGGCAGAAGCGTGTCGAACAGATTGGCCTGGCGCGGCTTGAGGGTGCGCGACTTGGTGCGCCCGAACGAGCGCATCGGGCCCCAGGTCGGGGATGCAGTGGGGATTTCGGGGGTTTCGGGAGGCGTATCAGACATGGCGCGCGGTTTAGAGACCACGCTCCAAATGTCAAGATAAAGGCCTTGGTGCAGACACGGCTTTAGAGAAAGGGGGGCCACAGATGGCGCAGATGAACATAGATGTTTTGGCCTTCTGGCCGCGCGTAGCGCTTCATATGGCGAAGCGCCGCGCGCATCGGCAGAGACCATGAAATCTGTGCCGCCGCGAAGCGGCCATCTGTGTCATCTGTGGCCCCCCTTCCCTTGAAGCCCACTTTCCGACGCGCGGATAGTCGTCAGGCAAACTCTGATTTTAACGCGGCGACGAGATCCGTCTTTTCCCACGAGAAGCCGCCCTCGGCGTCGGGCAGGCGGCCGAAATGGCCATAGGCCGTGGTGCGCTCGTAGATCGGGCGATTGAGACCGAGATGCATGCGGATGGCGCGTGGCGTCAGGCCGCCGATCAGTTCCGGCAGGACCTGTTCCAGCTTTTCGACGTCGACCTCGCTGGTGCCGTGGGTATCGACGTAGAAGCTGAGCGGGCGCGCGACGCCGATGGCATAGGAGACCTGAAGCGTGCACTTCTTCGCCAGGCCCGCGGCGACGACGTTCTTGGCGAGATAGCGCAGGGCATAGGCCGCCGACCGGTCGACCTTGGTCGGATCCTTGCCCGAAAAGGCGCCGCCGCCATGCGGCGCCGCACCGCCGTAGGTATCGACAATGATCTTGCGGCCGGTCAGGCCGGCGTCGCCGTCGGGACCGCCGATGACGAAATTGCCCGTCGGATTGACCAGCCATTCGGTCTCGTCCGTCACCATGCCGCTCGGCAGGACCTCCAGCGCATAGGGCTTGATGATGGCCTCGACATCCGCCGGCGTCAGGCCGTCCTGATGTTGATGCGACACCAGGATCTTGAGGATGCGCGCGGGCAGGCCGTTTTCGTACAACACCGTGACCTGCGACTTGGCGTCGGGTTCAAGGCGGTGTTCGCCGGCGTGGCGCGCCTGGGCCAGGCGGTGGAGAATATTGTGCGACCATTGCAGCGGCGCCGGGGTCAGTTCGGCCGTCTCGCTGGTCGCGTAGCCGAACATAATGCCCTGGTCGCCGGCGCCCTCGTCCTTGTTGCTGCCGGCATCGACGCCCATGGCGATGTCGGCGGACTGGGCGTGCAGATGGCAGGCATAGTCGGCCGTCTTCCAGTGAAAGCCCTTCTGCGCATAGCCGATCGCCTTGACCGCGCCGCGCACCTTGTCTTCCAGGCCGTCGATAATGTCGCTGATCTGTTCGTCGCCGGCGCGGCATTCGCCGGCCAGGATAATGCGATTGGTGGTGACCAGCGTCTCGCAAGCAACGCGCGCTTCCGGGTCATTGGCCAGGAAGGCATCGACGACAACGTCGGAAATGCGGTCGGCGACCTTGTCGGGGTGGCCTTCGGAGACGCTTTCGCTGGTGAAGATATAGGACGGGCGCATGGGGCCTCTCAAAGGAACCGGGTTCGGTATATACATATAAAGATGTCTTTATACGTTCAATCCCCTACCTATGGATCGCGCAATAAAAAAGCCCTGCGGGCGCGCAGAGCTCTTTCCTAAGCGACGGATGAGGCCGGGCGCCTCAGCGCGCGATGACTTCGGGCGTCTCGTCGTCCTCGGCCAGCGCCCGCACCAGTTCGAGAATGCGGCGGCGGTGCTTGGCGTTACGGATACGCGGGAAGGCTTCGGCCAGTTCGATGCCCTCGGTGGTCATCAGGAAGCCGTGCACGAATTGCTCCGATTGCGACTCCGAGAACCCCTCGACGCCTTCGCTTTCGCCATAGCCTTCAAAGAAGTAGGAGACCGGCGCCTTCAAGGCGCGCGAAATCTCGTACAGTTTCGAGGCGCTGATCCGATTGGACCCGCGTTCGTATTTCTGTACCTGCTGGAATGTCAAATCGATGGTATCCGCCAGGCCTTCCTGGCTCATTCCCAAAAATTTGCGGCGCATTCTGACCCGGGCGCCAACGTGTAGATCGACCGGGTTGGGACCACGGTCTGTCTTTGAATTTTCGTCCAACTTCGCCTCTTGATTTTTTTATTTCGCCCCGGTTGCCGATCGACAAATCGCAACAAGGCTACCTCACTAGGTTTTTTTTAACTCGTATGCAAGACCCCACAAGAATGAGGGCAATAAGCACCTGGGCCAGCCAACGCCAGCCAGAATAAAACGTCGGCACAACTCTTTCGGGTAAAAGCACATCGCGAAATCCGCGCTCGCCGAGTCCCAGTTGTGATTTCGGGACTACACGCCCAAGTGGATCAACCAGAGCGGACACACCGGTGGGCGTCGATCTGATCATTGGCAATCCCTCTTCAATTGCCCGAAAACTTGCAAGATTCAAATGCTGTAATGGGCCGGACGTTGCGCCGAACCAGGCGTCATTGCTTATATTGACTATAAAGTACGGCCGCCGGACATCATCGGCACCATGGTATTGTGTCATGTCCAGGCTAGGAAATATGCCTTCGTAGCATATCAAAGGCAGGAAGCGTGGGGCCCCCGGAAAGGTAACGGCCTGCGTCCGCGGCCCGGGCGTAAAGCCGTCGTCCAGATGGGTCAGGGCCTTGAAACCAAGCGCATCAAGTATAGGCGGTGTGAATTCACCGAAGGGTACCAGCTTGAACTTGTCGTAGAAGCCGGTAATCTCCGACCGGCCGTTCAACCGTCGCATGATCATCATGGAGTTGCGCCAGATCTGGTTGCCGTGACTGTCAGTATCGGCCCGTGACGTGCCCATGATCAGCGTCTGGTTGTTCTGCAACAACTCAGACATAACTGGCGCGGTCCAGTTGTCTGCTGAAAATAAATCCTCCAGGGTCATTGGCAGGGCGCCTTCCGGCCAAAAAATAATGTCGGGCGCACGCCCACCGGCCGGTGGCGTCGCTTGCGACATCGAAACATAGGCATTAAACAGCGTGCCGAATGTTCCCTTGGTCCACTTGGCGCGCTGGCCGATGGCCGGCTGCACCAGCCGGATGAGGGTTTGGGTGTCGCCGATACGGGTCGTCAGCAGACGGACCTCGCCGCCCGTGAAGCAAACGATCAGCACCCCGGCCGAAGCGATGACCGGCCAGAACCCCCGCCAGCCGCGGCCGCCGCGTACCACCGCCGGCGAGGCGAACATGGCGACCGTCAGGAAACCCAGTCCATAGACGCCGATGACAGAAGCCGTCTGCGACACGGCTCCACCCGCCTTCCACGTGGCGCCAGACAGGTCCCACGGAAACCCGGACAGGGCCATGCCGCGAAACATTTCGAAAGCTGAGAACAGCGCGGCGAAAAACAGAAAACGCCGCGCATCCTTGGGCTTTAGCCACAGATAGACAACGCCGAACACGCCCCAGAACAGGCCAAGCCCTGCCGGCAGCAGGGTGACGGCGAACGGCGCCATCCAGCCAAAGGTCTGGGCATCGACCAGGAAAGCCTCGGCCACCCAGAAACAGCTTATCAAATAATAGGTAAAGGCCGCCAACCAGCCTATCAGGAAGGCCCGGCGCTTCGGTTTCGGGCCCAGGTCGCCTTCGAGCACCCATAGCAGAAGCGCATAGCCGAACAGGCCGGGCAGAAAACCGAAGGGCGGCTGGGCAAAGCCGATCAGGACGCCCGACAGCGCCGCCATAAGCCTCGGCCGGCCACGCAATGCGCGCAGCCGGTCAAGCGCCTCAATAAGGCGCGGATGACCGGTGAGATAGCGCGCCGCCCCGTTCATGCGTCTTCAGTTGTCCGCGTCGCTATAGTCTTCGACCGCCGGCTCACTGCTGCGTTTATGCAGCCGCAGCTTCTTGATGCGGCGGGCGTCGGCATCGACCACCTCGATGTCGAAACCGGCCTCCTTGAACGGCACCACCTCGCCGCGCTGCGGCACCCGGCCGGCCAGAACCGACACCAGCCCGGCCAGGGTGTCGACCTCTTCGTCGGAGTCTTCCGGCGTCAGCTTGAGACCCAGCCGCTCCTCCAGCGTCGCCAGCTCGACGCGGCCGTCGGCCTCGATCTGGCCATTGGGCAGGGTGCGGATATCGTCGGTGGAATCGTCGTCATATTCGTCGTCGATATTGCCGACGACGGCTTCGATCAGGTCTTCCAGGGTCACCAGGCCGTCGGTGCCGCCGAATTCGTCGATGACCAGGGCCATGTGGATGCGCTGGCCTTGCATGCGCAACAGCAGATCCGCCGTGGTCATCGACAGGGGCACATAGATCAGATCGCGGCGCAGGCGGTGCAGCACCGGCTCGGCCCAGTTCGGCCCGGCGCGGCCGGCTTCGGGCGCCAGCAGCTTCAGCACATCCTTGATGTGGACGACGCCGATCGGATCGTCCAGCGTCTCACGGTAGATCGGCAGCCGTGAATGTTCGGATTCGACGCAGGCCTGCACGACCTCGGCCAGGGTGCTCGATACCTCGATGGCGACGATATCGACACGGGGTGTCATGACGTCGGCGACGCTGAGCGTCTGGAAGGCGCGGGCATGATCGACCAGCTCGGACGCCGTCGAACGCTCCTCGGCCGACATGTGGCTATGGTGATGCGCTTGACCGTCACCCCATTCAGGCCGCTTGGCCGGTCTCCTGGCAAGGCCGAACAGGGACAGCAGGCTGGGCTTTTCCGGGTCAGCCATGTTGGTCTTTTGGCCGATCTTTTGGAGTAATGACGGTCGGCACGGCGTAGGGATCATCCACGCCCAGCGTCTTCAGAATGTCGCGTTCCAGGGATTCCATCGCTTCGGCTTCGTCGTCTGCGATGTGATCATAGCCCAATAAATGCAAAGCACCATGCACGCTGAGGTGCAGCACGTGATTTTTTAGGCTCTTGCCCTGTTCTTTCGCCTCGCGCGCGCAGGTCTCGAGCCCCAGCGCCATATCGCCGAGGTGGTCGAGCACGCCCTTGATACGCATGTCTTTGGGCGCGGGAAACGACAATACATTGGTCGGCGCGTTCTTTTGCCGGTATTCCTTGTTCAGGGCGCGCATCTCGGCATCGTCGCACAACAGCACGACGACGTCGGCCTGGTCCTTGATCTTGGCCGCATCGAGCGCCGCGGTGACGCCCCTGGTCACCACCTCGACCGCGTCGGGCAGGACATCGAGCCAGTCCTCGGCTTCGACCTCGACGTCGACAAGGTGGTCGATCGGCGACGGTTCAAGAGGGGGCATCATTCGCCTCCGCCATTCTTACTCACTTCCGAACGCGTTCTTGTGTTCATTGTCGTAGGCCCGAACGATGCGTGCCACCAATTCGTGACGCACGATGTCGTCGGCGGTCAGTTCGGCGACGCCGACACCCTTGACTGAGCCCAGCAAGCCGACGGCGTGGGTCAGGCCGCTATCGTTGCGGTTAGGCAGGTCGATCTGCGACGGGTCGCCGGTGACCACCATCTTCGAGCCCTCGCCCAAGCGCGTCAGGATCATCTTCATCTGCATGCGCGTGGTGTTCTGCGCCTCGTCGATAATGACGCAGGCATAGTTGAGCGTGCGTCCGCGCATATAGGCCAGCGGCGCGACTTCGATCTCGTTGCGCTCGCGGCGCTTTTTCAGGGCCTCGGCGCCGATGATATCTTCCAGCGCACCCCAGATCGGCGTCAGATAGGGATCGATCTTTTCGTTGAGATCGCCCGGCAGGAAGCCCAGACGTTCGCCGGCTTCGACCGCCGGACGCGTGATGACCAACTTATCGACGCGGCCCTTCAGCAGCAGGGACACGCCATAGGCCACGGCCAGGAAGGTCTTGCCCGAACCCGCCGGTCCCAGCGCGAACACCAGATCCTTGTCGGCCAGTTCCTTGAGATAGGCCGCCTGGCCGGCCGTCTTGGCGGCGACGGCGCCGCGACGGCCCATGACGATCGCGTTGCGCGTGTCGGCCGAGGTCGTGGCCTGGGCGCCGGCCGCGGCCTGGGGCTGTTCAATGGCGCGGCGGACATCGGCTTCGCTGAGCTGCACGCCCTGGTCATAGAGACCAGCCAGGCCTTCGATCACCGCCCTCGCCTTTTGCCGCGCCCGCGCTTCGCCCGACACGACCAAGCCGCCGCCCGGCATCTCGATCAGCACGTTATAGGCGCCCTCGATCATGGCCAGGTAGCGTTCCGACGGTCCGACGACCGCCAGCACGCAGGCTTCGGACAAGGGAATAAAGTCGTCTTTCAGCGCCGGCATCAGGCCAGGGCCCCTTGCAGCGAATTGGCGCCGACGGCATCGATGCGCACCGGCACGATCTGGCCCAGCAGGTGGGCGGCGTCCTCGACGAAGACCGATTGCAGATAGGGCGAACGACCGATCGCCTGGCTGCCGTAGCGGCCGGGCTTCTCGAACAGGACGTCCAGCGTCTGGCCGACCAGGCCGGCCTTGAATGTCTGTTGTTGTTCGAGCAGCAAGGTTTGCAGGGCGTTCAGCCGCTCGTCCATCACGGCGTCCTCGACCTGCTTCGGCATGGCCGCGGCGGGCGTACCCGGGCGCGGCGAATATTTGAACCAGAAGGCCGAGGCGTAACCGACCTGGCGCACCAGGTCGAGCGTGTCCTCGAAATCCTTGTCGGTCTCGCCCGGGAAGCCGACGATGAAATCACCGGACAGGGCCAGGTCCGGACGCGCCTCGCGGATGCGGGCGACGAGGTCGAAATAGGCCTGGCGCGTGTGTTTGCGATTCATGGCGCGCAGGGTGCGGTCCGAACCTGACTGCACCGGCAGATGCAGATAGGGCATAACCTGCGGCAGATCGCGATGGGCGTTGATCAAATCCTCGCCCATGTCGTTGGGATGCGAGGTGGTATAGCGGATGCGGTCGAGGCCGGGGATTTCGGCCAGGGCGTACATCAGCCGGGCCAGGGTCGATTCGGAACCGTTATGAACGCCGTTATAAGCATTGACGTTCTGGCCCAGCAGGGTGACTTCGCGCACGCCCTTGTCGGCGAGGCCGCGGGCTTCGTCGAGAATCTGAGTGACCGGGCGCGACCATTCGGCGCCGCGCGTATAGGGCACGACACAGAAGGTGCAGAACTTGTCGCAGCCTTCCTGGACGGTCAGGAACGCCGTCGGGCCGGTGACCTCGCGGTCCGCGGTCAAGGCGTCGAACTTGGCTTCGGGCGCGAAATCGGCGGCCAGGCGTTCGCCCTTGGCGCGTGTGGTGCGGGCGATCAGTTCGGGCAATTGGTGGTAGGCTTGCGGGCCGATGACCAGGTCGACGGCCGGGGCGCGGTGCATGATTTCCTGGCCCTCGGCCTGGGCGACGCAACCTGCGACGGCGATGGTCATGCGGCCCTCGCCGCGCGCCAGCTTGTCTTCGCGCATTTCCTTCAGCCGGCCGATTTCGGAATAAACCTTTTCGGCGGCCTTTTCGCGGATGTGGCAGGTGTTGAGCAGCACCAGATCGGCGTCGGCGGCGGAGTCCGACACCTCATAGCCCAAGGGACGCAGGAGGTCGGTCATGCGTTCGCTGTCATAGACGTTCATCTGACAGCCGTAGGTCTTGATATGGAGCTTTTTGCTGCTGGGGCGAAGGGGTGCGTTCATGCGGGGGTTATGGGGTTTTGGATGGAAAATATCAAGGCCAAGGGCCGCAGGCCCTTGGATCCCGAGACCGGACCGCGCTTACCTTGGATAAATAACAAAAAACCGGGACTTAAATGTCCCGGTTTTTTGTTATTATCGAAGTAAACACCGTCGATGTTCCGGGGTCCAGGGGTCTTTGACCCCTGGCCTTTTCATTTTTCTTCGAGTGGAACGGCGTAAAGCTCCAGCTTATGCCCGACCAGCTTGTAGCCCAGCTTGCGCGCCAGGGCTTCCTTCATCTTTTCGATTTCCTCGTCGAAGAACTCGACCACCTGGCCGGTCTTGATATTTATGAGGTGATCGTGGTGGTCGTCGCCCGCCTGCTCGTAGCGCGAGCGGCCGTCGCCGAAGTCGTGGCGCTCGACCACGCCCGCCTCTTCGAACAGCCGCACCGTGCGATAGACCGTGGCCAGCGAAATGTGCGGATCGACCGCCGCGGCGCGATTGTACAGTTCCTCGACATCCGGGTGATCGGAGGCCTGAGACAGTACCCGCGCCACGACACGGCGCTGATCGGTCATGCGCATGCCCTTTTCGACGCAACGCTTCTCGATACGGTCGATGGTGGCGGATTCCGGCATGAAGGGTCCTCAGTGTCACGATTGCGAGCGGTTCGCAGCGAACACTTGTAATTTAAGGCGTTGCCGGACCCAAGGCAAGCCTTAGTGTGTAGGCATCGACCGGCAGACCGTCGGCGCGACTGTAATAGGCCTTGCGCCGTCCGGCGCGGGCGAAGCCGCACGCCGTATACAGTTTCAGGGCGTGAACATTGTCGACCGCCACTTCGAGAAACAGACTGTCGGCCCCTTCGTCCTTCAGGCTGCGGATGACCTGCTCCATCAGGCCGCGCGCCAGGCCCTGGTTCTGAAAATCGGGGTCGGTGGCCAGGGTCAGTATCTCGCCCTCGCCTTCCACCACCGCCATGACGACGAAGCTTTTGATGTCGCCGTCACGCTCATAGACATAGGTGCGGTGATGCGGCTTGATCAGCAGGTCGGCGAAGACGCCCTCGCTCCACGGCGCATCGAAACAGCGGGCATGAATGCGCGCCAATTGTTCGCCGGGATGCTGAAGCTGGCGGATGGCCGTCATGCGGACAAGGCTCCCCCAAGAAGCGTGATGACGCCGCGCGTCGACACCTTGGCGTCGGCCTCGCGCATATAGATCGGCGTCAAATGCTCGTGACCCGGCGAATGGGTCAGCCGGTTCAAGGCGTGGGTCGTCGGCCAATCCTGCGGGTAAATCGACGCCCCCGGCACATGCGCCGCCAGCAGCGGCGCCCCCGGCCCGGTCAGAACGGAGACGCTTTCAAACGGCGTGAAATCCGACTCGGCGCCCAAACTCAACGGTGCGCCGTAATTCTCGGGCGTGAAAAGCTGTACGTAGATCTGACCCCGTCCCCCATCGATGACGCTTAAGCGCGCCTCGCCCATCAGGTCCGCATGGCAGGCCAAGGCCTCCAGCGTCCCGATGCCCTTGGGCGCCAGACCCAGACCGACACCCAGCCCCTTGGCGAAGGACAGACCGACGCGCAGACCGGTGAATGAGCCGGGCCCCAGGGTGACACCGATATGGCCCAGATCGCGCGGCGCCGCACCGGCGGCGTCGAACAGATCGGCGACCATCACGCCCAGCCGCTCCTGGTGGCCGCGCGCCATGGCCTCGACGCTTTGCGCCAGCGCGCGATCGCCGTCGAACAGCGCCGCCGAGCAGGCGTTCAACGAAGTATCGATGACGAGGGTCAGGGTCACGTAGGTCCGTTGTAAAAAAGAGGCCGGACTTACAATACGGCTTCGATCGACTTCACTTCGGGCACATAGTGCTTCATCAAGCTTTCGACACCCTGACGTAAAGTGGCCGAAGACGACGGACAGCCCGAGCAGGCGCCGCGCATATGCAGGTACAATGTGCCGGAGTCCAGATCGAAGCTCTCGAATTCGATATCGCCACCGTCCTGGGCGACCGCCGGACGCACGCGGGTGTCGAGCAGATCCTTGATTTCGGCGACGATCTGACCCAGTTCGCCTTCATAGACGATGTCCGACTTGGCCTCGGTCTCGCGCAGTATCGCCTGGCCCGACGTATAGAAATCCATGATCGCCGCGAGGATCGGCGGCTTCAGTTCGGCCCAGATCAGCGACGCCTCGGGGTCCCGGCGCACGGTCAGAAAGTCACTGCCGAAGAACAGGGCCGACACGCCGTCGATGGCGAACAGGGTTTCCGCCAGGGGCGACGCCTTGGCCTCGTCCTTCGACGCGAACTGTTTCGTCCCCTTGGTCAGCACGTCGCGACCGGGGAGGAACTTGATGACGTCGGGATTGGGCGTGGCTTCGGTCTGGATAAACATGGTGGTACTCCTGGGGCTTAAATGGCCCCAAGTCCCCGAAATGGCAAGGGGAAAGCTTTTCGGCACGAAGTGCGTTCCGGAGACCTTCTAGAAGGAATTTCTTGCCACGGAAAACACGGAAAAACACGGACTTCCGGTTTTTCCGGCTCCCGCGCGAAGCGCTTCAATATTTTGAGGCGTTCCCGAACGTCGGCGATTGCCATGAAGTCCGTGTTTTTCCGTGTTTTCCGTGGCCAAATTCTTTGGGTCGGCTGAACGGAAAAAGGCGCTGCGCGCGGTCGACCTACAGCTTTCCCGCCCATTCGCGCAGGGTCGCGTTGACGATGGTCAGCTTGGCGAAGCTCCAGCTTCCCGCCGCCATGTCGGCCATCATCGCCTGCAAGGGCGCGATCAGGGCGGCATTGTCATGCTCCCAGCTTTCGGCGATGGCCAGCGGCGTGTCCTCGACCGTCATGCGCGCCATCATCGCCTTGACCACCGACTTTTGTTCGACCAGCACGTCCTCCATCAGCCGCCGCGTCGCCATGCGGTCCCACGGATCGCCCGACGACAGGGTCGCCGCCGCCACGCGCAGATTGTCGAAGCCGAAGCGTTCGCCCGTGAGGAAATAAAGCTCCGCCGTCTTGTCGAGCGGCTTTCGCGGCCCTGCGGCGAGGTCGACAATATCGGGCGCGTGGTGGAAGGCGGACAAGGTGGCGACTTTCCGCGCCAGGGACTGCGGCGCGCCCGCCTGGGTCAGACGTTCGACGCGCGCGTTCAACCGCCCGCGGCCCGCGTCGCTCAGAGTCTGCTCGCCCAGTGACACCAGCGTCTCGACGCCGTCCTGATAGGGCATCAGCCGCGTCTTGAGGTCGGCGGCCTCACCGGCGAAGCGGCGTGCCTGCCAATAGGTCTGGTGGCGGCCGAAGCGGGCCAGTTCCTGGTAGAGCGTCAGTTGCGCCGAAGCCGGCACCTGGTTGTCGAGCGCGGAAATATGGTCCCACAGATCCGTCAGCCCGAACAGGGTGCGCGTCGCCTGGAAGGCCAGGACGAAACCGGCCGTATCGACCCCGGCGCTCTTGCCGAGACGGCTGGCGAAGGCGGGCCCGGCCATATTGACGATATCATTGGCCAGGACGGTGGCGATGATTTCGCGATGCAGCCGATGCTTGCGGATCTCGGCGCGGAAATCGCCCAGCGCCACCGGGAAATAGTTCACCAGGCCGGCTTCGAAGCCGGCGTCGTCCGGCGCGGTCGAGGCGACGATATCGTCGAACAGCACGATCTTGCCGTACGCGGTGACCACCGCCAGTTCCGGCCGGTAGAGACCCCTGCCCTGCACTTTGCGCGCCTCGAGCACGGCGTTGGACGGCAGGCCCTCGACCTTGCGGTCGAGGCGACCGCGCTTTTCCAGCCCACTCATGAAGGCCTGGGCTTCGCTATTGTCGGCGGCCGCCGTGGCTTCCTGCAGCGACAGGGCCAGGGTCTGGTCGTAATTGTGACGCAGGACGTGGGCGGCAACGTCGTCGGTCATCGACACCAGAAGCGCGTCGCGCGCCTCGGGCTTGAGCTTGCCGGCGGCGAGCAGGCCCGACAGCAGGATCTTGATATTGACCTCGTGGTCGGAGCAATCGACGCCGGCCGAATTGTCGATGGCGTCGGTGT
>OUWB011207796.1_pt1 | contig 17123 bp, 13 predicted proteins | sample 1779821 | NCBI WGS metagenome assembly OUWB01 (sample SAMEA3914806, study PRJEB12502) | metagenome | biome: forest; material: soil | place: Canada | collected 2011-08-03 | depth 0.1 m
CCGGTCGTCGCATAGCCGCCGGAACCGCCCGAGGGGGCATGTTCGTCGAGCGGCAGGCCGAGGCTCCAGTCGTGCGGCAGATGGACGGCCGTCCAGCCGGAGGCCGCGAAGGCAGGATCTTGCGCGCCCGGCGCGTCGCCCAGATTGAACGTCCAGCCGTCGTCTAAAGCGATCTTTCTGCGTTCTCCCAACATCGCTTCCGACACCGGCACAGCTTGGGCCAGGCCCGGCGCAGCCGCCAGGGGGGCGACCGCGGCAGCCTGCGCCAAAAGGCCCATCAGGCCGCGCCTCGACAAGGATTCGCTCATGGTCATCTTCCTGTATGCCCGCAGGTTAGGTCCAGCGGTGTTTGGCAAATTTATAATACAATTACAGGAAACGGCAATCCCTATTGCCTGACAATATTGCGGTCAGGCCGAGCTTTTGCGCAGGCTGCCGGGGGCTGCGCCATAGCGGCGCTGAAAGGCGCGGTGAAAGGCGCTTTGCGACTGGTAGCCGGCATCGGCGGCAATCTGCGCCAGGGCGGTGGTCTCGAAGCGAACCCGGCGCCGCGCCAGGTCGAGACGCAGCTCAGCCAGAAAGGCCAACGGCGCGATGCCGGCGTGACGGCGAAACAGCCGGACCAGGGTGGCGCGCGAAGTATGGGCCGCCTCCGCCAGCTCATCGAGCGTCCAGGACCGCAGCAGGTCCTTGAACATGGCGACGACCGCGCGCCCGGTCTGCGGATGGGCCAGCAGGGCCAGAACCCCTGGCGTGGTGACGTGTGAAGAGAAATGGGCCCGCAGGACGATGACCATCAGGGCGCTGGCCAGGTCGACGGCAATCGCGCCGGCGCCCAGCCGGTCGGCCTGCAATTCCGCCGTCATCGCCGCGACCAGGCCGCGGGCGCGCTCGGCATCGTCACCGTCTTCCGCGCTGATGATGACGACCGGCGGCAAGGCGGCCAGCACCATATTGTTGCGAACCTCCTCGAAGCGCAGCCGGCCGCAGATCAGTTGGGTGTCCGACGCCTCGGTCGCTTCACCGTCGCCCAGGTTGGTGCGGATGGAGACCCCGCTGTCGAGGCGGCGTTCGATGCGCATCCGGCTTTCCGCCCCGCCGCTCAAAGCCTGGAGGATGTGCGGCGAGCCATGCGGCAGGACGGCGACGTCTCCGGCCTGCAGGACATGGTGCAAGCCTGCGACCTCAAGCCGGCAGGCGCCTCGCGTCACGATATGAAACGGCGCCCACTCGCCCTCCTCCGGGCCATGATCGACCGTCCATTGCGCGCCGAATCGGCAGATGAGTTGCAGTTCCGGCCTGACACGCAGAAAGGGCGCGAGACCTGAGACGACATCCGTGACCTCGGTCATTCCAGGACTCCTTTGATCCCCGTGTACGGCATCTGATCCGCGCGGTCAAAACACTGATCCGTCGCGGCGTTGAGCCCGACGGCCTTGTTTCATATCTTCTCGACATCGTTCAAGGAGATCCTCAATGTCCATTCTCGATTGGAAACAGTATCAAAAACAAGTCGGCGCTGGCGTCGGCGCCATTGCCAAGATCAGCCCCGATATCGTCAAGGGCTACCAGACGCTCGGCGGCGCGGCGCGCCAGACCAATTTGCTCGGCGACAAGGTCAATGAGTTGATCGCGCTGGCGGTCGCCGTGACATCGCGGTGCGACGGCTGTATCACCGTGCACACCGCCGCCGCCATCAAGGCCGGCGCCACCCGCGAGGAAATCGTCGAAGCGCTCGGCACCGCCGCGGCGGTCAATGCCGGTGCCGCCCTCGTTTATTCCGTGCGTACGCTCGACGCTTTCGACGCTCACAGCGCCGCCGAATAATCGGCTTATCAGGAGATCCACCGTGACCGACATCGACCTGGCCGCCGACGCCAAGCGCTCGCCCACCGCCGGGCTTGCCCCGCGGCTCGACTATCTGCCGATCGCCGTGTTCGGCAGCGTCATGGGCTTGACCGGCCTGAGCCTGGCCTGGCGCCTGGCCCGTGCCGTGTTCGGTGCGTCCGAAGCCATCGGCGAAGACATCGGCCTGTTCGCGGTCTTCGTCTTTGTCGTTCTGGTCCTGGCCTACGGGGTCAAGCTGGTCACGGCGCCGCAAAAGGTGGTCGCCGAGTTCAACCATCTCATCGCCGGCAACCTGTTCGGCACCTTCTGCATCAGCCTGTTGCTGCTGCCCCTGGTGCTGGTCCACTATAATCTCCTGCTGGCCCGCGGGGTATGGATGACAGGCGCGGTGACGATGATGGTCTTTGCCTGGGCGATCGTCGGGCGCTGGATCAGCCAGCCCCACGACGTCACCCAGGTGACCCCGGCCTGGATCGTCCCTGTGGTTGGGTTGCTCGACCTGCCGTTCGGCGTGCCGGCGCTGCAGATGCCGCAATTCCAGGGCCTGATGCTCTTCGGCCTGGCCGTCGGCCTGTTCTTCGCTCTCCCGATCTTCACGCTCAACCTCGGCCGCCTGGCGCTGGCCAAGCCGTTGCCGGACGCCCTGCAGCCGAACCTGCTGATGCTGGTCGCGCCCTTCTCCGTCGGGTTTTCGGCCTATGTCGTAACCACCGGCCATGACGACCTGTTTGCCGACGCCCTCTATATGCTGACCCTGTTCGTCCTGTTGGTGGTACTGTGGCGCCTGGTTCGCGTCCTGCCGGGCAAGGCCTTCAAACTCAGCTGGTGGGGCACCAGCTTCCCGTTGGCCGCCTCGGCGATCGCCGGCCTGCGCTACGCCACCTTTCACCCCGGGCCGGTCGCCGCCGGCCTCGCCCTGGTGCTCCTGGCGCTCGCCACGCTTGCCATCGCGGCGCTTGTTCTTCGCACCCTGCTCGGCCTGGTCCGCGGCGAGTTACGGACACTGAGCGCCTGATCCCCATCCTCAAGACTGGAACCGACAATGAAAGCCATAATCATCGACGCGCCCATGGGCGCCTTTCAAACCGTTGATGCGCCCAAGCCCTCGCCTGGTCCGGGTGAGGTCCTGGTCAAGGTCTCGGCCAGCGCCGTCAATCCGCTCGACACCAAGATCCGGGCCGGCGCCGCGGCCCATGCCCGCCATCCCTTCCCGGCCATTCTCGGCATCGACATGGCCGGCACGGTCGAGGCGGTCGGGGCCGACGTCCACGGTTTCCAGCCGGGCGACGACGTCTTCGGCATGACCGGCGGGGTCGGCGGCGTGCCGGGATCGCTCGCCGAATATGCCGCGGTCGACGCGCGGCTGCTGGCAAAAAAACCCGCCAACCTGTCGATGCGCGAGGCGGCGGCCCTACCGCTGATCGTCATCACAGCCTGGGAAGGCCTTATTGACCGTGCCCGCATCCAGGCCGGCCAAAGCGTGCTGATCCACGGCGGCGCCGGCGGCGTCGGTCATGTCGCCGTGCAGATCGCCAAGGCGTTGGGCGCCGAGGTCTTCGCCACCGGCAAGGCCGCCGATGCCGACTATATCCGTTCGCTGGGCGCCACACCGATCGACTACAAGACGACCCAGGTCGCCGACTATGTGGCGCAGCATACGGGCGGCGAAGGCTTCGACCTGGTCTACGACACCGTCGGCGGCGCAACGCTCGACGCGTCGTTTGCCGCGGTCAAGCGGTTCGGCCATGTCGTCAGTTGCCTGGGTTGGGGCACGCACGCCCTGGCACCGCTGTCGTTCAAGGCGGCCACCTATTCGGGCGTCTTCACCCTGCTTCCGCTATTGACCGGCATAGGCCGCGCGCGCCACGGCGAAATCCTCGAGGAAGCCGGCCGGCTGATCGCACAGGGTAAGCTGTCGCCGCGCCTCGATCCGCGCACATTTAACTTGGAAAGCCTGGACGAGGCGCACGCCGTAGTGTCTGAAGGACGCGGCCAGGGCAAGGTCGTGGTCTCGATCGGTTAAATCGAAAATGGCCCGTGCGCTATGGCAATTGGCCCGGCCCACCGCGCTCATATAAAGAGATGCCCATAGGGTTGAGGGTTAACGCTCATCCCGCCGAGGCCGTCCCGTGTCGATCAAGCGCCTGCATCGTTACATCAGTCTGGTCCTGGCCGCCTTGTGGCTTGTGCAGGCCGTCACCGGCTGCCTGATCGTCTTTCGCTGGGATCTCGACGATGCCGGCGTCAAGGGCGCGCGCACGCCCTTCGACGTCGTGGCCATGGGAGGCGCACTCGACGACCTGTCGGCGCGGCCGGGCATCGATGTCTCGTCGATGTGGGCCAGCAATCCAGCGGCCAACCGCTTCGACATATCCTATAGCGACCACGGTCACGACCGTTCGATGCATGTCGACGGCTCCGGCCGCGACCTGCGCGACCGCGCCGACGCCGATCTGTGGCACGGCGGGATCTGGGACCGCCTCAGCGACCTGCACATGGACCTGATGCAGGGTGATATCGGCCGCATCTTCATCGGTCTGAGCGGCCTGTTCCTGCTGACCAATCTCGGCTTGGGCCTGAAGCTGGCCTGGCCGCGCGCCGGCATGTGGCTGAAGGCCCTGCGTCCGCCCAAGGGCCGCGCGCCGCAGGCCATTGTCTACGGCTGGCATCGCATGATCGGCCTGATCATGGTCGTGCCGGCGATCGTCGTGGTGACGGCCGGCGCGCTGCTCGCCTTCGACGATCAGATCGCCGCCGTGTTCAAGGCCGACGTCCCGACGCCGCAGGTTTCGCATCCGGCCACGGGCCCGAAGATCGCACCGTCGCGCGCCCTTGCGGCCGCCATGACCGAGATGCCCGGCGCCAAACTATCGGGCTTCAGCTTTCCCGGCGACAATCCCTATTACCGTGTGCGGGTGCGAGCGCCGGGCGAAATCGGACGCCTGTGGGGCATGACGACGATCTATATCGCCGCCGATGACGGCCGCGTGCTCAGCCTCTATGATGCCCGCCGCCTGCACAGCGCGCCGCGCGTCCTGCTCGACACCATCTATCCCTTGCACACCGGGCAAATCGGCGGTTTCTTCGGCCGGCTGATCGTCATGCTGGTCGGCCTGTCCCTGATCGCCATGATCGGACTGGGCGTCGGCTTGTGGTGGGTACGCCGCCCCAAACCGCGAGCCTGACCCGCCCTTTTGGATTTTTGTGCATCGCACAAAGTCAAACCGACACCTGGCGCTTTACGGGCCTCTTTCAGGCGAAACTGCTGCAACTTGGCAACAGACTTATCCCCTCCCGGCAGGGGCGGCCTGATCGCAATAGTTTAAGACCTGCATGGGACACCTCCTCAAGAGAAATGGTGACAGTCTTGTGACGTCGGCGCCGGGTGATGGCGCCAGTGTTCGAGCAGTCGACAAGGAGCGGGATTATGACGGATATCTCTACCAAGACACGGACCCACGCTTTTAAAAAGCGCGTGCTGTTGCTCAGCGGGGCGGCCGCCTGCCTGCTGGCCGGCGCCACGGGCGCCCTAGCCCAGGACCAGACCTCCGGCCTCACCACCACCAAGGAAAAGGATAGCGACGGCCGCACCGTGGTGGTCGTCAAGGCCCGCCACTTCGTCCCGCAAGCCGCCATGTCGGCCAACAAGACCGACATCTCGCTGATCAAGACGCCGCAATCGGTTTCGGTCATCACCCGCGACCAGATCGACCTGCTGGCCTTTTCCGACCTGCAGCAGGCGGTGCGCTACACCTCCGGCGCCTTCGGTGAAAACTACGGTCCGGACCTGCGCTACGACTTCATCACTGTGCGCGGCTTCACGCCCAAGCAATATGTCGACGGCCTGGCTGCCCCGGTCACCACGACCATCTTTTCCACCGGTCTCGACCTCTACGCCTTCGACTCGGTCAGCATCCTGAAGGGCCCGGCCTCGACCCTCTATGGCAACGTGCCCCCCGGCGGCATCTATAATGAGACGAGCCGCCGCGCCAGTTCGACCTTTGGCGGCGAACTGAGCGCCCAGGCCGGCTCGTACGACTATGACGAAGTCCGCGGCACCGTCACCGGCGCCCTGACCGACAATATCGCCGCGCGCTTTACCGGCCTCTATCTCGACCGCGACGCCGAGCGCCTGGGCGTCAAGGCCAAGCGGACGCTGCTGGCGCCGACGGCGACGTGGACGATCGACGCGGAGACCAAGCTGACCGGCCTCGCCTACTACCAGCATGACGAGGTCGACGGCGACACCAACGGCTTCCTGCCCGTCTACGGCACCCTGCTGCCCAACCCCAACGGTCAGATCAGCACGCGCACCAATCTGGGCGAACCCGACTACAACAAGTACAAGCGCAGCCAGTGGGGCATCGGCTACGACTTCACCCACGCCTTCGCCAGCAACATCTTCTTCGAGTCCAACACCAAGTGGACCGGCTACAAGGAAGACAGCACCGACATCTACGGCGGCGGCGGCGTCGATACGACCGACTATCGCACCGTCTATCGCTACAGCTTCCCCTATATGGAAAACGTCAACAGCTTCGCGACCGACAACCGCTTCGACGGCACCTTCGCCACCGGCGCCATCACCCAGAAGGTCCTGGTCGGCGTCGACTATCGCGACGTCAAGAACTTTGCCCAGTACGGTTTCGCCTCGGCGCCGTCGATCGACCTCTACGATCCGGTCTATAGCCCGGCGTCCGCCTTCACCACCCCGCCGTGGCTGCCCTACAACAACGAGCGCCTGCAGCAGACCGGCGTCTACGTCCAGGACCAGTTGAACTACCAGAAGCTCTATGTGACGCTGGGCGGCCGTTATGACACCGACAAGATCAATGACGACAATGCCGGCACCCAGACAAGCGAGGACAAGTTCACCTACCGCGTCGGCGCCAACTATGTCTTCGACAACGGCCTGGCGCCCTATGCCAGCTATTCGACCTCGTTCGAGCCGGTGATCGGTACCGATTCGGCGACCGGTGCGACCTACAAGCCCAGCGAAGGCACGCAAACCGAAGCCGGCCTGAAATATGACGGCCGCACGCTCGGCGACGGGGTCCACCTGTTCGCCTCGGCCGCCGTCTTCGACATCCAGCAGAAGAACGTCGTCACCGAGGGCTCGTCCATCCTGCCGGTCTACGGCACCCAGGCCGGCGAGGTCGAGGCCAAGGGCTTCGAGACCGAGTTCGTCACCCGCCTGAACGACCAGCTGTCGATCAACGGCTCCTACACCTATACCGACGCCAAGGTGACCAAGGATCCGAACAATCCGCTCGACGTCGGCGCGGCCCTGCCGACCACGCCCAAGAACAAGGTCTCCCTGTTCGCCGACTATACGCTGAAATCCGGCATGGCCGCCGGCTGGGGCTTCGGCTTCGGCGCGCGCTATACCTCGACCAGCGCCGGCTCTCTGCCCGGCCCATACAACACCGTCGTCTACTGGGGCCAGGCGGCGACCCTGTTCGACGCCATCATCCACTACGACACGCCGACCTGGCGCTTCGCCATCAACGGCAGCAACATCTTCGACAAGAAGTATGTCGCCCGCTGCGCCAGCGCCTCCGGTTGTACCTACGGGGCTGGCGAGAATGTGATCGCGACCCTGACGCGTAAGTTCTAGACTTAAACGACCAAGGACAAGGCGGGCCCTTTTGCCCGCCTTGTCGCCTTTTCGAGACAACACAATGAAACGATTGGCCCTGCTGTTTGCCGCGTGCGCCCTGATGGGCCCCGCGCTGTCCGCGTCCGTGAGCAGCAAGGCGCATCCGACCGGCATCGAATTGCCGTTCATGGCCGGCGCACCGGTCTCGACCTATCATCCCCTGCCGCGCACCGACGTGCTGATCACCGGCGCCACGGTGCTCGACGGCGACGGCCACCGGCTCGACAATGCCGATGTCCTGCTCCACGACGGCAAGATCGCCGCCGTCGGCCCGCACCTGAAGGCCGGTCCCGGCGTGCAGACCGTCGATGCCCACGGCAAATGGGTGACGCCCGGCATCATCGACGATCACAGCCACGACGGCACCTACGCCATGCCGCTGACCTCGGTCGACACCCAGGCGTCGGATGTCGCCGAAACCGCCACGCCGGAGGAAGAGGACACCTGGATCCTCAACGGCATCAATACGGCCGACGCCACCTTTATCTACGCGCTGAGCAACGGCGTCACCACCATGCAGGTCCTGCCCGGCTCGACGCCCCTGATGAGCGGCCGCGCCGTCACCGTGCACCCCATTCCCGAGCCCTCGGTGACCGATATGATGGTGCCCGACGCACCGGCCGGCGCCAAGATGGCCTGCGGCGACAATGCCAAGCTGCACTTTGCCCCCCTGAACCAGAAGCCCAATAGCCGCGGCGCCGAGATCGCCATGCTGCGCGAGGCCTTTTCCCAGGCCCAGACCTATCGCGACGCCTGGCTGAAATACGCCAAAACCGGCAAGGGCAAGGTGCCGCACCGCGACGTCAAGCTCGATACCTTAGTCGCCATTCTCGACGGCGACCTGCGCCTCAACATCCACTGCTACCGGTCCGACGACATGAACAACTGGACGCGCGTCGCCCACGAGTTCAACTTCAAGATCACCGCCTTCCACCACGCGGTGGAGGCCTACAAGACGCCGCAGCTGTTCATCGACAACCATATCTGCGCCGTCGTCTGGCCCGACTGGTGGGGCTTCAAGATGGAGGCCAATGACGGCATTCGCGAAAACGCCGCCATCCTCGACCATGACGGCGTCTGCGTGACCATGCACTCCGACGGTCCGGTCGTCGGCCAGAGGCTGAACGTCGAGGCGGAAAAAGCCGCCGCCGCCGGCCGGCGTATGGGCTTTGCCGAGCCGCCCGAGCACGTCATCTCATGGATCACCTCCAATCCCGCCAAGGTGCTGGGGCTGGACACCCGCATGGGCTCGCTAAAGCCCGGCTACGATGCCGATGTCGTGGTGTGGTCGGGTGACCCGTTCAGCATCTACAGCCACGCCGACCTCGTCCTGGTCGATGGCGCCAAGGTTTATGACCGCTTCGATCCGGCCTATCAGCCGAAGAGCGACTTCCAGCTCGGCCGCCCGGCCGGCGAGGAGGCGCGCCAATGATCCCGGCTCTTGTTACCGCCGCCGCGATCGCGGTGATCCATGCTACCGCCTGGCCGATGACCGGCCATGGCAAGATCGACAATGCGACCGTCATCATCCGCGACGGCAAGATCACCTCGGTCGAAGCCGGAGGCGCCCCGCCGGCCGACGCCCAAGTCATCGACGCGCACGGCGCCATCGTCACGCCCGGCCTGATGAATGCGGCGACCCAGCTCAGCCTCGTCGAGACCGGACAGGCCGACGAGACCAACGACATGGCGACCAGCAACAGCTCGCTCGGCGCCGGTTTCGACGTCCAATATGCGCTGAACGCCAATAGCGTGCTGTTGCCGGTGGCCCGGGCCGACGGACTGACCCGCGCGGTGAGTTACCCCTCGGGCTCCGGCTCGGCGCCCTTTACCGGCCAGGCGGCGGTCATCGACCTGAACGGCGGCACCGACATCCTCGATCAGGCCCAGGCCGCGCTCTACGCCCAGGTCGGCAGCGCCAGCCTCACGGCCGCCGGCGGTTCGCGCGCCGGCCAGTGGCAATTGCTGAGGAATGCGCTCAGCGACGTGCGCGACAACATGGGTCCCGATAACGACCACGGCCATGGCCCGCACGACCATCCCCACGACCACCAGTGGCGCGACCAGCAACCGCTGGCCCGGGTGCTCGACGGCACCGTACCTCTGGTTCTCCTGGCCCAGCGCGAATCCGACCTGCGCCAGGCCGTAGCCCTGGCTCACGACTTCAACATCCGCATCGTCGTCATGGGGGCGGACGAGGCCTGGCGGTGCGCCGATGCCTTAGCCGCCGCCCACATCGCCGTGGTCCTCGATCCGATGGACAACCTGCCGATCAGTTTCGACCAGATCGGGGCGCGTCTCGACAACGCCGCCATCCTCGACAAGGCCGGCGTCAAGATGGCCTTCTACAGCTCAGGCAATACCATCTATCTCAGCTACAATGCAGGGCTCGGCATGCGTGAGGCGGCCGGCCTCGCCGTGGCAAACGGCCTCGACTACGAACACGCGCTCACCGCCATTACCCGCAATCCCGCCGAAATCTTCGGCATTGCCGGCCATTATGGCACGCTGGCGCCCGGCATGGACGCCGACCTGGTGCTCTGGGACGGCGACCCGCTGGAGCCGTCGAGCGCCCCCACCAAGGTCTTCGTCAAAGGCGTCGAGGCCTCACTGGTCACCCGCCAGACCCAGTTGCGCGACCGCTACTATCCGGCGCCCAAACCCGGCGACCTGCCGGCGGAGTACCGCAAATGACCTGCAAGCTGCGTCTCGCCTGTTTCGGACTGATCTTGTCGCTCGGTATCGCGCCGCTGGCGGCCTTGGCCCAGGAAGACCAGTTTCCCGAAGGCGTCGCCGTCGGCTGGATCAAGGACGGCTCCGGCGGCGCGACCAGCGATGTCCGCCCCCGCCAGGCCCATGGCCAAATGCTGCCCATGGTCCCGACGCGCCAGGTCGACTTCACCACCCATACCGGGACGTGGATGTCGGTCGACGTCTCGCCCGACGGCAAGAGCCTGGTCTTCGACATGCTGGGCGACCTCTATCGCCTCGACACTCGGGGCGGCAAGGCGAAGCCCCTGCGCATCGGTCCCGCCTTCGACAGCCAGCCGGTCTATTCGCCCGATGGCCAATGGATCGCCTTCATCAGCGATGCGTCCGGCGCCGACAATCTCTGGATCATGAAGGCCGACGGCAGTGCCGCCCGGCAGGTCAGCTTCGGCGAGGACGATACCAACCTCGTCTCGCCGGAATGGGCGAAGGACGGCAAGTCGGTATTCCTGGAGCGCTATCGCCCCAGCTACAACGCCTATGAGCTGTGGAACTATACGCTCGACGACATCGAGACCCTGGTCGTGCCGGTCAAGGGTAATCCCGATCCCGGCCGCGGCCAGTGGCTGAGCAGTCTGGGCGCCGTCCCCGCGCCCGACGGCAAGTCCCTGGTCATGGCGCGCCACACCGGCCCCGTCGATCCCGACACGCGCGACGAATGGGACGTGGTCCGCCGCGACCTGGCCTCGGGCAAGGAAGAGACGCTGGTCACCGAGCCCGAGGGCTCCGGCCGCTCGCGCAATCCCGGCGCCTATTTCCGACCGGCCCTGTCGCCCGACGGCCAGGTCCTGGCCTACGCCACGCGCGAAAACAACCAGACCTGGCTGCACCTGCGCGACCTTAAGACCGGCACCGACCGGACATTGGCCTTCCCGATCACCCACGACCAGTTGCAGGCCAATAGCTGGCTCGACCTGATCCCGCGCTATGCGTTTTCGCCGGACGGCAAGAGCCTGTACCTGACGCTGAACGGCGGCCTGGCCCGCGTCGATGTCGCTTCCGGAAAAGCGGAAGCCCTGCCACTGACCGTCGATGTCCATCTGTCGCTTGGCGCCCTGAGCCGCCAGGTGATTACCGAGGCGACCGGCCCCGTCCACGCCCACCTGATCCAGACGCCGCAGATGTCGCCGGACGGCACGCAACTCGCGTTCAGCGCGCTGGGTTCGCTCTATGTCATGGCGCTCGACGGCAAGGACGCGCCGAAAAAGCTGATGACCGGCAGTGATCCGGTTTACCAGCCGTCGTGGTCGCCGGACGGCAAAAGCCTCGCCTATGTCACCTGGACGGCGGAAACCGCCGGCGATGTCTTTACCGTCGCGGCCGACGGTACCGGCACACCCACGCGCATCAGCCGGCAATCGGACTATTACACCTATCCGGTGTTCACGCCGGACGGACAATCGATCGTCGCCGAACGCTCGCCGCAACGCGACCGCCTGCGCCTTTACATGGAGTTCGGCGCGCTGCGTACCGCCAGCCTGGTGCGGTTCCCCGCCACCGGCGGCGAGCCCGCCGTCATCGGCGAGCCCCTGCCCGTCGGCGGCCGTCCGACCTTCGAGCGCGGCGGTGCGCTGGACGTGCAGACCGATGCCGGCCTCAGCCGCATCGACCTTGCGACCGGCAAGCGCACGGATCTCGTTTCGGTGCTCGGCCCCGGCTGGTATTTCCAGGACGGTCCCGTCGGCGTCGACCAATTGCGCCTCAGCCCCGACGGCAAGTGGATCCTGGCCCAGGTGGCGCAGCAACTGCACGTCGTCGCCATGCCGGCTGCAACAAATGACGGCAAGGAGCCCGTCGTCGATCTCGACGATCCCAAGCTGCCGCACCGCCGCCTGACCGTCTCGGGGGCCGACTTCTTCGAATGGTCGGCCGACGGCCAGACGATCACCTATGCCCTGGGTTCGACCTTCTATACCAAAAAGCTGGCCGATGTTGCCCTCGACGCGCCGGAGCATCCGTCGTGGACGCCCGATCCCGCCCCGGCGAACGTCTATCATGCCGACGTCAGCGTGCCACGCGACGTGCCGCACCAGATTCTGGTCCTGCGCGGCGCCCTGGCCCTGCCGATGGACAAGCCGGCCATTGCCGACGCCGATATCGTCATCACCGACAATCGTATTACCGCCATCGGTCCCGAAGGCTCGGTCGCCATTCCGGCCGGCGCGGTTATCCGCGACGTCCACGGCAAGACCATCATGCCGGGCTTTGTCGATACCCACGACCATATCGGCACGGTGCGCCGCGATGTGCTCGATTTTTCCGACTGGTCGCTACGCACGCGCCTGGCCTATGGCGTGACGACCAGCTTCGATCCCTCGACCTTGAGCATCGACATGGTCGCCTACAAGGACCTGCTCGACGCCGGACTGATGACCGGACCGCGCCTGCCCTCGACCGGCACCGCCATCTTCTCGTTCAACCGGTTCTCGTCCTATGACGAGGTCGTCGCCGTGCTCAAGCGCTACCGCGATGATTACGGCCTGCACAATATCAAGGAATATCGCACCGGCGACCGCAAGGTGCGGCAATGGGTCAATATGGCCTGCCTGCAGCTGGGTCTGCAGCCGACGACCGAAGGGGCGTTGTCGCTCAAGCTCGACCTGACCCAGATCATGGACGGCTATTCCGGCAACGAACACGCCCTGGTCGCCTTTCCGCTCTATGATGACGTCATCCAGCTGATGGCTCACGCCCGTACCAGCTACACGACGACGCTGCAGATCACCAATGGCGGCGCCTCGGGCCAGGACTATTTCATCGCCGAACACGATCCCGGCGAGGATAGCAAGTACACCCATTTCACCCCGCCTTACGCCGCCCAACAGATGACGACGCGGCTCGACCAGTGGATGCCGCTGTCGCAATATGTCTTCCCGACGGTAGCCAAGGGCGCGCTCGACATCGAACGCCAGGGCGGCCTGGTCGGCATCGGCGCCCACGGCAATACGCCGGGCGTCGGCTTCCACTACGAGATGGAAGCCCATGTGCTGGGCGGCTGGACGTCCGAAGAGGTGCTGCATGCGGCGACGCTCGGCTCGGCCGAAACCATCGGCCGCGTCAATGAGATCGGTAGCCTGACCCCCGGCAAGTTCGCCGACCTGCTGATCCTCGACGCCGATCCGCGGGCGGACCTCAACAACGCCTGGAAAATCGAGGCGGTGATGAAGAACGGCCGCCTTTACCGGGCTTCCGATCTTTCGGAACTGTCGCCCGATCCCAAGCCGGCACCGACATCCTGGTTCGACCATCCCTAAGGAATATGCTCATGCGCTTTGTGAAACCCGCCCTGCTGGCGCTTGCCGTTTGTCTTGCCGCCGGTTCGGCGGAGGCTGCCCCCAAGGCCAAGCCGGCCGCACCCGTCGCCGCCCAGCCCCAAGCCCAGCCGGATCCCGACGAGGCCTCGGGCTTTACGCACACGGCGATCGAGATCTACCGCATCGCGCCCGGCCAGCAGCAGGCCTTCCTCGAATTCATCGCCAAGTGCGACGAGGCCAACCGCCTTGCCGGCCTGCCGCCGCGTCAGCTCTACGTGCATAGCGACGGCGCCGACTGGGACTTCATCCTGGTCCAGCCGGAGCATACGCCGGCCGACAAGGCCGCGGCGCTCGACAAGGCATGGGACCAGGTCGGCCTGCCGTCAGGCGCGGCCTTCTTCTTTGAAATCCGGAAATATATCGCCAGCCATACCGATACCGACGCCATCGGTCCGACGACCGCCAAGGCCTATCTGGATAGCATGAAAAAATAATCAGGCTTCGATCATCTGGGTCGGCGTGACGCCGAAGGTGCGATGGAACATGGCGGTAAAGGCGCTGGGGCTCTCATAGCCGACCTCATAGGCGACCGAGGTCACCGGCCAACCGGCATGCAGCAACGACAAGGCTTCCATCAGGCGCACCTGCTGGCGCCAGGTCGCCAGGCCCATGCCGGTATTGTCCTTGAAAGCGCGCGTAAAAGTGCGCCGCCCCATGCCGGCGACATCGGCCCAGTCGTCGATGTCGCGCGGATCGGCCGGATTGGCCAGGATGGCGTTGCATACGCGCAGCAGGCGCTTGTCCTCGGGCATCGGCGCGTGAATGTCGATATTGGGCATGCGCGCGATCTCATCGAGCAGCAGGCGTACCAGCGCCCCCTCGCGTCCGGCCTCGTCGTAGGCGTGCTCGAACGTCAGGATCTCTTCGATCAGCGCCCGCACCAGGGACGAGGTCTCGAAGACGCGACAATGTTGCGGCTGGGTATCGAGTTCGGGGTCGACATAGAGCACGTGCAGTTCGACCCGCCCGCGGCAGGCGACCTGGTGGTTCATGCCGGCGGGGATCCAGATGGCGCGGCGCGGCGGCAGGATGAAGCTGGTATCGTCGGTGACCACCGACATCACCCCCGAGGCGGCGAAACAAAGCTGCGAGCGCTGATGGCTGTGAAACGGGTCGATAAAGCCGGCCGCATAATCGTCAGCAAAGGCGACGATCGGACGGATGGTCAGGGGATAGTCGGCGCTATGCTTCATGGCTCAAACTCACTTCCGGCGAGCTTAACATCGCAATCGGGCAAGAGTCGAACAAACAAAACAACCATTGGCAAGTCCACGGACGCATCGTTTGTCCAAAATCGTCGATCTTTGGCCCGATCACAGCAGTTGGGCCAATAAACTTGGCTAAGATGATAGGAAACTGAAGGCGAAACCATGGACAGCAAGCCCGCGAAATATGCGCCGAAACAGGCAACAGATGTCACCGACCTGGTGACCACCTATCCGTTCGGCTGGATTGTGGGCGGCGGCGCCACGGCCCTGCCCTTTCGGCCCATTCTCGATGATGGCAAGCTGATTGGCCTGCACGGCCACTTCGCGCGCAGCAACCCACAGGTGGCGAAGCTCAAGGCCGAGCCCGAAGCCCTGATCCTGATCCTCGGGCCGCATGGCTATATCTCGCCGTCGTGGATGGTCGACCGCAGCCAGGCGCCGACCTGGAACTATGCCGGCCTGGCCTTTCGCTGCGCCATCGACTTCATCGACGATCCGGCCGAGACAATGGCGCTGCTGGGCGACCTGATCGACCATATGGAAGCCGGCCGCGATAAGGCCTGGTCCCTGGCCGACATGGGCCCGCGGGCCAACAGCCTGTCGCGCGGCATCATCGCCTTCAAGGCGACCCTTCTCGAGCAGCAGTCGGCCTTCAAGATGGGCCAGGACGAACGCGACGACGTCTATGTCGATATCCTCCGTGGCCTGACGGATGAGGCGCTCAAGGCCGCCATGGCCCGCCAGAACCCGGGCAGAGTCTAGGGTTGGCCCGATCGAAACAGTAATCGGTCCGATCCTGTTAGCGCCCTCATATCCCCCCGCCTACACCTGATGCCAGGCCCAAAGTGAAAGCAGATCCGGTGTTAGATTCAGTCGAAAGCCAGCGGGGCGTGGACCTCGATCCGAATGTGCGGGAATTCATCCGCATCACCGGCGAAGCCTATGCCGTCTACGGCAAGGACCGGCCCAAGACGATCGAAAGTGCGCGCGAAGTCGCCGAGTCGGTTCGCGCGCCGTGGATCCTCGGCGGCCCGGTCATGGCCGAAACGCGCGAGATCGACGTCACCACGCGCCACGGCCCGGTGCGGCTGCGCCTTCACCGCCCGACGGGCGCGGCAACCCCGCAGCCGGCCCTGTTCTACGTGCATGGCGGGGGCTGGGTGATGTTCAGCCTCGACACCCACGACCGCGTCATGCGCGAATATGCCGGCCGCAGCGGCGTCACCGTCATCGGCATCGACTACGCGCGCTCGCCCGAAGCGCGCTTCCCGGTCGCCCTGGAGCAGATCGTCGACGTCATCGCCCACGCCGTGTCGTTCGCCGACGCGCTCGGCATCGATGCCAATCGCCTGACGATCGGCGGCGACAGCGCCGGCGCCAACCTGTCGGTTGCCGCCGCCCTGACCCTGCGCGACGACGGCCACGGCGACCGTCTGAAAGGCCTGTTGCTCAACTACGGCGCCTACGCCCCGGAGCTGAAGCGCGAAGACGTGGTGCGCTATGGCGGCCCCGACTACATGCTGACCGACGCCGAAATGGCCTATTTCTGGGACCAGTACCTGACGGCGCCCGCCGACGGTGACAATCCCCTCGCTGCCCCGCTGAAGGCCGACCTGCGCGGCCTGCCCCCAGCCTTCCTCGCCATTCCGGAATGCGACGTGCTGACCGGTCAAAGTCATGACCTCTACGACCGGCTGATCGAGGCCGGCGTCCGCGCCCGCGCCGTGACCTATGCCGGTGCCTCGCACAGCTTCCTTGAGGCCGTATCCATCGCCCCGATCGCCGACCAGGCCCTGGCCGACGCCTCGCTGTGGCTTCGCACTCTTGTGGAGATGCCGTCATGATCGCCGGATTTGCCCACCCCGTTCCGCCTGAAATCGTCAACGAACCAGTCAAAACCTATCTGCCGGGTGCGCCCGAGCGCCGCGAATTGCTGGATACCCTCAAGCAGATGCGCGCCGAGACCATCGACATGCCGTCGGTGATAGGCGGACGGTCCGTGCGTACCGGCACGCTCGAAGACGGGGTCAGCCCGCATGACCATCGCCGCGTCCTGGGCCAGGCTCACCTGGCCGGCCGCGCCGAGGTGCAATCGGCGATCGACGCCGCCACGGCCGCCGCCCGCGACTGGAGCCGCACGTCATGGGAAGAGCGCGCCGCCGTCTTTTTGCGCGCCGCCGACCTGCTGTCGGGACCGTGGCGCGCCCGGCTCAATGCCGCGACCATGCTCGGCCAATCCAAGACCGTGCATCAGGCCGAGATCGATTCCGCCGCCGAGCTGGCCGATTTCTGGCGCTTCAACGTCGCCTTCATGCACCGCCTCTA
>OUWB010003772.1_pt2 | contig 17049 bp, 17 predicted proteins | sample 1779821 | NCBI WGS metagenome assembly OUWB01 (sample SAMEA3914806, study PRJEB12502) | metagenome | biome: forest; material: soil | place: Canada | collected 2011-08-03 | depth 0.1 m
CGTTAGCCGCTGAGCATGTCCCCGGCCCAGGCGAAGCCCTGCTCGCGGAGGAAGGCCGCAGCGAAGGTACCGCCGCCTTTCCCTTCTTTCTCAAGCAACCGGTCAATAAGGCGTTGGTCTTCCGGCGACGACGCCGCACAAACGGCCAGGGCCAAGGCGCCCAGCTTCAGCTCGAACAAGCGATTGCCTCGCCGCGACTGAAGGTAATAGTGCCGCTTCGGAACCGCGTGCCCAATCACCTCGATCTGACGGCTGTTCAAGCCCAGCCGATCGTACGCTGCGCGCGACTGCGGCTCGACCGCGCGTTCATTCGGCAGGAACAGGCGCTGCGGGCACGACTCGATGATCGCCGGGGCGATCGGACTGTCGGCGATATCGGCCAGGGACTGGGTGGCGAAGATGACGCTGACGTTCTTCTTCCTTAGGACCTTCAACCATTCCCGGATGCGAGCGGCGAAGAGCGGATTGTCAAGAAACACCCACGCTTCGTCGAGGATCAGCAGACTCGGCCGGCCATCGAAGCGGGCTTCGAGCCGGTGGAACAGATAGGTAAGCACCGGGAGGATTAGGCCCGCCTCCGCCATCAAGTCCTCGGTCTCGAAGCAATGGACGGGCGCGAGATCCAGGCCGTCCTCATCGGCGTCCAGGCATTGGCCGAACGGGCCGGCCAGGGTGTACGGTTGAAGTGCTAGCTTCAAGGCGTTCGAAGACAAGAGGACGCTCAGGCCGGTGATCGTGCGCTGCTCCGTCGGCGCCGCGGCCAAGCTATTGAGCGCGGACCATAGCGTCTCCTTGGTTTCGGGCGCGATCTCGCGGCCCTCGTTCGACAGAACTGTGAGCAACCATTCCAGCGCCCAGATCCGTTCGGATGGATCGTCGATATGACGCAAGGGCTGAAAGGCCAGTTGCGCGCGGCGCCCCAGGACGTGGTGCCGACCATTCATCGCCAGCGTCGCGGCACGCGCCGAGCCGCCCTTGTCGAAGATGTAGACCTGCGCCTCAGCATATCGCTGGAACTGAACGGCCAGGAAAGACAGCAGAACCGACTTGCCGGCGCCCGTTGGTCCCAGGATCAGCATATGGCCGACGTCGCCTACGTGGTTGCTGAGCCGGAACGGCGTGGCACCCGAGCTCAGGGCATAGAGCAAGGGTGGGCCGTCCAGGTGCGTGTTGCGCTCTGGGCCTGCCCATATCGCCGATAGCGGCATCAGGTGCACCAGGTTGAGCGTATGGACCAGGGGCTGGCGAACATTGGCGTAGAGGTGCCCGGGGATAGATCCGAGCCAGGCCTCGACGGCGTTCAGGGTCTCGCGGATCGTCGTGAAGCCCAAGCCATTGACGATCTGCTCGACCCGCCGAATCTTCTCGCCAGCAAGACGAGGGTCAGGATCCATGACTGTGATGGTCGTCGTCAGGTAGCCAAAGCTGACGTGGTCTCCGCCCAGCGCCTGGAGCGCTTGATCGGTATCGACGACCTTGTTGTCAGCGTCGGTGTCGGTGAGGTCCGCTTGCTGGCTATACATGACCTCGCGAAGGACGGAAGTGATCGACTTGCGTTTTGCGAACCATTGCCTTCGCATTTTGGTCAATGTCTTCGTCGCTTCCGTCTTGTCGATGGCGATGAATCGGCTAGTCCAGCGATAAGCCATGTCCTCGTGGTTCAGGGCGTCGAGTAGTCCGGGCCTCGTATGGTTGGGAAAGCCGATGATCGTGAGCGTGCGAATATGCTCATCACCCAACACCGGCTCCAGTCCACCGAACAGGGGGGTGTCGGTCAAGAGGGCGTCGAGATGCATCGGTTCGTCTGGCCGCTTGATTGCGTGATGCCGTGTCGAGATGGTATCGTGCAGATAGGTCAGTGTCTCGTCGTCATCGAGGGCTTCGATCGACGGCATCAAGCTAGCGAGCAGATCGATGACGCCGTCGGTGCGGGCGACGAACCCCGAAATCTCGGTCTTCCAATCGCGGGATGTCGGACCATCGTTCGCGGCTTCCAATAGCGCATTTCCAGCTGAAGAAGCCATGTCGGCACTGGGCATGAATACCAGGGTCAGGACATAGCTCGACTCGTAATGCTGGCTTGCCACATCTTCGAACGCCGCTCGGCGTTCCTCATCGATCAGGCGGGCGACACCAACCTCGGCACCAGGCTCGGGATAACCTAAGGCGGGAAAGCGCCGCGCCTCGAAGAAGAGCGCCCAGCCTGAACCGAGGCGACGCAGCGCGTTATTGGCCCGGGCGCAGAATGCAACCAGCTCGGCTTGGGTGGAGCTTTCCAAATCAGGCCCCCGGTAGCGGAAGGAGCGCTGTAGGCTACCGTCCTTGTTCAGGACGACGCCCGGCGCCACGAGCGCCGCCCACGGCAGATGGTCGGCCAGGGTATCGGCGGTCTGCTTATATTGGCGAAGGTTCAGCATGAGAAATGCCCCTTGTGTCGGAGGTGGCGGCCGGCAACGGCGACGAAGTCCGGATCGTACTTGGCGGCAAGGACCGCCAGCGTATGACCGACGATGGCGAGGATGATGCCGGCGATCCAGAGCTGCAGGCCGAGCCCCAACGCCGCCGCCAAGGTGCCATTGACGATGGCCAGCGACCGCGGCGCGCCCCCTAGTAGAAGGGGCTGCGTCAACGCCTGGTGCAGAGGGACTTCAAAGCCGTCGACGGTGTCGGCCATCAGATGAGCGCCCCGCCGCCGAAGCTGAAGAACGACAGGAAAAAGGTCGAGGCGGTGAAGGCGATCGACAGTCCGAAAACGATCTGGATGAGGCGCCGAAGCCCGCCGGAGGTCTCGCCGAAGGCCAGGCTGAGACCGAGGATGGTGATGGCGATGACGCCAACAATCTTGGCGACCGGTCCGGTCAGAGAGTCGAGGATTTGCTGAAGCGGCTGTTCCCAAGGCATGCCGCTGCCGGCCGCCTGGGCCTGGCTCGTCATGACGGCCAATATGACCAAGGGGACGACCGGCCAGCCGGGCAAACGATTGACGGGAAAGGTCAGCGATCTACGCATGGGATTCTCCTGTGCTGTGCGTGGATGTGGAAAGGGTTGCCCCTGCGGCGGTGCTGGGCGCGAGCGGTCGCAGGTCATAGGCGCCGGCATCATCCAGGCCCCAGACCTCAAGGATCTCGCCTATGCGACGGGACGCGCCGGTTGCGGCGTTCTCGCCCTGGATGAAGACGACGATGTCGATAGCCTCGGCGATCAGGGCGCGCGGCACGTTCGCCACCACTTCCTGCACCAGTTGCTCCAGCCGAATGAGCGCTCCCCGAGCCGAGTTGGCGTGCAGGGTCGCGACGCCGCCTGGGTGGCCGGTGTTCCAGGACTTGAGCATGTCGAGCGCCTCGCCGCCCCGGACCTCGCCGACAACAATCCGGTCTGGGCGAAGGCGAAGGGTCGAGCGAACCAGATCGGTCATGGTCACGACACCCGGCTTCGTGCGTAGCGCCACGACGTCCGGGGCGGCGCAGCGCAATTCACGGGTATCCTCGATCAGGATGACGCGTTCGCCGGTTTCCGCGATTTCCGCCAGGAGGGCGTTGGTTAGGGTCGTCTTGCCGGACGACGTGCCGCCGGCCACGAGGATGTTGCTCCGATCCCAAACGGCGCGCTTCAGACCGTGGCCCTGGTCTTTGGTCATGATGCCCGCCTTGACGTAATCGTTGAGCGTGAACAGGCGGTGGGCCGGTTTGCGGATCGAGAAGCATGGCGCGGCAACGACCGGCGGCAACAGGCCTTCGAAGCGCTCGCCCCCGGTGCCATCGGCCAAGGGTGGTAGCTCGGCGCTGACGATAGGACGGTTGGTATCAACCTCGACCCGGACATGGCTCGCGACCAGCCGGATGATCCGCTCCGCATCGACCGGCAATATCGTTGTGCCGGTGTCGATGCGCCCCTGGCCGGCGCGGTCGACCCGCACCGTCCCATCAGGGTTGGCCATGACTTCGAACACCTGCGGGTCGAGCAGGGCCTCGGTGAGTACCTCGCCCATGGCGGTTCGCAACATGGCGCTGAGCCGCCGGCCGGAAATAGCCAAATCGTCCATCAGGCGGCTTCCCCGTCCGTGTCGGTGGCAAGGGACTGCCGACCGGCGGCCAACTGGCGCCCGACCTGCTCAACGAATTGTTCGAAACGATCGCGCGCCAAGGCGCGCGTCGCCGCGTCGGGATCCGGAAGGTGCGCGTCGCGCAGCATCGTCATGCGCACGAACAGGGCCAGGCTTTCGAGGAGGATGCGCTGGTCGCGTTCGATGCGGTTGAGCTGGGCTGAGATGCGGTTCAGCCGCTGACCGAAGCGGTCATCCAGTTCGTTGGTTCCGCGCCGATCGAGCCAGGCGTTGACCGCGTCGGCGAGGACGGCCGATTTGCTGAGCCCAGGCTTGGCAGCCAGGGCGTCCAGGCGCGCGGAAGTCGCCAAGTCCAGGAACAATTGATAGCGGACTTTCGGGTTCTTCATGATGCCGGCCTCAAAAATCGCGGAACAGGTCGAGGGTATGGCCGCGCTTGTCACCGGCATGGGCCTCGACATTGATCAGGTCGGCCCTGGCAACAGCCGTCACGCCGCGCAGCCGGTCTAGCGCGCCTTTGTCTGCTACCGCGTCGCTTTCGTCGTCCAGCGTCGCGTCCGAAGCCGCCCCGGGTTCAGGTGTCGCGGGCGTCGGCCCTTCCGGGAGCGCGGGATGGCGTTCGTTCTGCAGGCCGCCGGTATCGTCGCCAAGTTCGCCGACAAGTGCCTGCACGAGACGCTGGTCGGTCTTGCGGACTTGGCCGGTCCAGTCGTCCGGCCGCTGCGCAGGCACGTCGGCAAATCGCCCAACCGTCAGCGCCGGGGCCGGCAGGCGTCGCGCCGTGAAGTTGGCGTCCTCGTAGTACCGGATTTTCTTGGCACGGATCGGCGCCAGGCCTGATACCAGGACCAGTTCGTCCGTTGCGGGCAATTGCATGACTTCACCCGGCGTCAGCAATGGCCGCGCAGTTTCTTGCCGCGACACCATGACGTGGGAAAGCCAGGGCGCCAGGCGGTGGCCCGCGTAGTTACGCTGTGCGCGCTGCTCGGTCGCGGTCCCAAGGGAATCCGAGATCCGTTTCGCCGTGCGTTCGTCGTTCGACGAAAATGCGACCCGGACGTGGCAGTTATCCAGGATGGAGTTGTATTCGCCGTAAGCCTTGGAAATCTGGTTGAGGCTCTGCGCAATCAAGAAGCTGCGAATGCCGTAGCCCGCCATGAACGCCAACCCCTGCTCGAAGAAGTCGAGCCGCCCAAGCGCCGGGAACTCGTCAAGCATCATCAGCAGCTGGTGGCGATTGCCGCCGGCGCCCTCGCCGTCCAGGCGTTCCGTCAAGCGCCTACCGATCTGGTTCAGGATAAGGCGGACTAACGGCTTCGTTCGCGAAATATCCGATGGCGGAATAACCAGGAACAGGGACACGGGCTGCTCGGCCGACATCAGGTCGGCGATCCGCCAGTCGCAGCCGGCCGTGGCCGCGGACACGACTGGGTCGCGGTACAATCCGAGGAATGACATGGCCGTCGACAGAACTCCCGAGCGCTCATTATCGCTCTTGTTCAAAACCTCCCTCGCCGCGGACGCCACGACCGGGTGCACCAGTGGCTTTTCCGCCGTGCCCAGGTGGTTTGTCGTCATCATGCGCGACAGCGTCTCGACGAAGCTGCGCTGAGGGTCGGACAGGAAGGTCGCGACGCGCGCCAGGGTCTTGTCTTGCTCTGCGTAGAGGACGTGGAGAATGGTCCCCACGAGCAGGCTGTGGCTGGTCTTTTCCCAATGCGAGCGGTGTTCGAGCGCGCCCTCAGGATCTACCAGGATGTCGGCAATGTTCTGGACATCGCGAACCTCGTTGGAGCCCTTGCGTACCTCCAGCAGCGGATTGTAGCGCGCCGAGCGTTCGTCAGTCGGATTGAAAAGGAGACAGTGGGAGAACTTCGAACGCCAGCCGGCCGTCAGCTCCCAGTTTTCACCCTTAATGTCGTGGACAACGACCGAGGCGGTCCAGGACAACAGGGTTGGTACAACCAGGCCCACGCCCTTACCAGATCGCGTCGGCGCGAAGACCATGACGTGCTCTGGGCCGGCGTGGCGGAGATAGTCGTCGCGCGCGCGGCCTAGGAAGACGCCCCCTTTGTCCAAAAGGCCGGCTTGGGCGATTTCAGTATGGTTCGCCCACCGTGCAGACCCGTATGTAGTAACGTGTTTGGTCGTTCGTGCGCGTAAAAGCGAACCAAGTATCGCAAAGCCGCAACCCGAAACGCCCCCGGATGCCGCTACAATACCGGCGCGGACGAAGACTTTGGGTGCGTAGGCATCGTACGCATACCACCAGACAAATAGCTGCCAAGGCAAATATACCGGGATCCCGAAGACGACCGCTTCCGGTCGACCAAGGGCCTTTTGGCAACCCAAATCCAGGGCAGCAAGCTCTGTCGCCAGCCACGTACCGGCTACCACGATCATCAGAACGATGAGCAATTGCCCGAGCAGAAGTTTCGTTGGAGTCACAGGAAAGATCCTCGAAGCTGGGCATCGCAGCCCGGGCCCAAAGGATCGATCAGCTCAGTTCGAATTGTTATTGCCTTTATATACGCCCTTGCCGCCGTTACGCACTCGTCCCGCTCGACAAGCTCTATTTGAGCTTGCCAGTTGTCCACTGGCTGTGAACAAAAGTGTTGACACCTCATTGGATTTGGAACAAAACAAGAACAAATATAGCGGACGGCGTTATCCACAGGCTGTTAAAATAATGAAAGTCGGGCATAGCCCCGAATTTCAATTGACTGAAATTGGGTGTAACGTTTTGAAAGAGAATCGCCCGCGCCAACCCCGTTGAGGTGAGCTTCAACCACGTAATTACCTGTCGTTTTTATAAGATGTTGCTGTGACCTTCATCCAACCAACAGATCATTTTATGGGTAAGCGCGGTGCTGCCACTGTTAAATATAGCCCGCCCGTAGATGTCAATGAAATCGGGCTATCCGACCTGCTGCGTTATTGTGGCCGTCTCGTTGCCGGTCGCCAAGAAGGCCTTTTTCCCAACGACGCCAACAGCGACCCCGCAATTTTCTGGGCTGGAAACCTGGCGATCCTGAAGCACCCCGCCGTCGCCGTTATAGGGTCGCGCGACGTTTCGGCAAATGGCTTGGCGCGCGCAACGCGCATCTCCAAACTTCTTAGCCAAAATGGCATTACTGTCGTGAGCGGCTTGGCGAAGGGCGTGGACACCGCAGCTCACAGGGCCGCAATCGAAACCGGAGGAAATACGGTCGCGGTCATCGGGACACCTCTCGACAAGGCCTACCCTGCCGAGAATGCGCGCCTACAAGAAGACATCTACACGAATCAGCTTTTGATATCGCAATTCGCCGTTGGCACCCGGACTTTCCAATCTGACTTTCCCAGGCGGAATCGGACGATGGCAGCGATTTCCGACGCGAGTATCATTGTCGAGGCCTCTGATACGTCCGGCACGCTGCACCAGGCCGCGGAGTGCGTTAAGCTGGGCCGTTGGCTATTTATCATGCAGTCCGTTGTCGAAGATCCTCGCTGGACCTGGCCCGCAAAGTTTTTGCAGCAACCCAACGTGGCGGTCCTTTCTTCAATTGACGACGTTTTGAGCCGTATTAAGTAGGTCAGTTATCCTTGGCGGCGGCGTCGAAGAGGTCGCTCCAAAGCTCTCGGTCTTCGCCTGTGATCAAGTCATGCGCGCCAAGACATTCCCAAATCGGCTCGACGGAAAGTACGGTCATATAGCCAAGTTCCTCGGGTTGCCCGTTTCGTATGAGGCTCGCCGTGATCACGCCGAGCGCAAAGTTCCACTCCGAGATGACAACTCCACCGCTGAAGCCTCCCCTGGCCATCGCTGAGACGACGAAGTGGTAGTATCGGCTGAAGGCGGGTTCAATAATCCCGCTCACCTCGCCCCGCGTCGATATGAGGACATTGTGATAGCATAGTGGCAGGGGTGGAAAACCCATGACCAGAACGTCATTGAGGTCAAATTGGTCATCGATCCAATCTTCGAGGTGACCGCCTAGGGGGATGGCCGGCAAGTCGCCGAGTGCATCGATGACGAACACGGCGACGTCGACGTCAGCCTTGGGATGAAAAAGAGCAGTTGCCGTAAAGTTTTGGTGCGCCCCACTGGGCTCGACGTGCCAGGATGCTTGACCGTCGACCACGTGCCGTGCCGTCACAAATCTGCCAGCCCCAATATGAAAGGCAGACCCTACGTGTTGATCACCGTCCGCATCGATGGTCTTAATTGCTACCACCGCGTCTCGATAGCGATTCTGGAGTTGCTTGATGGAAAACTGCTCGCCTTCCGAGGCCGTTGATTCAGTGTTCACCGCCTTAAATACCCTCCGGCCAGGCCCACATAAAATATCGCGCGTAAAGCTTTGCTAGGTCCACCTGAGCCGCATGGGCGGTGATTGCCCCGTGGTATCCGAATTGGACCGTCAACGGCGTGGTTCCGGCAGAGACGGGTTTGTAGGGAGAAGGGATTTTTAGCGGCGGCGAAACCGCCTGGTAGTTAACGTTGATTGTCTTCAACCAGCTAAGGCAAATAGCCGAAGCGCCCGTCGACTCAATGAAGGCCCGAGCGGCTTCGAACGAGTTTCCCTCGGTGCAAAAGTCATCAACCACCAGAACGGTTTTGCCCGCCTTCAACGGGGTGCTTTTAAACGGCGCCCCGTTTAAGCCCCGTTGCGGGAACGGGTTGAGGTGGATCGTCGTGAGCTGATTGACAACATCAACGGTCTGGCCGGACGTCCGAGCCGTTTGCGATTTCTTCGCTGCGGAATGTCGCTTGATCAGATCCGGCAAATACGTCTTGCGAAGAGAGCCGCCCAAGATGTTCAGCGCCTCCGCTATTACTGTCTGCGGCGAAGCCGGGCTATGGCCAGGGTAGGCAGTCAGATAATCGATCTCGTCGACGAGGCCTGAGAAATAAATCCGCGCTGTCAGCAAGCGGCCCCAGAATGTCGGATCACCGCCATAGTTTTTGGCAGTCGCTTTTGCGTTGGCAGAGTAGGCATGGGCCTGAAGATATTGCGACGATAGGGTCGAGAATGGCGCCATGGCATAAACGCGTAGCGGGCCATTGTTCAACGACCAGAACCAATCGTTTAAGCCCAAGCATAAGCAGTCGATGAAACGCGCTATATCCATTGGCGAGGCAAAACGAAATCCGTAGGGGCTGGCGTCCCCTCGCCAAGTCGCATTGAGAAACATGAGCTTACCGTTGCTTGCGGTCTTCATATCATTTTCACTGTTCCCGACGAAGACAACTTCACGGTTTGACCAGCCGTGCTTCTGCAAGATATAGGTGGTCGCGGCTGCCAGAGGCTTGTACGGCATCCCCGCCTGACCGCCGACGTAATAGCCGATCGCCCCCAGTTGATCCTCAAGGACATCCTTAAAATTTCTAGTCCTTCCAGTGGCATTTTCTGTGATAGTCCAGTTGTGATTGCTAATGAAGGCCAGAGCGATGCTGCGAGATTTAAGATATCGCAGCAGCTTGAATGTCTCGGCAAGCAACGCGTCATCGAGCGGTCCAACTTCGGTGAGCACATGGTGTAACGAAAAAATGGCCGCCTTAAGCATTCACGTTCCTCGGGTGTGCTAGCATGTAGCCGATTGAGGATCGGAGTTGAAATGCTCAGACTCGCTCTCGGTAGTAGTGGATATCATGCGTACCGGCTCAACGTCACGCTGTATCTACTCGCCGACGTCCGAAGTGCAGCGTCCCGCGGTGTATAAACCTATCTCATCAGAAGTCGTCGTAGTAATCCATGGGCTCCAACAGGTCTTCCGTAACGGGCGTCCAAGGGTTCGCGCGCTCGTCTGTTGTACGACCGCAAACGATCGCTCGTTGAACAAACCCACCTGCCGCTTCGATTTTCTCTTTGGCCAGCAAAATGCTCGAACCCGATGTTTTAATGTCATCAACTAGAATGACGGTTCGGCCAGCGACATTTTCCGTACAATCCATATACGGCCGCAATTCGTCGACGAAGCGCGGCCCGCCCTGTGCCGCGTGACCTAACTGCGTGTTGTAGCGGAGCGCCGGTACAATTTGGCGGGCCTCGCCCATGCCCATAGCCTGCCGGATCATATTCAGGGATCGAAAGTTCTGCTCGCCGAAGCTATCTTTTGAAGGCACGGGTACAAGCAGTGCCGACTGCTCGCCGTGCGCGTGCACAACGGATCGCACATACCTGCCAAATATCGTCCGAGCACGACCGACGTTATTCTGGTCGATCTTGCCACCTCCCATGGTGGCAGGTAAATATAGGTACATGTTAATTTGAGCGGACTTCACAGCACGGCAAAATTTGAATGTCGCCCAAAGTTCCTGGGACCTCTCCTCAATCTTACGCGCCCAATCGGGATAGTAAGTACACATGGAATGGACCGTGATGGTCATCTTTGTTCCGATCATGCGTCCTGCATACGCCCGACTGTCGACTTTCGAACGCAGGTGTCACTTTTCCTGACAAGTTCTATCTCAGCGATTCTATTAAAAATGTCAGTCGAAATGATCGTAGCCCCAACAGGGGGCGAAGGCTCGCATTGTCGCGCCAACACGCCAGCTTGAGCAATTAATGGTAGCAATTCGCCCGGCCGGATGCTTTGCTAAGGGGTAGCTCAGCGCGTACCGAGGACCACATGACGCGGCAAATAATTGACGGTGTCGCCTATGATACTGATATGTCCGAGCTTGTATGCGAAGGCGACGATGGCCACAGTCTCGAAACTTTTTGGTGGCTCTATCGCACGGCCAACGGCGCATGGTTTAGCCGAATTTCCGACTGTAATGGTCGCGACGATTGGCGCCTGTTGAGCGATAGGCAGGCGCGTGTTTGGCTCGAAAAGGATGCCAATTCTCTAGTAGAGAAGTATTTCGGCCGCATGCCGGACGTGCAGCCGATTATTGAGGTCAACCAGTTCTCCAGGCGTGCGGTCTACGCCGCAGTAAAGGTATTGGGTGAAGGGCATTCGCACGGAACCCTGACAGAGGTTTTACTAGGGTGGGGTCCGGAGGTGAACTCCCGGTGCAACCCCGGAAATTCCATGGTCCACAGAACTAACGCGTTAATGCAATTCTACGACGAGGACCAAGGCAGAAAAACTTTTGATGGAGACTTGCTGTCCGAGGAAATCGTGAAAGAGGCTGTCCGGCTATCGGCGCGGCGCGAAGAGAAATCCGACCTTCAATCGGCTTTGTTGAGGGCCCTCAATTTGGACGGCTTCTCGGTCCGCCATGGCGACATCATTCGCACCCTGCCCGGGGAGCTGGAGTTACCGGAGGCGGAGAATGAAATCACCCGGCTTCTTCGCAAGCACCAGTTCATCACTCTTCAAGGCCATCTCGACCAGGCCTTTCGGAATCACAGCACTGGCGATTGGGCGGCCGCGAACAGTCAGTTGCGATGCTTTTGCGAAGGAATGTTCAATGAAATTGCCCTCAAACTCGCCGCAGATGCGACGTCCCTCCCTCGAAGTGAAGACAAGCGCGCACTTCTCGGAAAGATTGGGTTCTTTTCGACGGATTTGAACGAATGGAGTGCGGACGGAAAGAATTTCGTCAACGGCCTATTCAAGCGGTTGCATCCTGAGGGTCCCCACCCCGGCCTATCGGATGAGGAAGACTCCACCTTTCGCCGACATATCGTACTGATCGCCGCGAGGCTATTCCTGGTCCGAATGGACAAAACGCTCAGTGCCCGTAGTTGATCCACGTGGTTACTCGTCCCACTCGCCGCCATCCCAGGATACCAGTCCCTCCTTCACCATCTGCTCTATAAAAGCGGGGCCGTCGCCCGTTAAGTGGCTGCCATCGTCATACTGCTGACCATCAGGACGTCTAGCGACAACGGCAATACCATAGCTGGCTAGGAGTTCGATACATTGGCGGCCAACGCCCTGTCTGAGATATGCGCGGCTACCGTTAGGTCCTTCAAGATCGAGGCCTGTAATCAAATAGTATTCCTGGCCTTGCCCGTGGCCATAGTCATCTTGGTAGAAGGTAAAACTAATTCCGCCAATTTTCTCCCCAGTGGAGGTACGCGCCGTCACTTCCTCAGCTGCGTCATCCATACCGACAATGACGAGGCGGCCATCAGGTGTCGTAATCTTGATCTCATCAGCCATCTTCTTATTCCTGGTCTCAAAGCCCTGATGGCCATAACAAACGTCGTAGCGATCCTTGATCGGGCCGATATGGCAAAATATGTCTGGTCGCGATGGCCCGTATCCCAATTGGTTTGGTGATTGGAATCATTATGGACGCTTCCAACCGGCATTTGCGACAATACGGCGCTTCGATCAACTGATACCCAGGCTTTTGCCTCGACCAATCGTCCAATTGACCCCGCCATCATGCATGATCCCGGATGCGGACTTGCCGATGTGATTGTCTAGGGCTGGTCGCCACGGCACCAGCGTGAAATCCTTGGCCCGCTCGACCACGGCGTATTTGCCGCCTCCCACCATCACCGACTTCCGCAGCATCCCCTCCACGCGCTGCCCAAGCTCGGCCTCGCGGTAAGCCAGTCCGGTCGATTGCGCTACCTCGTCGGCCACCGCCCGCAATTCGCGCCGGTGTAGCGTTTCCTTGAAGCCGGCCATGGGATTTCCGGCGCCGTCCGCCAGCCCCTGCTCGGCCAGCCATTCCCGACGCGTACGGAGTGCCGCCGTGACCTCACGGCCAAAGCCCGTACTCGCGGCCGGCGGGATGCCAGCGGTAAGCTCCTCATCCAGCCAGGTCAGGCCCTGCCGTCGCGTCTGCTGGTCCAGGTTGTGTGTCGCGAGAATATCGACGCGAACTGGTGCAAGTCGGGCCTGGTGTCGTTCATGGTCCAAGGCCTGGTCGAGGTAGTTGGGGCCGATCTTGAAGCGGCCGTCCGCCTCCCGCTCGACGGCGCCGGTCGATCGGCGGATGGCTTCGAGGCGGCGAACATGAGTCTCGGCGAAGGCTTGGCGCGCGCTTGGATCGTGGGCGAGGTGCGCCTCGACGTCGTAGTAGCCGCCGTTAACCGCCGCGACCTCGGCTATGGTCCGGTCGGAGACGCGAACGGCCGACGCCTTAAACGAGACCTGCACGATTGCCTGCTCCGGGACCTGATCGGTGCGGTCCTGTAGCCCGATATCGATCATGTGAACGCGACCGTCGATGCCATCGAGCATAAGGTAATGCCGGTCATTCCCGTCATCGAGGATGCCTCGCTTCAGCACCCGCCCGACCACCGGCGCCTGGCCGGCCGTCGCCGCGGGATCGGCCTCGTGAATGCGGCTGTCCGCAAGGGCGTGGTCCATATGCCGCGCCTTCAATTCGTGATGCATCATCTTGACGATGTCGCCACGCTCGCCAAGGCGCCGCAGAGTCGCTTCCATATCTACGCGCAACTGCCAGCGGCCGGGCTCAATCTCCTGGGACAGGCCGAGGTCGCCGAGCTTCTGCAGGCGCCCCGCGCGAAGGGCCTGCGTTTCGGGATCGCGGTGTGCGGCCAGGACCTGCCGTTCCGGGTCGGCCTCGCGAAGCAATTGGCGGTCGATGGAGGTAAGCCTCTCCTGGCCGACTTCGCGGCCCAGGCGTGCCGCGACCTCATGGTCGGATGCCGGCCCTAGGTCTAGCTCGACCAGAGCCTCGGCCCGCTCCCGTAAGCCCTGGGCGAGATATTCACGGGCGATGACCAGGTCCTTGCCGTCGTCGGTCACGCCGCGGACCACGATATGGCAGTGCGGATGGCCGGTGTTGTAGTGGTCGACCGCCACCCAATCGAGCTTGGTCCCGAGGTCTTCTTCCATCTGCGCCATCAGCCGCCGGGTGAAGGGCTTCAGGTCCGGGTATTGGTCGCCATCTTCCGGGGCGACGATGAAGCGGAATTGCCGTTCGTCGTCGGCGCTGCGCGCCATGAAAGCGGTGCCGTCCGCGCGGTCAGCGCCGGCCCCATACATCTGGCCCGGCGCGCCCTCGCGGGTGACGCCATCGCGCTGGATATATTTGAGGTGGGCGGCGGCCGCGTCCCGGCCCTTGCCGGCGAGCTTGACGTAGCGCGCTTTGATCACCACACGGCGCCGGCCGGCGCCCCGTCGTGGGCCGCTCGTCACGACGCGCGCGACACCGCCGCCGCGCCCGCGTTTCGTCGCCGCCGGCGCCTGTTTGCTGCCCAGCATTTTCGGGCCGCCCGCGCGGCCGGCAGACTGAAGGGCGCGCGACCGGAAAGCCTTGGGGGCCTTGATCGGCTGGGAACGGATCTTCCCAAGCCTTGGCTCGAATATGTCGTCCTGCGTCACCTGCGAGACTCCTCAACCCGTTTAAATTCCTGGCTTTGCGAGACAGCCGTCTCGCGCCACCACCCGCGAGTCTCGCGAAAATCCGATGTGCAGACAAACACTTAGCGCGCCAACGAGACGCGCCTTTATCTTGCCCTCCCCCATCTCTGCTTTTCTGCCTTGCTCCACGTCGCCCCCCTTTCCAGCCGTGTCAGTTTTCGTCGGCGTTCGCGGCGCTTAGCGTCACGAACAGCGCCGATTTATCGCGCGCCACAGGCTGAGCTGAAAGCGAAGCCTGGCCGACGAAAAGCGCCAAGCCGGAGCGGATCTGCGCACGGCTTTTGGTGAGTTCGGCCAGGTAGAGGCGCGTCTCGTCGGGCAAGGCTTCGCCGCGCTGGCTGGCCTCGTATCGGCCCGGCCCGCAGTTGTAAGCGGCGAACAGACCGGGGTAACCGTAGCGGTCATACATGGCCCGTAGATAGGTCGCGCCAGCCAGGATGTTGTCGTGCGGATCGTATGGGTCCGCGCCCAAATTGAGCTGGGTTTTGAGCTGGGCATAGGTCGCCGGCATAAGCTGCATGAGGCCCATAGCGCCCTTGGCCGAGGTGATCGGCATGCCATTCTGGGAGGTCTGACCGGCGCTTTCTGCCAGCAGAACGGCATCGATCCAAGCGGCGGGCAGGCCGGTCTTTTGGGCCGCCTCCGCGACGAAGTCGGCCCATGGCGCCAAGCGTGCGGCCCGGCGATCCGCGTCGGTGTCCTGCGCGGACACGGAACCGGGAACGCTCGATAACGCGAGCGAACCAAGGTACACGGCGAGCGCGATCCACCTCATAGCCGCTTTGCCTTTCCGAGGACCAGCCGGACCGAGACAACGCCAAAATACCGGCCGTCAAAGGACAAGGGCGCCAGGGAATTGAGGACGAACATGTCGTCCAGGCCGAGGGTTTTGCAGCCGCTCCACCACGGCATGGTGCGGCCCAGATGGTCCTTGGCCTGGCGCTTGGCGACAACCTTTCCGTTTATCGAAATCATGTCGCCTGAGGTGCAGACCTGATCGCCGGACAGGGCCGCGACATACTTCAACATGGGCACGTGGCGCGGGAGATAGCGGCGCTGGTCGGCGAGTTCGACGACGCTAGGCGGTGTCTGCATCAGCACCAAGTCGCCAATGCTGGCGTGGCCCGCCGGCGTGATCCAGTAGAAGCCGACCGGCACGCTCTCCGACGGATTATAGACCAGCCAGGGATAAGGTATCTTGGGCAGAAGGGTGATCGCCGCCACGACCACTACCATCAGCCCCCAGCCGTTGGCCCGGTGTTTTAGGAAGGCCAGCACGGTCAATGACTCGATGCCGTGCCGGGCTGATCGCCCTTCGACCATTCGTCCAGGTCATCGATATGATAGCGGATATATCGGCCGTGTTCGCGCCAGCGCGGCCCCCGGTTTTCGGTGCGCATTTTTTCGAGCGTTCGGGTGCTCAGGCCCACGTAATAGGCGGCTTCTGCGGTACTCAGAAAGGGGCTGCCTTCTCTGGCTTTGGCGGCCCGGGCGATGGCGTCGGTCACGGCAATCATCCTTGCGTATATGCGAGCGCGTCCTGCGGCTCAGACGCAAGAATGTCGGCGTCGCCGTGTTTGCGGCAGAGTCGGATTCACCTACCCGGGCAATTCGAATCAAATGCGCGTTTTGCGAGAGTTTTTCGCGAGCCAGGCCGGAGGCATGGCGAGCGCCCGGGACGGGCTCCGAGCAAAGCATTCGCTGGGAAGGGGGCCGTATATCGGCCCCCTTCCCCGGTCAGTCGCAGCGATAAAAATAGTGAGTGCCCGCCACCTCGATCGAACCGTAGTCCACGCGAAGATCGCGCCCGATGGCTTCGCAATCGATATAGTTTTGCAGATTTTCCGGGATCGGACCGAACAGCCCTTCATCCAAAAAATGCTGTGCTAAATCGGCGTAGGTATCCAGATTGTACAAATCGACATCGAAACCTTCCGGGTCATCGATGTCGATATTGAAGGGGTAACCGACCTCCCCGACCGCTATGATCACGCGGGTTTTTGTGTTCTCGTCCCAGGTCTCGACGGCCGTAAAGAAGGCTTCGATTTGCGCGGGCTGAAGACGGAGAACGGCGAAAAGCTGGGCGTCGATTGCCTCCCCTTCGATGAACTCTATTTCGAGTTCTTCCACCGGATTTCCCCAGGCGTTGCGGAGGGTGCGGGCCTTCTCGCCGTACTCTTCCGCGCTCTCAAAGTAGAAGCCTTTGGCGTCCATATCGTAAGGATTTGCGTATAGCTGTGTCATTGACAGGCTCTCGTTTCTTGCGGGTTTCCGCGCCTGAAAGCGGCGCTGAAACCCTGCCCCTCGGCGAGAGCAGGGTAGCAAGGGCAAGGTCGGCGCGGGCGGAGGGGGATCACCCGGCCTGCACGCAGCGTCTTCGCGGCGGAAGGTTGGGGAGACCGCCCGCGCCGGTCCCGCCTTCGGGACGTTCACCTTGACCGCGCGAGGGCGGCGCCCTACCATGACTTTTTTCCTTAAATCGAACATGCGAGCGCAGCTCTCCGCTTAAGACGGAGATTTGGACCGTTAGATGATCCTGTTGGGTCGAGGGCGGGACGGCGAAGGCGACGGTCGATCAGACTACCATACGCGGGTTGGGTACCGCATGAACGCTTGTCGTCGCGGGTGGCCTCGGACTAAGGACGGGCGTCGACGGCTTATACCGCCGGCCCAAAGGGCTCTCGAGGATCCCCCTGACCTCC
>OUWB010000672.1_pt1 | contig 17048 bp, 14 predicted proteins | sample 1779821 | NCBI WGS metagenome assembly OUWB01 (sample SAMEA3914806, study PRJEB12502) | metagenome | biome: forest; material: soil | place: Canada | collected 2011-08-03 | depth 0.1 m
CAGGTCGGACGGCAGGCCGGCCGGGATATCGGCCAGGATATGCTGGTCGCCCAGTGGCATCGGCGCGGGCAAATCCGCCGGCAAGGGCTGACCGACCAATAACACCAGCTGATTCTCCGCTTGCGCGCGGCTGCGGATTTGCGCCTGGTAGTTCGCCTGAGCCGTATCGATCACGGTTTCGGCCTGGCGCAAATCGAGCTCGGACCCGGTCCCGGTATCGAACTGCAGCTTGGCCAGCCGATACGATTCCTGGGCCGTCTGCAGCGTGTCGGTTGTCACCTTCAACTGCTCGTCGGCCGCGCGCAGCGTCAGGTATTGATTCGCCACTTCCGACACCAGCAACATCTGCGCGGCCTTGCGTGCCTGGGCGGTCGCCAGGTACTGATATAGGGCCTCGTTCTTCAGGCTACGCAGCTTGCCGAACAGATCCAGTTCCCATTGAGCGGACAAACCGACGCTGTAGTAGTTCAGATAGCCGGTTTTCGAGCTGCTCAGATCGAGCGGCGTGCGCGAATCGCTCTGCCCTGCGCCCGCATTGACCGTGGGGAACAAGGCGGCGCGCTCGATGCGATATTGAGCGCGCGAGGCCTGCACGTTCAGCACGGCCACGCGCAAGTCGCGATTGTTCTGCAGTGCCAATTCCACCAGCTTCTGCAGTTGCGGGTCGCCGAGGAAATTGCGCCAGCCCAGGTCGGCTGCCGTGGTCTGGGCCGGATTGCCCGCCGCGTTCGCACCATAGGCCTCGCCGGTCGGGAAAGTCGCGGAGACAGGCGCTGCCGGCCGCTCGTAATGCGGCGCCAGCGTGCAACCGGCCGCCAGCGCCGCCGCAGCCAGCGCGAGCGGCAACAGGCCGGTCCTCAAAGTCGGAAACGAGAAATTTTGCATATCAGTGTCCAGCGTTGTCTATCGGCTGCACAGCGGCGTGATGCGATGCCGGCTGCTTCTTCCCGAACTTGCTTATGATCACCACGTAGAACATCGGAATCAGGAAGGTCGCAAGGAAGGTGGCCGTCAACATCCCGCCGATCACGCCGGTACCGATTGCATGCTGGCTGGCCGAACCCGCACCATTGCTGATGGCAAGCGGGAACACGCCGAGAATGAAGGCCATCGAGGTCATCAGAATCGGCCGCAGACGCAAGCGTGCCGCTTCAAGCGCCGCGGCACTCGCCGTCATCCCCTGCGCCTGCAGTTCCCTCGCGAATTCGACGATCAGGATCGCATTCTTGGCCGACAGGCCCACGGTGGTCAGCAGCCCGACCTGGAAATACACGTCGTTGGACAAACCGCGCAAGGTCGCCGCCAGCAGCGCACCGAGAATCCCAAGCGGGACCACCATGATCACCGAGAACGGAATCGACCAGCTCTCATAGAGGGCGGCAAGACTTAGGAACACCACCAGGATAGAGATTGCATACAAGGCCGGCGCCTGCGAGCCGGACAATTTCTCCTGAAATGACAACCCGGTCCATTCGTAGCCAACTCCGCTGGGCAGCTTCTCGGCCAGCTTCTCCATCTCGTTGATCGCATCGCCGGAACTCTTGCCCGCGGCCGCGGCGCCCTGGATTTCCATGGACGACACGCCGTTGTAGCGCTCGAGTTTGGGCGAGCCGAACCCCCAGCTGCCGGTCGCGAAAGCGTTGAACGGAACCATACCGCCGCTCGTATTGCGCACGTAGTAGTCGCTCATGTCGTCAGGGTTCATCCGGAACGGCCCATCTGCCTGCACATACACTTTCTTGATCCGGTTGTCGGTATCGAGGAAGTTGTTCACATACTGCGAAGCCCAGGCAATGGAGAACGTCTGATCGATGCTGGCTAACGGCACACCAAGTGCGCTCGCTTTTTCCTGATCGATCTTGACGTGGAATTCCGGCATATCGTTCAGGCCGTTCGGACGCACCAGCGCCAGCACCGGGTCCTTGGCCGCCAGTGCGAGCAACTGATCACGCGCCGCCATCAGCTTGTCGTGGCCGACGCCGGCACGATCGACCAGTTCGAAGTCGAAACCCGATGCGGTACCGAGTTCGGGAATCGGCGGCGGATTGATCGGGATGATCACCGCATTCTTGTAATTTCCGTAGCGGCGGAACAAACGCCCGATCAAAGCCTGCACCTTGAGATTCGACGCGGTCCGCTGGCTATAGTCTTTGAGCCGAACGAACACCAGGCCCGAGTTTTGGCCACGGCCCGCGAAATTGAAGCCATCCACCTCGAAGGTCGCATCGACCATCGCCTTTTCATCGGTCAGCAGATAGTTGGAAACCTCGTCCAGCACCGCCTGCGTGCGTTCTTGCGTCGAGCCCACCGGGGTTTGCACCTGGATGAACATGATGCCCTGGTCTTCATCCGGCAGGAACGAAGTCGGCATGCGGATGAACAGCAGACCGACCGCGACGATGATCGCCGCGTAGATCACCAGCCAGCGGCCGGAGCGCGCCATCACCTTGCCTACGCCGCTATGGTATTTGTCGCGGCCGCGATCGAAGGTGCGGTTGAACCAGCCGAAAAAGCCCGTCTTCGCCCCGTGATGCCCCTTGGGGATAGGCTCAAGGATGGTCGCGCACAGTGCCGGCGTGAGAATCAACGCCACCAGCACCGACAGCACCATGGCGGCCACGATGGTGAGCGCGAACTGACGATAGATCGCACCCACCGAGCCGCCGGAAAACGCCGAAGGCACGAACACCGCGGACAGCACCAGGGCCACCCCGACCAGGGCGCCCGTGATCTGTCCCATCGCCTTGCGCGTCGCTTCGCGCGGCGGCAGCCCCTCCTCCGACATGATCCGTTCGACGTTCTCGACCACCACGATCGCATCGTCAACCAACAACCCGATCGCCAGCACCAGGCCGAACATCGACAGCGTATTGATCGAGAAACCGAGCGCGGCCATGATGCCGAAGGTACCGAGCAGCACCACCGGCACCGCGATGGTCGGAATGATGGTCGCCCGCAGGTTCTGCAGGAACAGATACATCACCAGGAATACCAGCACGATGCCCTCGAACAGCGTCTTGATCACGTCCTCGATCGAGAGCTTGACGAAGGGCGAGGTGTCGTACGGATACTTGACCACCACGCCGTGCGGAAAATAGCGCGACAGCTGCTGCACTTCGGCGCGCACCGCGGTTGCGGTCTGCAGCGCATTGGCACCGGTCGCCAACTGAATCCCGAAGCCTGCCGCGGGTGCACCGTTGTATTTGGTGTCGACCAAGTAGTTTTCACCGCCCAGTTCGACGCGCGCCACATCCTTGATGCGCACTTGCGATCCATCGGGATTCACTTTCAGCAGCACATTGCCGAACTGCTCCGGCGTGCGCAGCAGCGATGCTTCGGTGATGGCTGCATTCAAGCGCTGCCCAGGTTCAGCCGGCGTGCCGCCCAACTGACCGGCGGCCACCTGGACGTTTTGCGCGGACAACGCGGTTTGCACGTCGATCGGAGTGAGGCCGTAGCTGTTCAACTTGTTCGGGTCGAGCCAGATGCGCATCGCATACTGGGTACCGAACACCGTCACCGTACCGACACCGTTGACGCGGCTGACCGGATCCTCGACGTGGGACGCGACATAGTTCGCCAAGTCGAACTTGGTCATACTATGGTCTTCCGAGACGAAGGCCATGACCAGCAAGAAGCTGTTGCTGGACTTGGTCACCCGGATGCCGGCCTGCTGCACTTCCTGCGGCAGCAGCGGCGTCGCCAGTTGCAGCTTGTTTTGCACCTGCACCTGAGCAATGTCGGGATTGGTGCCGGCCGCGAAAGTCAGCGTAATGGTTGCCGTACCCGAGTTGTCGCTGGTCGACGACATATACATCATGTGGTCGATACCGCTCATTTGCTGTTCGATCACCTGCGTCACCGTCGATTCGACGGTTTGCGCGGATGCACCGGCATAGCTCGCACTGATCTGAATCGCCGGGGGGGCAATGGTCGGATACTGGGACACCGGCAGGGTCAGGATGGACAAGCCACCCGCCAGCATCAGGATAATCGCGATCACCCATGCAAAAATCGGGCGATCGATAAAAAACTTGGCCATGTAACGGCTCTCCTTACTGAGCTAGCTTGCTGCGCGTGCTGATTGCGGCGACTTGTTGCTGATTGCTCATCGCTTATTGCGTCTTTGCGTCGGATGCTGGCGCTGCAACCGCGACCGGTGCCGCCGCTGCCTGCTCAACGGCCTTCACAGTCACGCCGGGCTGGACTCGTTGCAGGCCGGCCACGATCACGCGGTCGCCCCCCTTGAGCCCGCCATCGACCACCCAGTCGTCGCCGAGCGTGCGGGTTGTCTGCAGCGTGCGCAATTCGACTTTGTTGTCCGCATCGACGATGAGCGCAGTCGGCTGCCCCTTCGCATCGTGGGTCACTCCGATTTCCGGCACCAGGATCGCGCGATCGTTGACGCCTTCGATCAGACGCCCACGCACGAACATGCCGGGCAACAGGACATGCTTGGGATTCGGGAACACAGCGCGTACGTCGACCGAACCCGTGCCTGGATCGACCGTGACATCGGAGAACTGCAGCGTGCCGCTCAGCGGATACTCGCTGCCGTCTTCCAACAGCAGCGTGACCTTGGCCTGATTCTTGCCGGCCATTTGCAGATCGCCGCTCGCCATTTCGCGGCGCAGGCGCAGACCGTCCAGACTGGACTGGGTCAGGTCGACATACACCGGGTCGATCTGTTGCACGGTCGACATCAGCGTTGCGGTGCTGGCCTGCACATAGGCGCCGGGCGTGACCTGCGATTTGCCGATGCGACCGCTGATCGGCGACACCACGTCCGTGTAGCCCAGATTGATCGCGGCGGTCTCCACCGCGGCCTGACCGGACGCGACGTCGGCTTCTGCCTGACCTTGCGCGGCGACCGCGTTGTCGTAATCCTGCTTGCTGACCGCGTTGGCCGCGACCAAGATTTTGTAGCGTTCGGCCTGGGCCTTGACCGACACCAGATTGGCTTGGGCCTTGGCCAGCATCGCCTTGGCGCTATCCAGTGTGGCCTTGTAGGGCGCAGGATCGATCAGGTACAGGTGTTGGCCGGCCTTCACGTCCGAACCTTCGACAAAGTCGCGCTGCAGCACCACACCGTCTACACGCGCGCGCACATCGGCGGACAGATAGGAGTTGACGCGGCCTGGCAGGTCGGTCGTGACCGGCACGCTTTGCGGTTGCACCGTGACCACGGTGACTTCGGGCGTGGTCTTGGGCGGCGGCGTATTGTTCTTGCCGCACGCACTGACCAGGAAGACAACGGCGACAGCGGCCGCGAGGGAAGAAACAGAATGGATGGAACCGCGGGAGACCCGATCGACGCGCATGGAGCGACCTCTGACTGTTTCAAATTGGTATTCGACATGCCGCGCGCAGGCTGCCGCGGTCGCATCGCTTGCGCGACGTCGAACTCGCGGCTTTACCGCTACACGCGTACCCTGATAAAGCAGCGCTAGCCGGCCGACATGGGGTGCATACGCACCCGCGCGGCTGGACACGCGACTTTATCTCATTTATCTCAAAAATAAATTGCGCGTCTTTATCGGATACGTTACAAAAAAACGCACGCCCGGTCGTAAAATCAGACGCTCTACCGTTATCGATTCGCTTGCCGCAGTCCGCCAGCCGCGCCTCGGACCCGTTTCGACGGTACATACTGTCGAATTCGTCCACGACGCACCGAACCCCGATCAATTGGGGACGGGCAAGACTCGATATATAAGTTATTATACATACATGCTTGTATGTATGTTTTCTAGGCCGACGCCACCTTATTGCGCATCGGCGTGACGGTACACCTGAAGCAAAACAGAACGCATATGGCGAGAAAGACCAAGGAAGCGGCACTGGAAACCCGCACGCTGATCGTCGATGCCGCGGAACGCGTGTTCTACGAGCAAGGGATCGCATGTACCTCGCTGGCCGACATCGCGCACGCCGCGGGCGTGACGCGTGGCGCGATCTATTGGCATTTCAAGAACAAGGGTGAGGTCTTTGCCGCCCTGTTCGAGCGCGTCAAGCTGCCACTGGAAGAATTGGCACTGGCCTCGCTGGACGCCCGCGAGCCCGATCCGCTCGGGCGCATCCGCGACAAAATGGTGCATTGCCTGCGCGACACGACGCGCGACCCGAGCAGTCGGCGCGTGCTGGAAATCCTGTTTCACAAATGCGAATTCACCGCCGGCTCGGGCGATCTGCGCACACGCCATGAGGCCAATGTGAACCAAGGGCGCGCCAACATCGAAGGCGGCCTGCGCAATGCGGTGACACGGCAACAATTGCCGCACGACCTCGACCTAAGGCGCGCCGCGGTACTGTTGCACGGGATGATTACCGGGATGCTATGGGACTGGCTGTTCACGCCGGACTGCATCGACCTGCCCGGCGAAGCCGAGGGCATCGTCGATGCCTGGCTGGATATGTTGCGCGTCAGTCCGACCTTGCGTATTCCACGCGACCTGACTGACAACAGGATGGATCACGCACCGGACAAGCAGACCGGCAAGCTGCGGAACGCTTAGGACTGGTTCCAGGAAAAATCGAGCCGTTCATGGGCACCACGCTTGAGCGTCAGCGTCCGTGTCTGCGCATGGCCCTCGTAGGTCGCCTGGATCGTGTAACGACCGGGGTGCAGCTTGACCAGCATATAGGGGCCGCGCGAATCGGCCTGTAGTATGGTGGTGCCATGCGCGTCGGTCACCTGCACATGCACGTCGGCCAGATAGTCGCTACCCGAGCCGGTGAAGCGCATCGCCAGCGGCCAGTGCGGCGCCGCTTCGCGCAACGCTTGCGACTCGTCGAGCCCGACTCCGCCGGTGATGAAGGTCAAATCGCCCTGATGCAATTCCTGCGGCAATCCGCCGCCGTCGATATCCTGGGCCTGCGCCGTCTGCGATACCGACAGACTCGCACCCGCCACCACGGCGACCGCGATCAACGCTTGCTTTAGATTTCGATTCATGACTGGACTCCTATGGACGTTACAGGCTGGCGGCATCTTCGCGACGTGCCTCGGCTGATTGCGACCCGCTGTTGCGCCATTGCCGCGTGGCCACTGCCGCGCATTGTAACCGGCACGGGACGGATTGCCGACAGTCGCGGTGCCTGATCCTGGTGGTACGCTGCGCTTAACCGGCAGTACGCCGCCGACGTGATCCGGGTAAGACACCTCGCGCGATCCGTAGTTCCGCACGCCGACACGCGCTGCAGCGTGCTGCTCGCAGCGCGCGCCGGCGTGCGGCCGACGCGCTTCGGCCTGGCGGCCTAGCCGAGATCGACCGGCACGAAGATCTGCGCATCGTCGCGTTGAATCAACAGTGCCACACTGCCGTCGGCATGATCGATACGATCGCGCAACTGCGCCATCGTATCGACCTGCTGACCGTCGATGGCCAGGATCACGTCCCCCGGCTGGATCCCCGCATTGGCGGCCGGCCCACTCACCTGCTGCACCAGCAAGCCGTGCGAGATGGAAGCCTCCTGCTTTTCCTGCGGCGTGAGCGGTCGCACCGCGACACCCAGCTTGCCTTGCGGCGCGCTGTTGTCGGCCGACGCCACGGTCTGGTCCGTCAGCTTGACGGTAACGATGTCGACGTTGTGCGACGCCCCGTCGCGCCAGATCTGCAACTGCGCGTGCGAGCCCGGCTTGATATCGGCAATATCGCCCGGCAGATCCGACGAGTCACTGACCTTGATGCCGTTCACCGCCAGGATCACATCGCCCGGCTTCAAGCCGGCCTTCGCCGCCGGGCCGTCCTTTTCCACCGAACTGACGAGCGCGCCGTCGGGCGTCGACAAGCCGAAGGACTTGGCCAACTGCTGGTTGATCTCCTGCACAGTCACGCCGATGCGGCTGCGGTCGACGTGCCCGGTCTGCACCAGTTCGTCCTTGACCTTCATCGCGACATTGATCGGAATCGCGAACGACAGACCCTGGAAGCCGCCCGTCTGGCTGTAGATCATCGAGTTGATGCCGATCACCTCGCCGTCCATATTGAACAGCGGCCCGCCGGAATTACCTGGATTCACCGGCACGTCGGTCTGGATAAAGGGAATATAGGTCTCGTCAGGCAAGGAGCGCGCCTTCGCGCTGATGATGCCGGAGGTCACCGTATTGTCGAAACCGTAGGGCGAGCCGATCGCGACCACCCACTGACCGACTTTGCTTTTATCAGGATTGCCGATCTTCACGATGGGTAGATCCTTTGCGTCGATCTTCAGCACCGCCACATCGGACTGCTTGTCGCTACCGATCACCTTGGCGCGATATTCACGCTTATCGGTCAATTTGACGGTCACCACGTTGGCGCCGTCGATCACATGCGCGTTGGTCAGGATATAGCCGTCGGGGCTGATGATGAAGCCGGAACCCAGGCTTTCGCTCGGCTCCCGGCTATCGGGCATCTGGCCGCCGTAGAAGCGCTTGAAGAATTGGTAAAACGGGTCGCTGGGATCGAGCGGCAACTGGTTCTGCGGCGCTTGCTGCTCCGCCTTCACTTGATGCCGCGCACTGATGTTCACTACTGCGTTGCCATAGGTTTCGACCAGACCGGAGAAATCCGGCACTCCGGTCTTGGCCGCCGCTTCGGACGGCATCATGGCGGCCTGGGCCGGCGAGATGACTTCCGGCGCGATGCCGCGATGGCCTGCGTAGTAGGCGGACGAGAGGCCGGCGGCAACGGCCAGCGCGATGACGGTGCGGGACAGCATTTTCGGTTTCATCGAGTATTCCTCATGGTGTCGACTATTTCGATAGAGGAAAGATAGGGCGCGTCTCTTAAATGAAACTTAAAGCGCGGGGAATTTTTCGAGTCCAGATCGTCCGGCTTATTTTTAGATCCATCATGGATCTATGGGGAGACCGCAGGCGCAACCCTGCCACCTATAGACGACGCAACATGTTTGCGCCATTTATTTGAAGATCCAGCATCAGTCGCGCGGTTCGCCCTCTTCGAAACATCGTCGTGACATCCATGAACGGTGGGGCGTTTCGTGAAATCTACCGTTACTACGTTCGAGGTATGGATTTGATTAATTCAGTGACTTCTCGCCCACCGTCTCGGCCAACGCGCCTCAGTAGTGGCGAGCCCACCCAAACGAGCCCTACCGCGCCCCAAGCCCCCGATGCCAGTTCAACTGCGGCTCATTCTGGCTTACCGCGCTTCGGAAACAATACATCGATCAGGCATCAGTATCAGCAGCTGCGGCGTACTGATAGCACAGAGACGGTTTTCGAAACGGAGATCGGCGAGCCCGACAACACCCCCCCTTCCCTGCCCACGACCAGGCCACCTCGCGGACCAAGCGCACCGCACCTGGATGACGACAGCAATCGCATACCGGATAGGCATTATGCGCAACTGGGGCGTACTGACGGCGCCGAGTCAGGTTACGAGTCAGTTTCAGATGACGAGTCAGCTTCCGAGATAGGTTACGAAACGGTTATCGGCGAACCTGACCACAGACCGCCCGCCCTGCCTAGCACCTGGCCACCGAGCCCATTACGCGGACCGCACCTTGCAGCGCCTCCTGGCTATACCCCACCCGGGCGCACTCCTCCTGTTACAGACCATGACTATGCGGCCCCTCCCTATATGCAGGAAGAGCACACGATTCCATCGAAGACACTGTGGGCGGAAGCTTGCCCTACTCCATCGGCACCGCCCAATGAAGACGTCAGCGATGGCGCCATTCCAGCGGAGCCAGGCTATCGAGCACCCGAGCCACCGATACCGCGAGAGCCCTGGTATCACGCACCCACGCCACAACTATCACCACAGCCGAACTGGGGTGATCAAGCGATACCATCCCAGCCGGACTACCAGGCCCCGACCCCTGGATCGGGATCGCCACCGCCATCACCTAAGCTAAAGTCATAGGTCCAAACCGCACCGTCACTTGCAGGCCCTGCCCTTTCGGCCCATCCGCCAGTATCACTTCGGCGTTGTGCCGGCTTGCGATACGCTGCACGATGGCAAGGCCCAAGCCGCTACCAGTCACGCTATCGGCGCGGTCGCGCTCGAATTCCGCGCCGGCAGGACTGCCGCCAACGTATGAGGTATCAGCGTCGACGGCGCGGCGATAGAAGCGATCGAACACGCGTGCCCGCTCGGCGGCCGGAATACCCGGTCCGGTATCGCAGATTTCCACCGTCGGTCGACCGTCGCCGTGCAGCAGCGACACATCGATACGCCCGCCGGCCGGCGTGTATTTGATCGCGTTGTCGAGCACGTTGTTGAACAGCACGCGCAAGGCCAGCGCATCGCCGCGCACCTGCAGCGCTTCGGTACTGGCGAAACCGAGATCAAGGTTCTTGTGGGTGGCAAGCGTCATGCGATCGGTCACGCAGTCGCTCAGGATTGCGAGCAGATCCACGTTTTCGTCGCCGCTGTTCCCGACGTTATCGAGGTTGCCCGCCGACTCGGTTGCGACACTGTCGGCCGATGGGGCCGCGCTCGGTTCGGCCCGCGCCAGCGCGAGCAGCTGTTCGACCAGCCGGGTCGAACGCGATACGCCGCGACGCAGGTCGGCCAGGGCTTCGCTGCGTTCGGTTTCGGTGCGTGCGCGCTCGAGCAGCTGCAGCTGCAAATTGAGCGCGGCGAGCGGCGTGCGCAGTTCGTGCGCCGCATCGGCGACGAACGCCTTTTGCGTGTCGAGCGCATGCGCGAGGCGGCCCAGCAGGCGGTTCAAGGCATGCACCAGCGGCTTGACTTCGAGCGGCAGGCGCGCGTCAGGCATCGGATCGAGTGCGTCCGGATGGCGTGTGTCGACCGCCTGGGTCACGCGCCGCAGCGGCAGCAGGCCGCGGCCCACGGTAATCCAGACCAGCACGCCCATTACCGGGATCAGCAGGACGAGCGGCCATAAAGTGTGCCAGGCGGTCAGCGCGGCGATCTCGTTGCGGATGCTGACCGGCTGCGCCACCTGCACCACGTTGTCGCCGATCACCGCGCCGTAGACCCGCCAGTCGCCCTGCGGCGTATGCTCAGTCGAAAAGCCCAGTTCGGCGCGCGGCGCGAGCGGTGCGCGGGGATGCGAGTAATACAGCTGGGTGCCGGTGCGGCTCCAGATCTGGATCACGACGTCACCGTTGCGCTCGACGCCGGGCTGGTTTTCGTTGAGCTCGGCGAACGGTTCCGACGGCAACGCGGCTGCCGTCTGCTGCAACTGATAGTCGAACAGCTCGTTGACTTCGGTCTGCGCCTGCCGATAGATCAGCCAGCCCGCGCTGACCACGCCGGCCAGGATGATAAACAGCAAGGTGAACAGCAAGCGGCGCCGGATCGAGCGCATGGGACGAAATTCCTTGGTCAAAGTTCTTTGGCGATCGTGTAGCCCAAGCCGCGCACGTTGCGGATCAGCTCGGCGCCCAGTTTCTTGCGCAGCGCGTGGATATAGACTTCGACCGTGTTGCTGCCGATTTCCTCGCCCCAACCGTACATCTTCTCTTCCAGTTGCGACTTGGACAGGACCGCGCCCGGACGCGCCAGCAGCGCTTCGAGCAGCGCGAACTCACGCGCCGAGAGCGCGACGGGGTTGCCGTCCAGCGCCACTTCGTGGGTGGCCGGATCGAGCGTCAGCGGCCCGTGACGGACCACCGCACTGCTGCGTCCGACCCGCCGCCGCAACAGCGCGCGCATGCGCGCGCCCAATTCGTCGAGGTCGAACGGTTTGACCAGATAGTCGTCGGCGCCGGTGTCCAGGCCCTTGACGCGATCCGCCACCGCGTCGCGCGCGGTCAGGATCAGCACCGGCAGGTCCATCTCCTGGGCGCGCACGCTGCGCAGTACTTCGAGCCCGTCGCGTTTGGGCAGCCCCAGGTCGAGCAGCATCAAGTCGTAGGGCTCGATCTCGACGGCCATCGCCAGCGCGTCGAGCGCGGCCACGCCGTCGGCCACCCAGTCGACGGCCCAGCCGTCGCGGCGCAACCCCTTGCGCACGCCTTCGGCAATCATCCTGTCGTCTTCGACCAGCAACACTCGCATCGCTTAGTTCCTTTCGGAGGCATCGTCCATCCATGCACGGAATATACGTGGGACACGCGGTGTTCCATTTTATATCTACAATGCAGGTAATTCGATTCGATCCTGCCGGTGCGCCATCGCGCCGGCCCAGTACAACGCGCATTCCGCGCCAGCCTCAAGCCAGCTCCATGTCATTACCATCCACACTTCGCACAATTCTTCCTCTCGGCGCCAAGCGGGCGCTTCAGCCTACTCAACACACTGCCGACACGGCGCGCGGCACGTCCGGACAGCGCGCACCGCGCCCGAGGCTCACCGCACGCTTGCTGCCTTTGGCCTGGACCGCCCTATGCGTGGGCCTGCTCGGCACCAGTGCCGACGCAATGGCAAACACCTCGCAGAAAACCCCGGGCCGAGGCAAACCCGTGTTTCACCTGCACAAGCACGCGCCGCGGGCGGCAGTGCAGGTCCCACCCAGCGATTTGCCGGCACCGGTAGCGCTGGCGCTGGCCCGCGCCCATGTGCCGCCTTCCGCCATCAGCGTGGTGGTCGAACGAGCCGGCAGCAAGCAGCCGGTGCTCGAATGGAACGCCAACCAACCGATGGCCCCTGCATCGACGATGAAGCTGGTGACGACCTATTCGGGCCTGTCGCTGCTGGGTCCCGATTATCGCTGGAAGACCGCTGCTTACGCGCTTGGACCGGTCAATAACGGCGTATTGCACGGCAACCTTTATATCGTAGGCACCGGCGACCCCAAACTGGTTCCCGAAGAATTGATCGACCTGGTCCAGAAGATCCACGCGGCCGGCATCACCGGCATCGACGGACAGCTGGTGCTGGACAAGCACAACTTCGATCCGTCCACGCTCGAAGCCGGTCCGTTCGACGACGACGTGCTGGCTCCGTACAACGTCGGCCCCGACCCGCTGCTCTACGCCTTCAAGTCGCTGTTGTTTACCGTGTCGGCGCGCGGCAACGCGGTCGACATCGACGTCACGCCGCCGCTCTATAAGCTGCGCATCGTCAACGACCTGCGCTTGACGCGCGGACGCTGCGTCGGCGAAGCGGTCACGCCGGTCGTCACCGAACAGCCCGGCGGCGGCGCCGAAGCCGTGTTCAGCGGCCGCTTTCCGGTCACCTGCGGCGCGCAGGAAACCAATCTGTCGGTGCTGGACCATAGCGCCTTCTTCGCGGACGGCTTTCTCGCCCTGTGGCAGCAGACGGGCGGAACCTTCCAGGGCAGCGTCAGCGAAGGCACCACCCCGGCCGACGCGCACGAGGTGGCGGTCCACGAAAGTCCGGTGCTGGCGGACATCGTGCGCGACATCAACAAGTTCAGCAACAACGTGATGGCGCGCAATCTGTTCCTGACCATCGGCGAGGTCAAGGGCCATGTGCCGGCCACCCTTGCCGAGTCGGCCCAGCAAGTCGAACAGTTCCTGCATAGCGACGGTCTGACGATGCCCGACCTGATCCTGCAAAACGGCTCCGGCCTGTCGCGCGACGAGCGCATCAGCGCGAGCTCGCTGGCGGCCCTGCTGCAGGCGGCCAATGCAAGCCCGGTCGCGCAACCGTACATCGCATCGCTGCCCATCGTCGGCGTCGACGGCACCATGCGCAACCGCCTCGTCAACACGGGCATCGAAGGCAATGCGCACATCAAGACGGGGACGCTGAGCAACGTGCGTGCGATCGCCGGCTATGTCGGCAGCAAAAACGGCGACGGCTATATCGTGGTGAGCATCATCAACGATCCGCACGCGGAAGCAGCACGTGCCGCACACGATGCATTGCTGGAATGGGTGTATCAGGACGGGTTCGAGGGCGATGCGGCTCGCACCGCAGCCCGGGATGGCAGCGACTCGCCGCAAGCGCGTGCGCAGCCCGCCCAAGCGACGCATACCGAGTAGAAATCGGAAGTCGTCGGCCCGGCCCCGCCGCGGGCCGGTGAAGCGCGCCGAGTCGTCTTAATTGCCCGCCAGAAAGGCCGCCGCCGCGCGGCCCAGGCGATCGTTGACGGCGTCCCACGCCGCGCCCGCCGGCAGGCGTTCGACCAGGATGCGCGCGACCTGCGCCCGATCGAGCGTGCGCAGCAGGCCATAAAGATCCTGCGCATAGCGCTCGGGCGATTCGGGCGCGGCGACGAAATGCACATCCGGCAAGCCGGCCAGCCACGCTGCGTCCGAGGCACGCGCCACCACGGCCACGCGTTCGCCCGGCATACGCGCCGCCAGCGCCACGGCCATCTCGGCCATGTCCAGCAAAGCCAGCGGCGTGCGCGGCGCATAGTGGGCCTTCAAGGTGCCGGACGCGCGCGGAGCGGTGGCGTCGCTGCCGTCCGGCAAGCGCGGCGCCACACCCAGCACGTCGGCGATCTGCCGCGGCGTGATATGGCCGGGCCGCAACAGTGCGGCAAAGCCGCGCGACAGATCGACGATAGTCGATTCGATCCCGACCGCGCACGCGCCGCCGTCCAGCACTTCCAGCGCCAAACCGAACTCGTCGCGCACGTGCTGCGCGGTGGTCGGGCTGACATGGCCGAAACGATTCGCTGACGGCGCCGCGACACCGCCGCGGCCCTGCTTGAACGCACTCAGCAGGGCTTGTGCGACCGGATGGGACGGGCAGCGCAGGCCCACCGAATCCTGCCCGCCGCTGACGGCATCGGGAATATGCGCGGCGCGCTTGACGATCAAGGTCAACGGCCCCGGCCAGAACGCATCGATCAACTTGCGGGCAGGCTCCGTCAGTGCACCGGTCCAATACTCGGGGTCGCCCGCCTCGCTCAGGTGGACGATGACCGGATGATTCGCCGGACGCCCCTTGGCTGCATAGATCGCGGCGACCGCGGCCGGATTCTCGGCGTCGCCGCCCAGGCCGTAGACCGTCTCGGTCGGAAACGCGACCAGGCCGCCCGCCTCGAGCGTCGCCGCGGCGTGCGCGATCGCGGTGGCGTCAGGCGTATCAGGCTGCGTGCCGGGCGCGTCGGGATCCGGGTTGGTATGCATGGAGGTCAATCAATCGTGCGGCAAATGCAGCAACCGCACGCATTCCTGCGCGGCGTTGCGGGCCAGTTCGGCATTGGCCGCGGCCAGCGTGATGTGGCCCATCTTGCGGCCACGTCGCGCTTCTTCCTTGCCGTACAGGTGCAGGCGTGCGCTGGCAAGCGCCGCCACCTTGTCCCAGGCCGGCTGAATCGGCCGCTCGCCTTCGAACCAGACGTCGCCAAGTATGTTCAGCATCACCGCGGCCGAATGCTGGTGCGGATCGCCAAGCGGCATGCCGGTCATCGCGCGCACCTGCTGCTCGAACTGGCTGGTGGCGCAGGCATCGACCGTGTAGTGACCTGAATTGTGCGGACGCGGCGCCATTTCGTTGGCCACCAGCGTGCCGTCTGCCAGCACGAAGAACTCGACGCACAGGACGCCGACATAGCCCAGCGCGCGGGCGATTTCGAGCGCCGCGTTCTGGGCCTGCTCGACCAGCGCAGCGGGCGCGTCCGGTGACGGCACCACGGTTTGCGCGAGTATGCCGTCACGATGCGTATTCTGGGCCAGGGGGTAGGTCTGCGCGCTGCCGTCGGCGCCGCGCGCCACCAGGGCGGAGACTTCATAGGCGAGCGGCAGGCGCTTTTCCAGCACGCAGGCGACATGCCCCAGCGCCGCATGCGCGCTGCGCAACTCGGCCGGCGTCGCCACGCCGATCTGGCCTTTGCCGTCGTAGCCCATGCGTGCGGTCTTCAGGATGCCGGGCAGCACCGCCTGCAACGCGGCGTCGTCGAGCGCATCGAGCGCTTCACGCGAGGCCAGCACCAAGTGCGGCGCAACCGGAACACCGGTAGCCTGGATGAACTGCTTCTCCGCGATGCGATCCTGGGCAATCCCGACGCAGGCGGCGGCCGGACTCACCGCCACCGTACGGGCGAGGAAATCGAGGCTGTCGGCCGGGACGTTCTCGAACTCGGTCGATACCGCCGCGCATTGCCGGGCCAGTTCGGTCAGCGCAGCTTCGTCGGTGTAGGCCGCGCAAATATGGTGATCGGCGACAGCACCGGCGGGGCTGTTCTCGTCGGGATCCAGGACGGCTACACGATACCCCATCGCCTGGGCCGCAAAACAGAACATGCGGCCCAGCTGGCCGCCGCCCAGCATGCCTAGCCAGGCGCCGGGCAGGATCGGAGCAAGCGTATCCGGATTGTGCGCCGGGTTGTGCGAAGGTTGCTGACTCATGGCTATTCTATGAAGGTGGAAAGCGCGGCAGGGGCCGCGCTTTCTGTGACGAAGTCGAAAACAAGATGGGAAGCATCGCTCCAACCGCTTACAGCGGCAGGATCATGCCGCGTGCCACATCGCTTTGGCGCACGCGGAACGCGTCCAGGCGTTGCGCCAGCACTTCCGAACCTGCTGCCAGCAAAGCCACGGCGAACAAGGCTGCGTTCGCCGCCCCCGCTTCGCCGATCGCAAAGGTCGCGACCGGAATGCCTTTGGGCATCTGCACGATCGAATGCAGCGAATCGACCCCCTTCAGATACTTGCTCGGCACCGGCACGCCCAATACGGGCACCGGGGTCTTCGCCGCCAGCATGCCGGGCAGATGCGCGGCACCGCCGGCACCGGCGATGATCGCGCGCAAGCCGCGCGCGCGCGCCTGTTCGGCGTAGGCGAACAATTCGTCGGGCATGCGGTGGGCCGATACCACCTGGGCTTCGAACGGAATCTCGAACTCGCGCAGGATCGCGACCGCATGCTGCATCACGTCCCAGTCCGAACTCGATCCCATCACCACGCCGACGAGCGGCTGCGCATTTTGCGGCTGCGCGTTCTCAGGAACTGTTTGGTTCATCTGCGTTTCCGTTGCTGTGTTTCAATCAATCCCTGGCGCTTATTGCAGCGCCTGGCCGGTGATGCGCTCGAGCGCTTCGCGGTATTTGGCCGCGGTGCGCTCGACCACGTCGGCCGGCAAGGCCGGGGCCGGCGGGGTCTTGTCCCACTTCTGCGCCGTCAGCCAATCGCGCACGAACTGCTTGTCGAAGGACGGCGGATTGCTGCCGACCTGATATTCGTCAGCCGGCCAGAAGCGCGAGGAATC
>OUWB010064942.1_pt1 | contig 17032 bp, 14 predicted proteins | sample 1779821 | NCBI WGS metagenome assembly OUWB01 (sample SAMEA3914806, study PRJEB12502) | metagenome | biome: forest; material: soil | place: Canada | collected 2011-08-03 | depth 0.1 m
CCTGGCGGCGCGCGAAAATCGCTACGGCCGCGCGCCCCGGACGGAACCGCAAGTCGGCTACGCCTATCATTTCGACGCCTCACTCTATGCCGCCTATCTGCGCCGCTTTTCCGAAAGGCTCGGCGTCGTGCGTCGCGAAGGCCTGGTGGTCAAGGTCGACCAGGATGCGGACAGCGGCCATGTCACGGCGGTCCGGCTGAAGGACGGTCAGGTTCTCAACGGCGACCTGTTCATCGACTGCTCGGGCTTTCGCGGACTGCTGATCGAACAGACCCTGAAGAGCGGCTATACCGACTGGAGCCATTGGCTGCCCAACAACCGCGCGGTCGCCGCGCCCTCGGCCAATGTCGAGCCGCCGGTGCCGTATACCCGGGCGACGGCGCAGGAGGCCGGATGGCAATGGCGCATTCCCCTGCAGCACCGCACCGGTCAAGGCTATGTCTTCTGCGATGCCTTTATCAGCGAGCAGGAAGCCACTGATAAATTCGTCTCCCGTCTCGATGGCGCCTTGCTGGCCGAACCGAAAATCCTGAAATTCACCGCCGGTCACCGCAACCGCATGTGGAACAAGAATGTCGTCGCCGTCGGCCTGGCCAGCGGCTTCATGGAACCGCTGGAATCGACCTCAATCCACCTGATCCAGCGCTCGATCGTCAAGCTTTTGCGCATGTTCCCGTCGGACGGCATCTATGACAGCCTGGCCGAGCGCTACAACGCCGAGATGCTTGCGGAATATACCTTCATCCGCAACTTCCTGATCGCCCACTACAAGGTCACCGAGCGCGAGGATACGCCGTACTGGAAGCGCAACCGGCACATGGACATCCCCGACAGCCTGAAGGCCCAGATGGAGATGTTCGTGCGCCAGGCCGACGTGATGGTATCGTCGGACGACCTGTTTAAGGATCCGAGCTGGTTTGCCGTCCTGATGGGGCAGGGGCTTTATCCGCGCAATTATCACACCGTCGCCGACGCCATCTCCGAGGCCGAGCTGAAGGAACGCCTGCTGCGCCTGCGCAACGGTGTCCAGGCGCGGCTCAAGCCCTTGCCGACGCACGAACAGTTCCTGGCGCGGACCTGTCCGGCCAAGACGCTGCAGCCGGCGGACTAAGGCATGGACAATCCAGCCCCTCGCAAGATCGTCATCCTGGGCGGCGGCACTGCCGGATGGATGATGGCGGCCGCCCTGACGCGGGCCTTCCGGCCGCAGGACGCGTCCATTCGCCTGATCGAATCCGGCGCCATCGGCATTGTCGGCGTCGGCGAATCGACCTTGCCGCACGTGCGCAAGTTCAACGAATTCCTTGGCCTCGACGAAGCGGAGTTCATGCGGGAAACCAATGCCACCTTCAAGCTGGCGATCGAGTTCCATGATTGGGCGCGTCACGGCGACCGCTATTTCCACCCGTTCGGCGTCCACGGCGAGGCCATCGAAGGCGTCCCGTTCCTGCAATGCTGGCTGCGCGCCTGCCACCACGGCCACGTCACCGATATCGGCGACTATTCCTATCCGATCGTCGCCAGCCGCGAGCAGAGGTTCGAGTTTCCCTCCACCGACACGTCATCGATCCGCTCGACCTTTTCCTACGCTTATCATTTCGACGCCTACCTCTATGCCGCCTATCTCAGGCGCTGGGCGCAGACGCGCGGCGTGCAACGAACGGAGGGCACGGCCGTCGATGTCACCTTGCGCGCCGAGGACGGCTTTATCCAGTCGCTGACCCTGGGCTCGGGCGAGATCGTCGAAGGCGACCTGTTTATCGATTGCTCGGGCTTTCGCGGCGTCCTGATCAACCAGGCGCTCAAGATGGGCTGGGAGGACTGGTCGTCGTGGCTGTGCTGCGACCGGGCGTGGGCCCTGTCCAGCGATCACGGCGGCGATTTCAATGCGACGACGCGCTGCACGGCGCGCGAAGCGGGCTGGCAGTGGCGCATTCCGCTGCAGGGGCGGATCGGCACCGGCTATGTCTTTTCCAGCCGTTTCACGACCGAGGACCGGGCCCGGCAGGTGCTGATGGATCATCTCGACGGCCCCGCCCAATCGGAGCCGCGGCTGATCACATTCCAGTCCGGGCGGCGGCGCAATTCCTGGTACAGGAACTGCATCGCCATGGGCCTGGCCAGCGGTTTCCTGGAGCCGCTGGAATCGACCAGCATCTACCTGTCGCAAATCGCCGTCAGCTTCCTGACGCGCCTCCTGCCGGGACCGGTGATCGATCCGAAGCTGGTCGCCGAATATAACCGCCTGGTCGATATCGAATATACGCGGGTGCGCGATTTCCTGATCCTGCATTACCATGCCACCGAACCCCGAGACGGTGCGCTTTGGGCTTACGTGCAAAACATGCAGATCCCCGATTCCTTACGGGAAAAGATGGAGATCTACCGCCGCCGGGGCTACATCCACCGTTATGTCGACGGCCTGTTCGCGCCGCCCTCATGGATCGCCGTCTATGCCGGGCAAAGGATATCGCCCATCGCCTACGATCCCCGCGCCGACAGTCTCGACCTCGACGTCATGTTGGCCGCCATGGACGCCCAGCGCGCCCATATCGCCGCCCAGGTCGCAAGCATGCCGCGTCATGCCGATTTCGTAAGGAACTACTGCCGCGCGCCGCAGGCCGCCGGCCCATCGAGGGCGCCGACCCATGCCTAAGTCTAGACCTGAGTCTCGGATCAACAAGGTCGTCATCGTCGGCCGTGACGAAGCACTATGGCTGGCCGCCAACGTGATCTGGGCCGCCTTCCATCGCACGGGGCTTGAGATTGTCGCGGTCGAGCTGCCGTCACGCCGGCGGCCGGCCGATGTCATCCCGACCCTGTCGAACCAGCCGGCCTTTCACGGCCTGATGGGCATCGACGAACGCCCGTTGATGGCGGCGACCCAGGCCACCTATAGTCTGGGCCAGCGCTTCGCCGACTTCGCCGACGACCGTCCGGCCTTCATCCAGGGCTACGGGCCCCATGGCGAGGCGATCAACGGCGTCCCGTTCCATCATTATTGGTTGCGGGCGCGGGCGAGGGGACTGCCGGCGGCCTATGAGCGCTTTTCGCTCAACGCCGTCGCCGCCGATCAGGGGCGGTTTTTCATGCCGCAAGCCGAGACCGGCGCCTTTGCCGGCGGCGGCCACGCCTACCATCTGCCGGCGATCGCCTATGCCCGCGTCCTCAAGCAGGTCGCTCTGCAGCGCGGTGTCGCCCATGCCGAAGGCGATTGGGGCTTTGCTTCGCTCGACCCGGCGACCGGGGACATCGCGGCCGTCAGCCTGGCCGACGGGCGAACGATCGAAGGCGCGTTCTTCATCGATGCGACGGGCGCCGACAGCCTGCTGCTGGGCGGCGCGCTGGAAACGAAGATTTCGTCGTGGAGACACTGGTTTCCCTGCGACCGTCTGCTGACCACGACCGGTCCGGCGCTGCACCTTGTGCCGGCCTATAGCCAGGTTTCGGCTTTCCGCTCCGGCTGGATCGGGCTCTATCCGCTGCGCGACCGGACCGCCATCCGCCAGGCCTATTGCAGCGCGGAGCTCAGCGAAGCGCAGGCCCTGGAGGCCGCGGTGCGGGTGACTGCGATGCGCTTCAGCGGTGAGACCTCGGTCAGCGCCTGTGCGGCGGGGCGGCGCCAGGCGATCTGGGCCGGCAACTGCGTCGGTATCGGCGAAGCGGCGGCGGTGTTCGATCCGATCGGCGAGGTCGGCGTGCAGGCGATCATGGCCGGCCTGGCCCACCTGACGGCTTTGTTTCCCATCGATAGCGACATGGTGGCCGAGCGCGCCGAATATAACCGCAACCTGATCTCGACCTTCGAACGCATCCGCGATTATCAGATCTGTTTCTACACGCTGAACCGGCGGCAGGGGCAGGCTTTGTGGACACAGTGCCGGGACATGGCGCTACCCGACGCGCTGGCCTACAAGATCGACCTGTTCGCGGCGCGCGGACACCTGGTCGAATATGACGATGAGACCTTTGTCGGGCATGATTGGCACGCCTTGTTCCTGGGGTTTGGCCTGATACCGCGGGCCTATGACCCCGCCGTCGACCAGGTCCCGGACGCGGAGATCATCCAGCGCTTTCAACAGAGGCTGGGCACGATCAAGCACCGGGTCGAGGCCATGGGGACGATGGATGCCTATCTCCAGCCACAGAACGTGGCGCAGGCGCAGTGACAATCGCGCCTTGGCCCCAGGCGGCCATGCCCGGGGCCAAGGTATCCGCAAAAGATCGTTACGGCACCAAGCGGTAGCTGACGAAGGCCAGCATCTTGCTGTCCGGAGACCAGGACGGCACATTCATGGTGCCCTGGCCGCCGAAAAGCTTGGCGACGATCTTGGGTTCGCCACCCGACACCGGCATGATCTTGATCATGACGTTCTTGTTGGGCGGATGGTCTCCGGCGGTGACTTCGCCGGGTTCGAACGAGATGAAGGCGATCCACTTGCCGTCGGGCGAGGGATGCGGGAACCAGTCGCGGCTGTCGCCGGTCGTGATCTGGATCTGGTTCGAACCGTCGGCGTCCATGCGCCAGATCTTCATATTGCCGCTGCGGACGCTGTTGAAATAGATGTACTTGCCGTCCGGCGAATAGTCGGCGCCGTCATCGAGGCCGGGCGACTTGGTCAGCTGGGTCGGCGCGCCGCCGGCGACCGGATAGGTGTAGATGTCGAAATCGCCGTTCCTCTGCCCGACGACGCCGACGGTGGCATCGTCATTGGTCCAGCCGTGCCAATACGAAGGGGCCTCGGCCGTGATCTGCTTGGCCTGGCCGGCGGCCGTGGCTTGCGGCGTCAGCGGCATGACATAGACGCGCGACTGGTTGTCGGGCTGGCTATTGTCGCTGAAGGCCACGAACTTGCCGTCCGGCGAGAAGCCGTGGTCGTTATTGATCTTGTGCTCCGGGCCCGTGTCGAGCAGCACCGGCTGGCCGGGCTTTTGCGGCATTTCGGGGACCTGTTCCGGCACGGCCATGGTGTAGAGATGGCCGTTCGAATTGAACAGGAAGGTCTTGCCGTCGGGCGACCAGTTGGGCGCCTCGATATGGTCGGCCGTGTGATAGACCAGGCTGCGATCGTTGCGGCCGACGGTCAGGATTTCCAGCGTGCTTTCGACCTTGGCGCCGTAGCCGGTCATCGCGGGCATGTAGGGCGTGACGGGCGCAATCTCGACATCGCTGAAATCGGCCGTCTCATGGACCGTGTCGTCGTGCGAGCTCAGCGCCAGGCCGGCGCGGTAGGGGCCGGTGAAGTGGACCGGGAACTCGGCGCCGCTGTCGTGCAGCACGCCGTCGGCGCCGGCCAGCCACATATGGGCGTAACCATTGGTCAGCTCGAGCTTGATGCGGGTCACACCCTGGGTGTTGGCGGCGACCTCGTGGGTGTCGCCGCCCTTGGTCTCGCGATATTGCAGCGACACCAGGCCCGAGCCGTGGACCATGACGTCGACATAGGGCGCGTCCGCCGCATCGTCCTGGCGCAGCATGACGCCGGCCTTGCGGTGCGGGTTATTGCCCTGGCCTTCGAAGGCGATAGTGGCGGCGATGCTGAGGTCGCCGGAAGCGGGCTTGTCGACATAGTGGAAGGCGTCGGCGGGGCCCCAGATATTGGCGCCGCTGGCCGTGACGCGATAGGTCCTGGTCTTGGCGTCGTAGCTGGCCTGGCCCGGAAAATGGGTGCTGCCGACATCGACACTCTGGTCGAACTGGCCGAGCCCGTGATGGCCGGTCTTCATCGGCTTGGCCACGGCCGTAAGCGTAGTGGCGGCCAGGGCGATAGCCACGGCGGTGCCGACGAGGAGGAGGGATCGCTTCATGGTGTTTTCTCCCACCGGCACCCTGGACGTCAGCGCCACGGTTTCCGGCTATGACAGCGCTAACATATCCGCATTATTCCGGCTAGAGGCGTTTTTTAACTCTTGAAAAGCCTTTCATGGATGGTGCTGCCGGGCGGGTTGAGACGCAGTGGCCGAGGCGGCGACCGGCGATTGAAACCGGGCGACGGACGACGGCCATTGCCGATGCGGCCGGAATCGACGAGGCTGCGGCGAAACAATAAGAGGTCGACGATGGCGAAGATAACGCGGCGCGGGGCGGTCGGTTTGGCGGCGGCCGGGGCTATGATGCCCAATGTGGCAGCACGCGCGACTGAAGCGCCCGCAAGCCATCCTTACAATCCCGTCTGGACCTCGCAGAGCCGCAATGCGCTCGACTCGATGCCGTGTGGCGGCGGCGATATCGGGCTCAATGTCTGGGTCGAGGACGGCGACGTCCTGTTTTACATCGCGCGCAGCGGCGCCTTTGACGAGACCAATGCCTATCTGAAGCTCGGCCGGATGCGGCTGAAGCTGGAGCCCAATCCGTTTGCAAACGGCCAGCCGTTTCGCCAGGCGCTGGATATCGACAAGGGCTATGTGACGATCGAGGGCGGGCAGGGGGCCCGCGTCACGATCTGGGTCGATGTCTTTTCGCCGGTCGTCCATGTCGAGGTCGAAAGCGCAGCACCTGTCGCCTTCTCCGCGGCCTATGAGATGTGGCGGACGACGGACCGGCCCTATACCCAGGCCGAGATCGGCATGCACCGGTCCTATGACGATGCACCCGTGGTGCCGACGTCCTATGCCAACCAGACGACCTTCGACGGCGCCGATGTCGTGTCGTTCCACCGCAACCACGATACCGGCACGGTGTTCGACCTGCTGGTGACGCAGCAGGGGCTGGATAAGGTCAAGAACCGGATGTGGAACCCGCTCATGGGCCTGACCTTCGGCGTGCTGGTGCGCGGCCGGGACCTGGTCGCGGCCGGCACTTCGAACGGCCGCTACGCCAGCACCGACTTTACCGCCTGGGTATTGAAAAGCGCCAAGCCCCGGCGTCGCCACGAGGTGCGCGTCCATTGCCACATAGCCAATACCAAGGATGAGGCCGAATGGCGCGCCGGCGTCGACGCCCTGGCCGCCAGGTCGCTCGATGGACGGGATGACGCGCGGCGCAAGAGCCAGGCCTGGTGGCAGGCCTTCCAGGAGCGCAGCCATATCCGCGTCAACCCTGACAAGGACGCGTCCGACATCGGCTGGCGCATCGGTCGAAACTACCAGCTGTTCCGCTATCAGCTGGGCACCAATGCCTACGGGCTCTATCCGACCAAGTTCAACGGCGGCAATTTCACCGTCGATCCGCAGTTCGTCGAGGCTGACCTGAAGCTCAGCCCCGATTTCCGCAAATGGGGCGGCGGCATCTTCACGGCGCAGAACCAGAGGCTGGTCTACTGGCCGATGCTGAAAAGCGGCGATTTCGACATGATGGACGCGCAGTTCAACTTCTATGACCGCGCCCGGGGCAATGCCGAGCTGCGCACCGAGGTCTATTGGGGCCACAAGGGGGCTTACTTCGACGAGCAGATCGAGAATTTCGGCCTGCCGTGCGGCTTCGAATATGGCTGGCATCGCCTGTGGTCGCAGCCGGGCAGCCGCGATCCCGGCGTCGATGACAGTGCCTGGGTGGCCTATGTCTGGGACACAGTCTTCGAGTTCTGCCTGATGATGCTCGATGTCGAGCGTTTTGCCGGCGAGGACATTTCGCGGCATATGCCGTTGATCGAAAGCTGCCTGACCTTTTTCGATGAACACTATACGCGCCAGACCCAGCTGATAAAGGGCGCGCCGGTCGACGACAACGGCCACCTGGTCTTTTTCCCGGGCAGCGCGATCGAGACCTACAAGGATACGCTGAATTCGACGGTGACGATCGCGGCGCTGCGCACGGTGATCACCCGCGTGCTGCAACTGCCCGCCAGCTATGTGAACGACGACAAGCGGGCCTACTACCAGGGCTATCTGAAGCGCCTGCCGCCCCTGGCCATGCGCACCATGCAGGGGCACAAAACAATCGCGCCGGCGGAAACCTTTTCGCGCATCCAGAATGTCGAAATCCCGCAGCTCTATCCGGTCTTTCCGTATGAGCTCTACGGGATCGGGCGGCCGGACCTGCAACTGGCCATCGACACCTGGCATTACGGCGTCGATACGCCCGAACAAAAGGACTATGTCAGCTGGCACCAGGACGCCATCTTCTGCGCGCGGCTGGGCCTGACCGACGAGGCCAAGAGCCGGATCATCCAGAAGCTCGAGGATTCAGGCCGCCGTTACCCGACTTTCTGGGGACCGGGGCATGATTGGGTGCCCGATCACAATTGGGGCGGATCGGGGATGGTCGGCCTGCAGGAAATGCTGATGCAGACGGTCGATGATAACATCTACCTGTTCCCGGCCTGGCCGAGTGACTGGGATGTCGATTTCCGCCTGCACGCGCCGCGCAACACCATCGTCGAAGGGCAACTGAGGGCCGGCAAGATCGCCGCGCTGAGCGTCAGTCATGACGGCATGGCGCGGGTGAAATTACCCGACTGGGCCAAGGCCTGAAAGGCAAAATAAAAGCCGCCCGGAGCGGACGGCTATTATTGCGATGAAAAGGATTAATTGAAACGAAGCGCTAAAGAACAACGGTATCTAAACACAGGTCCATGACAGCTCTGTGAAGTCACACGGTAAATGCGCGCTTCTATTTCACCTTTTCGATAAGGGCTTCGAATGTATCGAGAAAACCCTTGAGAAGCTTCGCCGTGCCGTCGTTGAGCACGGTGCCGTCGGCGGCGAAGACCTCGGGCTTGAAGGTGATGTAGACCTCCGGATCGCTGAGCACGTGGGTGCCGAGGATAGTCATGGTGCTGCGCAACTGCGATTGCGCCACCGCCGTGCCCTGGCTGCCGGGCGAGGCGCCGGTAATGGCCACCGGCTTGCCGGTCCAGGCACTTTCGCCGTGCGGCCGCGACGCCCAGTCGACGGCGTTCTTGGTCACGGCCGGGATCGAGCGGTTATATTCCGGGGTGACGATCAGCACGCCGTCGGCGGACTTGATCGCCTCTTTCAGCGCCAGGACCTTGGCCGGCGGGTTGTCCCACAGGTCGTTGTTGTAGAGCGGCAGGTCCATGTCGACGCGATGAAAGTCGAACTGGCCCGCGCCCAGCTTTTCCAGCGCCGTCGCGTAGATGGCGTTGATCGACGCCTTGCGCAGACTGCCGACCAGGACGGCGATCGTCTTCATTCTACTGGCCTTTTGCGAGTTCGGCCTCGACCGCGGCGATGAGCTTGGGATCATCGGGCGGGGTGTCGGGCGAGAAGCGTTCGACGACGGTGCCGTCGCGGCCGATCAGGAACTTCTCGAAGTTCCAGGTGATGTCGCTGCCCTTGGCGCCGGCAATCAGGCCCATCAGCTTTTGCTTGAGGCCGCGGTCGCCGGTGGCTTCGGGTTTGGCGTCCGTCAGGGCGTCGTAGAGCGGATGGCGGTCGGCGCCCTTGACGCTGATCTTGCCGAACATCGGGAAGGTGACGTCGTAGGTCAGCGAGCAGAACTCGGCGATTTCGCCGTTGGTGCCGGGCTCCTGGCCCATGAAATTATTGGCCGGGAAGCCCAGCACTTCAAGCCCTTGGGCGTGGTGGGCGCGATAGAGGGCTTCAAGCCCGGTATATTGCGGGGTCAGCCCGCATTTCGAGGCGACATTGACGACCAGCAGCACTTCGCCGCGATAGTCGCCAAGCGTGGCGGACGAGCCGTCGATGCGGCGCAGGGGAATGTTCAAAAGGTCGTCGGCCACGCGCGTCTCCCGCAAAATATGATGCGCAATGGCTAGGCCTTAACGCCAACATCGTCAATCATTTCGCCTTTACACGTCCGCGTGAGAGGACCATTAGCGGGGGAATTGTCTGACGAGGCGCATGATGACCCGACCCAAGATTCTGATCACCCGCCCCTGGCCCAAGCCCGCCGAAGACGATCTGCGCCAGCGCTACGACGTGACCGTCAACGACGGCGCCCCGCTCGACAAGGCGGCGCTGATCGCCGCCATGCACGACTATGACGCGCTGGCAAGCACGGTCACCGACAAGCTTGATGCCGAGGTCTTCGCGACGCCTAATCCGCGGGTGAAGATGATCGGCAATTTCGGCGTCGGCTTCGAGCATATCGATGTGAAAGCCGCCAAGGCCGCCGGCATCCGCGTCTCCAATACGCCCGACGTGCTGACCGACGCCACGGCCGATATCGCGCTTCTGCTGATGCTGATGACCAGCCGGCGGGCCGGCGAGGGCGAGCGCCAGGTGCGCGAGGGACGCTGGGGTGGTTGGGGCACCACCCACCTGATGGGCCAGTCGCTGCAGGGCAAGACGCTGGGCCTGATCGGCTTTGGCCGCATCGGCCAGGCGACGGCGCACCGCGCCCATGTCGCGCTCGGCATGAAGATCGCCTATCATAACCGTCGCCGCCTCGATGCCGAGATCGAGGGGCCGTTCGGTGCGACCTATATTGAAACCGTCGAAGACCTGCTGCGGACGGCGGATGTCGTCTCGCTGCATTGCCCGGCCACCGCCGAGACGCGCCACCTGATCAATGCCGAGCGGCTGCGCCTGATGAAGCCGAGTGCCATCCTGATCAATACGGCACGCGGCTCGGTGGTCAACGAGGGCGAGTTGGCCCAGGCGCTGAAGGCCAATGTCATCGCCGCCGCCGGATTGGATGTCTACGAGGCCGAGCCCAAGGTCCATCCCGACTTGCTCGGGCTGGAAAACGCCGTCCTGCTGCCGCACCTGGGTTCGGCCACGGTCGAGACCCGCGTCAAGATGGGGCTGCGCGTCTGCGCCAATATCGACCGCTTCTTCGCCGGGGAGCCTTTGATTGACCCCATTGCCTGAGGCTTTGGCACCGATTGAGGCGTTTGTCCGGGAACGGCTGGCCGCAGCCTCCGCGCCGCTGGTCATCGGCCTGTGCGGCGCCCAGGGTTCGGGCAAGACAACCATTGCCGCGGCTTTGGCGGAGCGTATTCCAGGGACGGTGGTGTTGTCGCTCGACGATCTCTACCTGCCCAAGGCAGAGCGTGAGCGGTTGGCGCAGGTCGTTCATCCGCTACTGGCAACGCGTGGCGTACCCGGAACCCACGATGTGGCGCTGGGCGAGACGGTGCTGGCCGACCTGCGCGCCGGGCGGCCGGTTCGGCTGCCACGTTTCGACAAGGCCACCGACGATCGCGCGCCGGAAACGACCTGGCCGCCGGTTGACCGGGCGAGGCTGGTGATCTTCGAAGGCTGGTGCGTCGGCGCCCGGCCGCAACCGGATGCGGCACTCGATACCCCTGTCAACGCGCTGGAGCGCGACGCGGATGCCGACGGCCGCTGGCGGCGTTTTGTCAACGCGGCCCTGACCGACCGCTATCCGCCCCTGTTCGCGCTGGACGCCCTGGTCCTGTTGGCCGCGCCGGGCTTCGAGGTCGTGAAGCAATGGCGCACGCAGCAGGAACACGCCCTGGCCGCCGATATCGCCGCGGGCCGTCGCACCGGCCATGCCATGAGCGACGACCAGATTATGCGATTTATCCAGTTCTATCAGCGCCTGACCCAGCATATCCTGAGCGAGATGCCGGGCCGCGCCGATCTGACGGTCCGGCTCGATGTTGAGCGAAAGGTGATCCGATGACCGAGGCCGAACGCCGTCACGCCCGCTTCGTCGACTGGCAGGCCAGCGCGCCGCGCGGCGCCGAGGTCATTCGCGGCCTGCACGACACGATCGGCCTGTTGCGGCTCGATGCGGAGGGCCGGGCGGACGAGGGCTGGGACGATCTGCCGGCCGGCACCTTGCGCGCTGGCGGCTATGACGAGGACCGCGCCATCTATGCCGGTGAAGCCTTTACCGCGGGAGACGAGCCGCGCACCGTCCATCTCGGCGTCGATATCGCCGCGCCGGCCGGCACCGAGGTGTTCGCGCCGCTCGACGGCCGCGTGCACAGTTTCCAGGACAATGCCGCCGCCTTCGACTACGGCCCGACGATCATCCTGGAACATTCGGTCGCGCCGGACCTGACCTTTTATACGCTTTACGGCCATCTCAGTCGCGAAAGCCTCGGCGGTCTTTCCATCGGGCGCCCCTTTGCGGCCGGCGAGCGAATCGCCACGCTGGGCACGGCCGAGGTCAACGGTAACTGGCCGCCGCACCTGCATTTCCAAATCATCCTCGACATCGGCGATGCCGGCGGCGACTTTCCGGGTGTCTGCTGCCGGAGCCAGCGCGAGGTTTGGCGCCGAATTTGCCCCGATCCGCGGCCTTTGTTGGGCATCCCATCTTGACTTTTATTGCCTGGCAATTGTTCCCTCCAGCCCATGACGCCGAAGCCGGCGTGCTGGGAGGAAAGCCATGTTCAAGTCATACGCCCTTGCGACCAGTTTACTTATCGCTGTCGTCGCCGGTCAGAGCCACGCCGACGCGGTAAGCGACGGGCAGGCCTATTTCCAGACCAATTGCGCGCTCTGCCACGACGCCAGCCCCAACAAGGGCGCCATGCAGGGACCGCCGCTGTGGGGCGTCGTCGGCCGCAAGGTCGGTGCCGAGCCGGGCTTTGGCTATTCCGACCCGCTGAAGGCCCAGGGTGCCAAGGGCAAGACCTGGACCGCCGCGTCGCTCAGCACCTTCCTGGCCGATCCGCAAAAGGCCGTGCCCGGCACCTTCATGCCGGTCAGCATCCCCGATCCCGAGGCCCGCGCCGCGGTGGTCGCCTATCTGGGCAGCCTGAAGGGCGCCGCCGCCACCAAGGCCGCCGCTGCCGCGCCGGCCGCAGCTGCGCCTGTGGCCGAAAAGGGCGATGACAATCTCGACTGGCACAAGGATGCGCCGGGCGTGCGCCACCATGTCGATGTTGCGACACTGCCGGCGCCCTATGCCACGCCGGCGGCCAGCAACGGCCCGTCGCTGGTCGATGCCGCCAAGGCCGCGCCCCAGGTGCCGGCCGGCTTTGCCGTCAGCTCCTATGTCAGCGATGCCCAGGGACCGCGCCAGTTGCGCGTGGCGCCGAACGGCGACCTCTTCGTCACCGAAAGCGGCAAAGGCCAGCTGGTGGTTTATCAGAACGACCACGGTACGTTGAAGACGACCAAGTCGGTCTTCGCCACGGGTATGCAGGATCCGTTCGGCATCGCCTTCTACCCGGCCGAGAATCCGCAATGGGTCTATGTCGCCTCGACGACCTATGTGACGCGCTATCCCTACCATTCCGGCGACCTGGTGGCGCGCGGTCCGGGCGAGAAGATCATCCCGAACCTGGCGACCGGTGGCGGCCACACCTCACGCGACATCGTGGTCTCGCCCGACGGCCAATATATCTATGTCTCGGTCGGCTCGGCGTCGAACGTCGCCGACGCCATGGACAAAAGCCCGCCGGCCAACTGGATCGGTACGCACGGCCTGGCCGAGCCCTGGGGCTCGGAAGCCGGCCGCGCCATGGTGCTGCGCTTCAAGCCCGACGGCACGCAGCGCTATGTCTGGGCCGATGGTATCCGCAACTGCGTGACGCTGGGCTTCAGCGGCCGCGGCGAGATTTTCTGCGCCACCAATGAGCGCGACAATCTGGGTGAAAACCTGGTGCCCGACTACTTCACCCACGTCGAGGACGGGCATTTCTACGGCTGGCCCTGGTACTATCTCGGCGATCACGAGGACCCGCGCCTGTCCGGCGCCCGCACCGACCTGAAGGGCAAGGTGACGATCCCCGACCTTCTGTTCGTCTCGCATTCGGCGCCGCTCGGCTTTGCCTTCTACAATGCCCCGGCCAATGCCGCCCATGCCTTCCCGGCCGAGTATACGGGCGATGTCTTCGTCGGCCTGCACGGCTCGTGGAACCGCGCCCAGCGCACCGGCTCGAAAGTCGTGCGCGTGCTGATGAAGGATGGCCGTCCGACGGGCGAGTATGAGGACTTCATGACGGGCCTGATCCTCGACGACAAGAGCGTGTCCGGCCGCCCGGTGGGTATCGCCGTCGGTCCGGACGGGGCGCTCTATATCTCCGACGACTCCGGCAACAAGATCTGGCGCGTCGCACCGAAGTAGGCGATGCGGACCACCACCCGCCTTATCCTGACGGCGGTCGCCGGGTTTTGCGACACGGCGACCTTCGTCCATATGAAGGGTGTGTTCAGCGCCCACGTCACCGGCAACTTCGTCCTGCTGGCGGCGTCGCTGGTCGACGGCGGCCACGCGTCCGACCTGCTCAAGCTTGAGACCTTTCCGGTCTTTATCGCGGCGATCGGCTTGGCGGTCTGGCTCTATCTGGCGGCGGAAAAGCGCCGCAAGGGGGAGGGGCTGCGGCGTATCCTGCAGGCAATGACGGTGATCTTCGCCGCCTGCACGCTGATCGCCTTCGTGCCGCATGTCGCGGAAGACGGTTGGGATGTCGCCATTACCCTGCTGGTCGTGCTGGCCTTGGGTCTGCAGAACGCCCTGCATCATTTTATCGGCGGGTCGATGACCACAGTGATGACCGGCACGGTGACCACCACGATTGCGCGCGCAATGCGGCGCCTGCTGCGGGCCGAGCTGCCGGAACAACCCAATGCTCAGGCCGCGCTGAGCCCTATCTGGCTGGTCTTGGTCTTCGGCGCCGGATGTCTGGGCGCAGCCTTTGCCGTCAAGGCGATCGGCTTTGTCTGCCTGATTGTGCCGGCGGTAGCCGTTGCCGCTTCGCTTTATCTTGAAAAGCCTAAACCCTGATTCCGGCCTTTAGCGCCGCCTGGGCCAGAGCCTTGACCTGCGCTTCACTCAAGCTATCCAGCGAGGTGTCGAACGCCGCTGCCGGCGCGGTGGTGACCTTGCCGTCCAGGATGCGCAAGGTCCGGTCGGCCAGGCGCTCGATCTCGTAGGCGTCGTGACTGACATAGAGGATGGGCACGCCCGACGTCTTGGTGAGCTCGGCGATCAGCGGCACGATCTCGGCCTTTGCCTCGCCGTCGAGGCTGGAGAGGGGCTCGTCCATCAGCAGCAGCTTCGGCGCCGACAGCAGGGCACGGCCGATCGCCACGCGCTGGCGCTCGCCGCCCGATAGCTTGGCCACGCCGCGACCGAGTAAGGGGGCGAGGTTCAATTGCGCGACGACCTTGTCGACGTCACGGCTGCCACTTCGCTTGGCCGCATAGTCGAGATTGCCACGCACGCCGAGATGCGGCAGCAGCGAGGCCTCCTGGAAGACAAAGCCGACCCGGCGACGGTGCACCGGGAGGAACGTGCGCCCATCCTGCCAGATGTCGTCGCCGATGCGAACGTGGCCGTCCAACCGCACCAGGCCGGCAATGGCGCGTAGCAGGGTGGTCTTGCCGGCGCCCGACGGCCCCCAGACGGCGGTGACGCCTTCGCCGGGCACGGTGAATTGGGCGTCGAGGTGCGGACCTTTGAGCGCGATGTCTATTGTCATGGGCGCGCCGCTTTCGTCCATTTGCGGTCGATGACCAGCAGGCCCAGCAGCACGACGAAGGCAAAAACCAACAAGCCGCCGGCCAGGCGATGGGCGCCCGGCCAGTCGAGCTGTTCAACCAGGTCGTAGATGCGCACCGACATCACCTCGGTCTTGCCGGGGATGGCGCCGCCGATCATCAGCACCACGCCGAATTCGCCGACCGTATGGGCAAAGACCAGGACGGCGGCGCTGAGAAACCCCTTGCGCGCCAGGGGCAGGGCGATGCTTAGGAAGCGGTCCCAGGGCGAGGCGCCAAGCGTCGCCGCAACCTCGAACGGCCGCTCGCCGATGCCTTCGAAGGCGTTGCGGATCGGCTGTACGGCAAAGGGCAGGGAATAGATGACCGAGCCGATGACCAGGCCTGTAAAGGAAAAGTCGAGCGTCTTGATGCCGAAGGGATGCAGCAGGACCATAAGCGGGCTTTGCGGCCCCAGCGCGACCAGCAGGTAAAAGCCGAGCACCGTCGGCGGCAGCACGATCGGCAGGGCGAAGAGGGCGGTGGCGATATCGCGAAACAGGTCCTTACCGCGCGACAGCCACCAGGCGATGGGCGTGGCGAGAACCAGGAGACACAGCGTGGTGCAGGTGGCCAGGGCCACTGTCACCCGTATCGCTGCATCAATGCCCCCCAAGACGTCCATCCTATTTTACTTCGTAGCCATAGGACTTGATGATGGCGATCGCTTCCGGCGACCTCAAAAAGTCGATATAGGCCTTGGCCGCCGGATCCGCCGCGCCGGGTTTCAGCAGGATGGCCTGCTGGTCGATCGGCGTATAGTCGTCGTGCGGTACGATCCATTCAGACCCACCCGGTTGCTTGATGATTTGCGACAGGGCGACAAAGCCGAGCTCGGCCGTCTTGGACTGGACGAAGGTGAAGGCCTGGGCGATCGAGGCGCCCTTGACGATCTTGGGCGCCAGCCTGTCGTAGAGATTGAGCTTTTTCAGGGTCTCGACCGCGGCCAGGCCATAAGGCGCGGCGGCCGGATCGGCGATGCTGAGATGGTCGAAATTCCCTTTGGCCAGCACGGCGCCTTGGGGATCGACAAGGCCCGGTGTCGGGCTCCACAGCACCAGTTGGCCATAGGCATAGACAAAGCGCGTGCCCTTCAGCCCGAAGCCGTCGGCCTCCAGCTTGGTCGGGCGCTCGGCGTCGGCGCTGAGGAAGACTTCGAACGGCGCCCCCTGTTCGATCTGGCTGAAGAAGGCGCCCGAGGCGCCAAAGGTCATGACGACATGATGGCCGGTCTTCTTTTCGAAGGCGGCAGCGATATCCTTGGCGGGATCGGTGAAGTTGGCGGCGACGGCGACCGGCACATCGGCGGCGTGGGCCGACACGGCGAATAGCGCGACAGCAAAGGACAGCAAACCGGTCAGCGTTTTCATCGACGTCTCCATTGCAGGCCGGTGAAAGCCTGACCATGGCGTCGTTATGTAGTCAATACTGGCCAAGGCGCCGCGGCGCTGATAAAGGCGTCGCACTGAGTGTTGCGATCGTTGGAGGATATCATGGCCATTGCCCAAAGCGAGCTTCAAACGCGGATCGAGCAGGCCTTTCCCGGCGCCGAGGTGACGATCACCGACCTGGCCGGCGACGGTGACCACTATCGCGCGCGCATCGTCTCGGACGCCTTCAACGGTCTGCCGCGCGTCCGCCAGCATCAGCTAGTCAACAAGGCCCTGGCCGATTTGCTGTCGGGCCCGCTGCATGCGCTGGC
>OUWB010000797.1_pt2 | contig 17005 bp, 15 predicted proteins | sample 1779821 | NCBI WGS metagenome assembly OUWB01 (sample SAMEA3914806, study PRJEB12502) | metagenome | biome: forest; material: soil | place: Canada | collected 2011-08-03 | depth 0.1 m
TCAGGCAGCCGTTCCGATAACCGGCTTCGACGCGGTCCGGATCGACCTGCTGCGGAAGCTCGATGACGCGACGGAAATTGCCGCTGTAGCGCTCCTGCGCATAGACTCGGCGCTCGCCCCGGGCTTCGAACGCGGGTGCCTTGCGCTCGCCGCTGATGGTCAGCACGCCCTTGTCGATGGATACATCGAGCGTGGCAGGATCGATGCCCGGTACGAAGGCGACGATCTCGACCGCGTCCTCGGTGGTGCCGACGTTGACGGGCGGGAAAGCCGAAAAGCGGCTGGCCCGGATGCTGGCCGGCAGGCCTTCGAACAGAGAAGACATTTGACGCTGCAGACGATCGAGATCGCCCAATAGATCAATACCAAAGTAAGGATTACTCATTATACTTTCTCCAACATCAGTGAAGACGAATCAACTCGCTTGTGCGCTACTCGTGTGTTTCCTGTCCGCCAGCCGACCGTCGAACCTGTCTAAACGGGCCGCGCGAATCGCGATTACCTATGCAAGATAGAAAATTGGGCTGATTGGAGGATTTTCAAGAGGGTGAGTCGCGCGCAAAATAGTTGCCGGATACCGGCGTAATCTGCCCCCACCCGCCGCTGGGAGTCTCCATCATGTTCGCACGGCCATACCGAATCGCCGCCTATGCGGCAGCGATCCTTGTCTGTCACGCCGCCCCTGCCGAGGACATCCGCGCCAATTGGGGGAGCGATCCATTTCTCGCCGTCTCGCGTGCGGTGTCCGGCTGCCCGGAGGCGCTGGGGCCGAGAGTGACCCAGGCCGAGTGGCTGCGGCAGGCGCATTACCGCGTCGAGCGCGGCAACAGTTGCTGGGTCGAGGGCCGATGCCGCCTGCCCAACGCCTACCGCTACGACCGCGAAATCGCCGACGCCGCGACACGACGCTTGGCCAATCTCGAGCCAGACTTGCATTGGCAGGAGCGCACCACCCTGTGGCTTACGCTGCAACGCCGCTTCATCTACGTCGCCGGCTGCGTCGCACCCGACTTCGACACTGCATCGTTCCTGCTGGAGCTTGCCAAGACCGCCGACGTCGAACGCGTGATCGACCAGACCACCACCACGCCCTCGGCCATCTCGCTGCCCTATCGCACCTTGGCGCACCCCGGGACGATGCCAAGCGACCCTGCGCCATAGTGTGTGTTGGCACCTCCAGTTAGACCCGGCATTTGGCTGAAAGCCCGCGTCGCGCAGGACAAATTCTTTCGCGGGAGACCGTGTGACCATCGGCCTGCGGCGCCATCTCTTCAAGCGCTGGGTTCAGATATCGACCGGGAGTCGTGCCCAGATGCCGGCGAAACATGGCGATGAAAGCACTGGCATTGTCGTAACCCGACTCAAGTGCGACCGATGTCACCGGTACGCCGGCCGCCAGCAGTTCGAGGGCGCGCAGTAGACGCGCGCGTTGGCGCCATACCGTGAATGTGAGGCCGGTTTCGACGACAAACCTGCGGCTTAGCGTGCGCGGTGTGACGTGCGCCCATTCTGCCCAGGCCTCGAGGGTGCGCTCATCGGCAGGCGCATCGGCGAGCTCGCTAGCAATCCGTACAAGGCGGCCATCCCGCGGCATGGGCAGGCGAAATGGGTCAGCGGGACTTTGCGCCAACTCGTCCAGGATGACTGCAACGACGTTTTGCTGAATCGACGACAATGCGCCGAGCTCCCATTGCGCCGCTCGGAGCACAGCCTCGCGAAGTAAACCCGACACCGAGAGGGCGCGTGGTTCCGCGGGCAGACTGGCGCAGTAGCGCCCGGCGATATAAACGGCCCAGCCCGAGAACGGTCCATGTGAGCGGGCTGAGTGAACGTGCGAGGGTGGAATCCACACGGCTCGCGTCGTCGGCAGCACCCATGCCCCAGCGACGGTCCGCACGCTGAGCAAGCCGGAAAAGAGTCCCAACAGCTGACCGGACGGATGATGATGCGGTTCGGATTCGCGCGGCGTGTCCTGACGGCCGGCAATCGCGATGATCGGCGGATCGTTATCGCCCATCTGCTGGGCGCGAGCCATTTTTTGCTGCAACGGGTCGGGCAACGACATGGCGTCAATGAGGTATCGATTGTCCTGCATAGTCTATCAGCGCCATTGAACCTGCGATTACGATCGATACCGTTGACTTATAGGAGCCCACCATGTTTTTCACCGCCAGTGACCTCGACCAACTGTACAAGCCGCCTTCAGACGCGATTGTGAAGGGCGTGATGCCGCGGCTTCTCCCGTTTCATACCGCGTATCTCAGGGTCGCCCGTTTCTTCTGCCTGGCAACGGGCAGCAGCGATGGACTCGACGCGTCTCCCCGCGGTGGTGAGCCCGGTTTCGTGCACGCGTTGGACGAAAAGACGGTCGCGTTCGCCGACTGGCCCGGTAACAATCGCATCGCCTCCCTTCGTAACCTGACGGACGACGACCGCGTCGGCATGCTGTTTCTGTTTCCAGGCCTTGAGGTCTTCATGCGTATCAACGGTCGCGGCTCCATTTCCACGGACCCGGCTCTGCTCGCGAGTCTTGCTGAAGGCGCAAGGTCACCCAAGACAGCCGTTGTCGTCCGACTTGATGAAGTGCTGTTTCATTGTGGCAAAGCTATCAACCGGGCGAAGCTATGGAGCGAAGACGCCAAACTTGACCGCCCCAGCGTTCCTTCGCTCGGCGAGATGAAAGCGGCGCAGACGGGGGACGTCCCGGCGAAAGCCCGGGCGATGGACGATGCGTACTACCATTCCGTGCGCAACAGCCTGTACTGACGTCGGAAGAACATGACTCGCGCCGGCTGGCCGAGTACTGCTCGGAAAAAATCCGGCTAGCCGTCGCGCCACGACAAGAACCCTAGCTCACCGTTCGGCCCCATGCCCATCGTCCAGCACGTACGTCCTCGGCGTTGCCTGGCACGCGATGAGACCGCCTGCCTGACACCCTTGGCAGATCCGTAGAACTATCGGTTAGCGTCACCCGTGTCGACGCCGGCACATCGGGCGCAGATGCAGGCCATACCGCGCTGCGCCGCGGCGATCCGGGCCAGCACCTGCGGCGTAATCACGACGCCCGGCGCAGAACACCAGCAGGGCGTGGCAAAGCTGCCGCTCTGTGCCGCCGCGCATTGGTTGGGCTCGCCGCACAAAGGGCATATCGGTTGCGGCAGGGGCGTAGCGGCCATGCTCACGGGCTCTCCGGCGAGATTGCCATGCGGTGGAGGGCGATCTTAAGCGATCTTAAGGTTCGAATGCGAGACAATGCAAGCTGCGCGGATTACGGCCCGGTTTCGGGCCGCCGATTTTCATCGCCCTATGCCATTCTAAACAGGAGCTGCCATGTTCAAATATCCGCTACGCGCCATCGCCGTGTCGGGCCTGCTGGGCACCGCGTTGACAGCAGCCCCGCCGGCACTCGCCGAGCAGGTGGGTGCGGTCGACACCGCATTCCAGCTGATCGGCCCCGACCACAAAATCGTCGTCGACGCGCACGACGACCCCAAGGTGAAGGGCGTGACCTGCTACGTGTCGCACGCCAAGACCGGCGGCATCAAAGGCGCGCTCGGTGTCGCCGAGGACAAATCCGAAGCCTCGATCGCCTGCCGCCAGGTCGGCCCGATCAGCTTCAGCCAGCCGCTGCCGGCGCAGGAGGAAGTCTTCAGCGAGCGCACCTCGCTGGTGTTCAAGCGCCTGCGGGTGGTGCGCATGGTCGACAAGGCCCGCAACACGCTGGTCTACCTGACCTATTCGGACAGACTGATCGACGGGTCTCCGCAAAATAGCGTAACCGCGGTGCCGGTCGACCGGGCAACGCCCATCCCGTAGCGCTGAAACGCCGCGATCGTCCGCTATGCGCCGCCGTGCCTGCCCTGCGGCATGACTGCCGATGACACATGGCCCGCGACCGGCATCTTGAACCTTGCCAAGTGCTGCACAGAAACGCCGGCTTTTAGTAGAATGGCGCCCCCACTCGCGACTCGCTGCACCAACCGATTGCAGTAAATCCGAGCCCAATATGCCGCTGCGCCGTTGGCGCAGCTTTCCTCGACGCCTACGCACAACTTCCATGGCCAAACTTCTCTCCGACCAAGAACTCAACCGCTTCGACGAACTGCAGCAAAAGCAGGCGAATTTTTCGATCACCGCGGCGGAAGCCGACGAGTTGCGCGACATCGTGCTGCGTGCCCAGAATAAACGCGAAAGCCGTGCGGCGGCGATGAGCTCGATCGAAGCGCATATCGCGGAATTCAATATCTCGCCGGAAGAACTGTTTACGCGCGAACAGATCGCGGATGCCGCGCGCGCCTTCGGGCTGCTGTCGCAAGTGAAGAAAGAGCGTGCAAGCGGCGGCCCGGCTGTCGTCTTCAACGGCCGCACCCACATGTGGACGCGCAGCCTGCCCGAAGACGTGCGAGACGCCCTGTTCGGCGCATTCCGCACGGGTGCCTCGATCCAGGCCTTTGTCGCCGCACGGCAGGATGGCGCCAAGCTCGCCGAATTGGTGGCGCGTCTCGAGCGCGAAACCGAGACCGCTTGTACGGACAGCATCCTGGGCGAGCTGGGCCTCGCCCGCGAGGCGGTCGACAAGATCAAGGACAAGGTGTCCTTCGCGGTGTAAAACGGGTGGCGGGCGACCGCCGAGGTCACCCTTCGCGTGATCGCTCAGCGCACGTCAAGGCGCTCAATACACCAACGGCACCACCAGTTCCTCGGCGATCTGGCGCCGCATATAGTCGTCGTGATGGACGCGCTCGGGCAGCATCACCGCCTGACGCTCGATCTCGTGGTATGGCATCTGCGACAGCAGATGCGCAATGCAGTTCAGGCGCGCCTTCTTTTTATCGACCGCGGGTACCACCCACCATGGGGCCTCCGGAATATGCGTGCGATCGATCATGATTTCCTTGGCCCGGGTGTAATCCTCCCAGCGCCGGCGTGACTCGAGATCCATCGGGCTCAGCTTCCATTGCTTCAGCGGATCGTGGATGCGGCCGAGAAAGCGCAGATGCTGCTCCTCGTCGGTGATCGAAAACCAATACTTGATCAGTTGAATCCCGGAGCGCACCAGCATCTTCTCGAACTCGGGCACGGTGCGGAAGAATTCCTCGTATTCGGCATCGGAACAAAAACCCATCACCCGTTCGACGCCCGCGCGGTTGTACCAGCTGCGATCGAAGCAGACGATCTCGCCCGCGGCCGGCAGATGCGAGACGTAGCGCTGGAAATACCACTGGGTACGCTCGCGATCGTTCGGCGCCGGCAAGGCCGCAACCCGGCACACACGCGGATTCAGGCGCTGGGTGATGCGTTTGATCACGCCGCCCTTGCCGGCCGCGTCGCGACCTTCGAAGAGGATGATGACCTTGTGCCCGCTGTTGACCACCCAGTCCTGCAGCTTGACCAGTTCGCCCTGCAAGCGGAACAGCTCGCGGAAATAATGCTGGCGCTGTTCGCGTTGCGACGCATCGCCCCCGGCGCCCAGGCCCAAGGCGCCGGGGGTGCCCTGGCGCGTTTCGCGATCGTCGATCTCCATCTCCAGCTCCTCGTCGTAGCTGTCGATCAGATCTTCACGGATGCGCTGCATCAGCTGTTCATGGTTGAGGTCGGGATTTTGACTCATGTCGTGCGGTCTGCCATGGTTCGGATGGGAAACGCCAACATGCTATAAATCGATGACGAATTGGTGACAGGGCGCCATGCTTCAGCGACGGATGGGATGAAATCGGGGGGCTTACTTGGTGACCAATTCGACCGGGGTTTCGACGATACCGCTCAGTTGGTTTTCCTTCTCGTGATCGTGCAGCGCCTTCAGCGCGGTCTGTATCCCGAACACAGCCTGTTTTGCGGCAAACTGGTTGGCGGTCGCCAGCACACGGCCGTCGTCCAGCATCGACTTGATTGCATCGATGTCGTCGTAGCCGACCACCAGTACCTTGCCTTGACGGCCTGACGCACGCACCGCCGAGACGGCGCCGATTGCCATATTGTCGTTACCGGCCAAAAGCGCCTTCAGGTTCGGGTATTCATGCAGCATGGCCGCAGCCACTGCATTGCCCTTGTCGATTTCCCATACGCCCGACTCCACCGACACCACCTTGGCGCCGGCCGCGGCCATCGCGTCCTCGAAGCCCGCGGTGCGTTGCCGCGCGTTGGTGGCGGTCGACACGCCTTCGATGATGCCGACTTCATCGCCTGCCGTCAGATGCTTGGCCAATGCCTCGCCGACCATGCGTGCGCCCTTGCGGTTGTCCGGACCGACGAAGGGCACAGTGATGCCCTTAGCCTTCAACATACCCGGATCGAGCTGATTATCGATATTGATCACGATGATGCCGGCATCCACCGCCTTCTTCACCACCGGGACCAGCGCCTTCGAATCGGCCGGCGCCAACACAATCGCGTCGACATGGGAAACGATCATCTGTTCGACGATGCGAATCTGGTTGACCGTGTCGGTTTCATCCTTGATGCCGTTGGTGACCAGGTCGAAGTCGGCCAAGTGTTCCTTCTGGTAAGCCTTGGCACCGTTCTCCATGGTCAGGAAAAACTCGTTGGCCAGCGATTTCATCACCAGCGCAACCCTGGGCTTGGCGGCCGCCTGGGCGTGAGCGGCGGAAAGCGGCAACGCGGCGCTGGCCGTGGCAAGCACGGCAGCCGCCAGCACGCGTCGGCGGATGGCAAATCGCATGGCCTCCTCCCGGTATCCTATTTATTATCTTTAAATGCCCGCAAACGTTTGCATATCCGCATCTTCAGAGTAACGCAGACGCAAAGTCAATGGCTTTAGATACCGAAATGCAACAGCGCGGGCCCGGGCCGCAGCCAGATCGGGCCCGCTGATGCGGAGAGTCAGGTCGATGCGTAGGCGCCGGATGCCGCGGTGCGACGGGGTGCACGCACGAAACCGACCGCAACCAGGCCCAGTGCGCAGACGGCGGCGATGAAGGCCACCGGGGCCAGACTGGAACTCTTCATCCAAACCGACACCGCAATCGGCGTCAGGCCGCCGAAGACGGCGTAGGCCACGTTGTACGAAAATGAGATGCCGGTGAAGCGCACCGCCGGCGGAAAGGCGTTCACCATCACCAAGGGGATCGCACCGATCACGCCGACCAACAGCCCGGCCAGTGCGTAGACCGGCACCAGCAGCGCGGGATTCGTCGCGACCACGGCGAACACCAGATAGTAGCTGGCTGCGAGCAGCACGAAACCGACCGACAGTACCGGTTTGACACCGATCCGGCTGGCCAGCGCACCGGACGTCACACAACCGATGGACAGGCACAGGGTGGCGGCCACGTTCGCGCTCAGGGTCAGCGCCGGGGACAGGCCGAATTGCTTTTGCAGGATGCTGGGCGTCATCAGGATCACGACCACCACCGCTGCCGCCAGCACGCAGGTCAGTGCCATCGCCACCGCCACCGCGCCGCGGTGATCGCGCACCACCGCCTTCAACGGCACTTCGGCCGCGAGCGACTTGCGCCGCTGCAGTTCGGCGAACACCGGGGTTTCATGCAGCCAGCGCCGCAGGTACACCGCCACCATGCCGAACACGCCGCCGGCCAGGAACGGCAGGCGCCAGGCATAGGCCGCGATCTCGCTGCCGGAGAATGCATGATTGACCGCGCTCGCAATCAGCGAGCCGAGCAGGATGCCGGCCGTCAGGCCCGAGGTCAGCGTGCCGCAAGCAAAACCGACATGGCGCGCGGGCACGTGTTCCGAAACGAAGACCCAGGCGCCCGGCACTTCACCGCCTACCGCGGCACCTTGCAGGATGCGCAGTGCCAGCAGCAGCGCCGGTGCCGCCACACCGATCTGGGCATACGCCGGCAGCAGGCCGATCGCCAGGGTCGGCAGCGCCATCATGAAGACACTGAGCGTGAACATGCGCTTGCGCCCGAGCAGGTCGCCGAAGTGCGCCATCACGATGCCGCCCAGCGGTCGCGCGAGATAGCCCGCGGCGAAGATGCCGAAGGTCTGCAATTGGCGCAGCCAATCGGGCATCGCGTGCGGGAAAAATAGTTGGCCGATCACCGGCGCGAAGAAAACGAAAATGATGAAATCGTAGAATTCCAGCGCACCGCCCAAAGCGGCGAGCACAAGGGTTTTGTAATCCTGTCCGTTCAGCGCGCGTGCGGGGGCCGCGGCCGGACTATCCAGCTTGCTTGCTTGCATTTCGATATAGTAATTAATTGAAGCCGTGCGGACGCAATGCCGCGGCAGGCATGACTAAGGAGCGCCGATCGGGCGCAAGGGATGGGCGCGGGTCGCGCAGGGTTGGTGGCCCGGGTAGGGCCGCTGCGCGCAAGCTGTGTTTGTGCCGCGCGCAGCGCGAGAGCGCTATTTTAACAGGATCGGGGCGCAAGCATGCGGAAGGGGATCGCGCGGCGACGCGCCGCCCGTTCGACGTTCGCTCATGCCAATACCCGATAGTGATATGGGTAGGCAGCGGTAAAGCCGAGGTTGCGGTATAGCGCGAGCGCGCCGTGATTCGACGCCGTCACCTGCAGATAGCCTTCGCGCGCACCGCGCAAGCGCCCCCATGCCAGCAGCGTCTTGCACAGACGGCTCGATACCCCACGCCGTCGTACCTGCGGCAACGTGACCACGTCGAACAGCCCGACGGCCTCGCGCTCATACACCGCAAAACCATAGCCCAACGCCACACCGTCCTCGATCAGCGTCGCGAACACCGCCGGCACACGCAATGCTGCCAGCATCGCGCGATGCGTCTGGCGCGCGGTGTGGCCCAGATGCACGGCTTCGTCGACGCCATGCAGCCAATCCGGCGTGGCTCGCTCAATCAGCGTCACCGCCGGATCCGCCGCCACCGGCGCATCGAGACGACGCGTCATCACCAGCGTGGGATCGAGCAAGGCGAAGCCGCGCTGCTCGAGTTCCGTGTCGAAGCGCGCCGGCACCAGTGGGGTCAAGCGAAATATAAGGGGTAGATCGAATTGTCGATAGAGCGGCTCGGCGATGTCGACGATGGTGTCGAGCGCAGCCGCTGGCGACAAGGCATTGACGGAATTCGCACGTTTCGTATGCCCTTGTGCGAAGCGCAGCAGCCAACCGTCGGCAATGATGCTCTGCAGGGCCGGCCAAGCATTGAAGCTGCGCTCCTCGTAGCGCTGGATGGTCGCTTCGATCAGCATGATGATGGGGATGGATCGCAAGGGCGGCGCGGCATGCGCAGCCGTAGCCCTCAGTGTCGCATAAGCGGTGCGCCGCGTTAAGACTCAAGATAAAGCGGCCTGCGCCACGGCCGTTTGCCTGCTCCGCCCTCCAATAGCCCTTTTTCGCGCTTTAACCCTTGGTGCCGACACCGCAGTAGAGCGCCAGTGCGGCGGCCTCGGTTTCGTGAACTTCAACCGGGAAATTGGTCGCGCCGGCGTATGCCAGATAGCGCGCCCGGTGCTGCCCGTTGCGAAACGACACTACGCCCTCGTGCACGAGGCCGAACAAACCGAGGAAGTTGCGGCGATGGCGCGTCGTGAAGGTGACGTAAGGCATGTCGGGAATCCGCGCCTGCGCCGGATCGAGAAAGTCGCGGATGCCGCGTATCTTCCCCGGATGCCAATACGGAACGTCCGGCAGGACATAGTCGCTAGTATCGCGATCGGCGCATTCCAGCAGCCTTTTCGCGTCGACCACCACCACCTTGTGCCGCGCGCCGGGATCGGTAAACGTCGCTTGCAGACGCGTGGTCTTGTAGGACCCGTGCTTGGGCAACACGACATCCCAGACGCTGTCTTGCGTCTGCATTTCCGTATGTTCCATTGATCCGTACTGTTGATTCGAGCCGTTGGCGAAACCCAGTGTATGAACCAGGTGCCTCGCCTGTCCGAGGGACGCGCTGGCGACGCACGCAGATCATGTCATGAAGTCCGCGCGCGCCACAACAAGACTTAATTATGTTACCGCTAACGTAGCCCGCGAATGCTGTCGCCGCGCGACACCCGGCAAACGCCGGGCGTGGCTTATTCTTCCTGCTGTGCCGTAGCCAGGGTGCGCAGTTGGAAACGGCCGTTGGTATTGAAGAGCCAGGACTCCATCAATTCGAGCCGGCCGCTGCGGTCGAGCAGTTCGGGCGGCGGCGGCGGCAGCGGCGCGGCAAGCTGCAAGCTCTTCAGCGCGGTCCGCTCGACCTCGTCGTCGCCGTTGGTGCGGTATACGGATGCATTGAGCAGCCGGCCGCTGCCATCCACCACGAAGTCCACCACCACCACGGAGCGCAGCATGGGCTGCGGCGCATCCAACGACACCGTGCTGCGATTGGCCGCCAATACGCGTCGATCGACCTGCGTCCTGTAATTGTTCAGGCTGCTGATATAGGCGCTTTGCGGTGCCGACGATTTGCCACCTGGACCGACTGAACCGCCTGGACCGACTGAACCCACTGTGCCACCTGGACCGCCAACGCAGGCGCATAGTAGGAAGGCACTGCCCGCCAGCACCGTGGCCGTTTTCAAGATAGTTTGCATGACCGCTGCCTCCATCGACCCGCCCGGGGTTTGGGCACGGCCGTATAGGTTGTCGAAAGGTATGCGCTAGCCATCGCTCTTATCCCGGCAGAGTCGTTGCAGCATCGATTGGGCCTGTTTTCCGCGTCAGACGAACCGCCGAACCCCATCCCGATATCACTACTTTACCCCCTTCCGGACCGGATTGGCGTACGCCACACGTCCTGCGCAAATCCGCTAGAATCCATCGTTATGCTTCTCTCTATATAACGCTTCCCACCCCTTACAAGGAGTCCCGCTTATGCGTCCCCTCTGGTCCAAGATGCTGCTCGCCGCGGGCGTGATCGCCTGCTTCGCGTCCGCCCCCGCACGAGCCGACGACACTACCGTGCAGGTGTTGTACGCCGGCTCGCTGACCAATCTGATGGAGCGCAGCGTGGGACCGGCCTTCGAAAAAGCGAGCGGGTTGCATTTCGCCGGCTTCGCGGCGGGTTCGAACCTGATCGCCAACGAATTGCGCGGCAAGCTGCGCCGCGGCGACGTCTTCATCAGCGCCAGCCCCAAGGTCAATCAGAGTTTGACGGGCGCGGCCAACGGCAATCTGGTCGACTGGTATGTGCAGTTCGCCACCTCGCCGCTGGTGATCGGCTATAACACCCGCAGCAAATATGCCCATGCGCTGCAGACCCAGCGCTGGGACACGGCACTGCAAAGCCCCGGCCTGCGCCTGGGGCGCACCGATCCCAAGCTCGATCCCAAGGGCGCGCTGACGGTGGCCCTGGTCGAGCAGGCGGCCAAGCAGTATGACGAGCCCGATCTGATGTCGCGTCTGCTGGGCGATGCGGAAAACCCCGCTCAGGTGCTGCCTGAAGAAGCCTTGCTCGGCCGGCTGCAGTCGGGCCAGCTCGATGCCGGCTTTTTCTACTCGACCGAGACCAGCGACGCGCATATCCCGGCGCTGCCGCTGCCGGCCCAACTTTCCGCCCAGGCCGATTACACCATCACGATCCTGAATACCGCCGCCAACCGCGACGGTGCGCTGCGCTTCGTCCAATACCTGCTTGGACCGACCGGCCGCGCGATGTTGCAGCAGCACGGCCTGACGCTGGTGACGCCGACCGTGCATGGCCCGACCACGGCGTTGCCCGCTTCGCTGCAGGCTTTGCTCGATGCGGCGCCGGCCGCCACGCCGGCTCAACCCAAGTAATGGCATGCAATGGCCGCACCCCATGCTCGCGCGAAATGACCCCGCGCAGCGCTAGCCCAACGCCAGCATGAAAAGGCGCAGTGCCCCCGCCCTGAGCTGGCTTGCCCTGCTGCTGGCCGCCTATCTGTGCGCGCCGCTTTTGGCCTGCCTGCCGCAGATCGGCCAGGCCGACTGGCGCGGCATGGATGTCGCGACGCTGTCGCGCGCGCTGTGGGTCTCGGTGGCCAGCGCCAGCCTGGCGACCTGCTTGATTGCGCTGGGCGGCGTCCCGCTCGGCTACCTGCTGGCGCGCTCGCAGTCTCGGCGCATGGCCTTCCTCGGCTTTGTCGTGCAATTGCCGCTGGCCTTGCCGCCATTGGCGAGCGGCGTGCTGCTGCTGTTCCTGATGGGGCCGTACAGCCTGTTGGGCGGGGCCTTGGGCGGTCTGCTGGGCAATCTGACCGATACCTTCGGCGGTATCGTGCTGGCCCAGGTATTTGTCGCCGCCCCCTTTCTGATCATCGCCGCCCGTTCCGGCTTCGGCGCGCTCGACGCAGGCCTGGAGGACGTCGCGGCCACCCTGGGGCACGGCGCCTGGCGTCGCTTCACCGCGGTCGCCCTGCCGCTTGCCTGGCCGGCGCTGCGAGCCGGCCTGCTGTTGTCGTGGCTGCGCGCCTTCGGCGAATTCGGCGCCACCATGATGGTGGCCTACCATCCGTACTCGCTACCGGTCTACACCTACGTAGCCTTCGGTGCCCAGGGTTTGCCGGCCATGCTGCCGCTCTTGGTGCCGACGCTGGCGATCGCGGTCGGCGTCGCGCTGTTCGCCGCGGTTCGTCCGCGCCCGCCCGCCTATCCGAGCGATGGTGAAGCTCCGCTGGTCCAGCCCAGCCTGCTGGTGCCGCTGGATTCGACCCGCGCCGCCGCGCTGCTGCCGGTACGGTCGCGCGACAGCGTGCCGGCGAACGGCGCGCCGCCTCATTTGCAATTGCGTATCCGCCAGCACATCGGCAGCTTCGAACTCGATCTGGATTGGCAGGCCGGGGCGCGGCGCCTGGCCATCGTCGGGCCGTCAGGCTCCGGCAAATCGCTGACGCTGCGCCTGATCGCCGGACTCCAGCCCGACCCCGACAGCGCGGCCACATGCACGGTAGCCCTCGGGACCGAACAGCTGTCGGCGCTGCCGGCCAGCGCCCGCACGCTTGCCTATGTCCCGCAGGACTACGGCTTGTTTCCCCATCTGACGGTGGCCGAGCAACTCGCCTTCCCGGTCGGCGCGCAACCCGAGTCGGCCCGCGCCTGGCTTGCGCACCTGGGCCTCGCCGGCCTGGAGCAGCGCAAGCCCGCCGCCTTATCGCTCGGCCAGCGCCAGCGCGTCGCCCTGGCGCGCGCGCTGGTGCGGCCGTGCCGGCTGATCCTGCTCGACGAACCGTTCGCGGCACTCGACACCCCGCGCCGCCGGCAATTGCGCCAGACGCTGCGCGCGGTCCAGAACGAAATCGATGCGACCACCATCCTGGTGACCCACGATCCCGATGAAGCGGCACTGCTGGCCGACGAGATATTGGTGCTGGACAAGGGACGCGTGCTGCAGGTCGGCCCCACCGCCGAGCTGTTCGAACGCCCGGCCAATCTGCAGGTGGCAGCCTTGCTCGGCGTTGAGAATGTCGGCCGTGGTGTCTATCTTGGCGATATCGGCGAACTCGAGCTGACAGGCGGCCTGCGCCTTGCCGCCCGGGTACGATCGGACCCGGGTTCCGGCGCAATCCCGGCCGGCAGCGCGGTCCTGTGGCGCATCCCGCGCCGCGCGATCACGCCTGCGCCGGACGGTCCCTACACCGTGCGCGTGCTCGACAGTACTCGGCAAGCCGGCAACCCGGTGCTCAACGTCGATTTCGGCGGCACCCTGCTGCACCTGCCGGGCCACCGTGACATTACGCCCGGCACCGAACTGCGCGTCGCGATCGCGGCGGATCAGGTGGAAGTCTGGCCCGAACAGCGCTAGCAAGACGGCAAGCGGTGCGACACCCTGACATCGGCATGCCGCGTGGAGTTTAGATACAATGCCAGCCGCGCCCCGCTCCACCCGTTTCTTCCGCTGCCGCCCATGCCCTTGCCTCTGCTTGCCCTCGCCATTGCCGCCTTCGGCATCGGCACCACCGAATTCGTCATCATGGGGCTGCTGCCCAACGTCGCCCAGGACCTGTCGGTGTCGATTCCCGCCGCCGGCATGCTGGTCTCCGGCTACGCGCTCGGCGTCGCGATAGGCGCGCCCATCGTCGCCATCGTCACCTCGAGCATGCCGCGCAAGCGCGCGCTGATGAGCCTGATGGGTCTCTTCATCGTCGGCAATCTGCTGTGCGCGATTGCGCCGAGCTACGCGTTGTTGATGGTGGCGCGCGTGATCACCGCCTTCTGCCATGGCGCCTTCTTCGGCATCGGCTCGGTGGTGGCGGCCGACCTGGTCGCACCGAACAAGCGCGCGCAGGCGATCGCGCTGATGTTTACCGGCCTGACGCTGGCCAATGTGCTGGGCGTGCCGCTCGGCACCGCGCTGGGCCAGCTGGCGGGCTGGCGCGCGACATTCTGGGCGGTCACCGGCATAGGCCTGGTGGCAGCGCTCGCGCTGGCGGTATGGCTGCCGTCCAAGATCGAGATGCAAAAGACCAGCCTGGTGCGCGAGTTCTCCACCCTACGCCACCCGCAAGTGCTGATGGTGCTGGGGATCAGCGCCCTGGCATCGGCCAGCCTGTTCTCGGTGTTCACCTATATCACGCCGATACTCGAGGACGTGACCCATCTGACGCCGCACCACGTCACGCTGGTACTGCTGTTGTTCGGCCTGGGCCTGACCGTGGGCGGGACGCTGGGCGGCATGCTGGCGGACTGGAAGTTGATGCCGACACTGCTCGCTTCGCTGGCCGCGATCTCGGTGGTGCTGGCCATCTTCGCCAGCACCTGCCACGATCCCGTAGCCGCGATGCTGACCATCTTCGTCTGGGGCATCCTGGCCTTCGCCATCGTACCGCCGATCCAGATTCTGATCGTGAATCGAGCCAGCGACGCGCCCAACCTCGCGTCCACGCTGAACCAGGGCGCCTTCAATCTGGGCAATGCGGGGGGCGCCTGGTTCGGGGGCATGGCGATCAGCGCCGGCTTCGCGCTGACCTCGCTGCCCTATATCGGCATCGTGATGGCCCTGTGCGCGCTCGTGCTCACGCTATGGTCGGCCCGCACCGACAAAGACGCGTCTGCAATTACGCTGGGTGCGCGGGCAGGATCGCCCCACTGACCTCGCCGAAGCCGATCCGGTAGCCGTCGCCCAGGCACGCGCCCGCGAGGGTCAGCGTATCGCCGTCCTGGATATAGCTGCGGGTATGGCTGCGCCGCTCGCCGCCGGCGTCGGTGTCGTCCCATTGCAGCGGCCGCTGGCCGTTCCAGGTCAGCTCCAGCAGACTGCCGAACGCATCCGGCTGCACGCCGCTGATCGTACCCGAACCCATCAGGTCGCCGACCCGGGTGTTGCAACCCGATACGGTATGGTGCGCCAGCTGCTGCGCCATGCTCCAGTACATATATTTGAAGTTGGTGCGCGCGATGGTGTGCGCCTGCGCCGCGTCCGCGGGACGCAGGCGTGCCTCCAGCGCAATGTCGAAGGCATGCGCGCCGCGATGGCGTAGATACGACAGCGGCTCGGGATGCTGCTCCGGCTGCGCGACGCGAAACGGCTCCAGCGCATCGAGCGTGACCACCCATGGCGAGATACTGGTGGCGAAGGACTTGGCATTGAACGGCCCGAGCGGCACGTACTCCCATTGCTGGATGTCGCGTGCGCTCCAGTCGTTCAACAATACCATGCCGAAGATATGCGATTCGGCATCCTCGGCTGCGATCGGCGTGCCGAGCGCATTGCCCGCGCCGATGATAAACCCGGTTTCCAGTTCGATATCGAGCTTGCGGCAGGCGCCGAACACCGGACGCGCCTGGTCAGGCAGTTTCAGCTGGCCGTTCGGGCGCCGTACCGGCGTGCCGCTGACGACCACCGACGACGCCCGGCCGTTATAGCCGACCGGCATTTCCGTCCAGTTCGGCAGCAGCGCATTCTTCGGATCGCGAAACATCGAACCGACGTTGGTCGCATGCTCCTTCGATGAATAGAAATCGGTGTAGCCGGGAATCTCGACCGGCAAATGCAGCGTCGCCCGTGTCAGCGGCACCAGGGCGCGGACACGCAATGCGGCTGCGTCGCGCAGACGCGCGTCGCCGGCCTCGAATAGGACGCTTAACTGGGCCCGCGCGTCGCGCCATACCGGCCGACCGAGCGCGATAAAGTCGTTCAGGCTGGCGCGCGCGAAGACCGGCGCATCCAGCGTCAATAAACCTGCGGCCTGCAGCACGGCCAGATCGGCCACGCAATCGCCGATCGCCACGCCGACACGCGGCGTCGGGTGCGCGGCATCGCTGAAGATACCGAAGGGCAGGTTCTGGAGCGGAAAGTCGCAGGTCGGCGCATTCGCGCTCGCCAGCCAGCTCTTGCGGCGCGGATCGTTGACTTGGTCTAGCGTCAAAGTGGCATTCATGGTGATCTTTGGGTGGGTGCCTAAGTTGGGTGCCTAAGTTAGATGTTCAAGCTGGGTATTTGGGGCGCGTCGGATCGAAGTGCTTTTGCAAGCCCTGCCAGCACTCGAAGTAGTTCGCCTGCAGCGTCGAGCTTTCGAGCGCGCGCCGGCTTGGGCGGATCAGCGTCTTGGTTTCGAACATAAAGGCCATCGTGCCGTCGACCTTGTGCGGTTTGCTGGTGTCGCCCCGCGAGGCTTTTTCGTAGGTGGCGGCATCTGGACCGTGCCCCGTCATGCAGTTATGCAGGCTGGCGCCGCCCGGCATGAAACCTTCTGCCTTGGCGTCGTACACGCCTTCGATCAGGCCCATGAATTCGCTCGCCACATTGCGGTGATACCAGGCCGGGCGGAAGGTGTCTTCGGCCGCCAGCCAACGCGGTGGAAAGATCACGAAATCGATCGCGTCCACTCCCGGGGTGTCGGTCTGCGATTGCAACACGAGGAAGATCGACGGGTCCGGGTGGTCGAAGCTGATCGAGCCTATCGTGTTGAAGCGGCGCAGATCGTATTTGTAGGGCGTGTAGTTGCCGTGCCAGGCAACCACGTCAAGCGGCGAATGGCCGATCGCGGCGCGCCACAGATGGCCGTCGAATTTGGCCACCAGTTCGAAGTTACCCTCGACGTCCTCGTAGGACGCGTGCGGCGCGAGGAAGTCACGCGCATTGGCCAGGCCGTTCGAACCCAGCGGACCCAGGTCCGGCAAGCGGAACAGCGCACCGAAGTTCTCGCAGATATAGCCACGCGCC
>OUWB010079428.1_pt1 | contig 16988 bp, 11 predicted proteins | sample 1779821 | NCBI WGS metagenome assembly OUWB01 (sample SAMEA3914806, study PRJEB12502) | metagenome | biome: forest; material: soil | place: Canada | collected 2011-08-03 | depth 0.1 m
GACTTAACCAGCCGGGGCAACCGCGGGAGCCTAAGGTTGATCCCCAAAAGAACGCGTTGGCCGTGGAGGCGCTGCCTTTTCAGCCCATCGATCGCGCAAGTTATGACCAGGGCTACAAGGCGGCAGGCAATGCTGCCAAGTCTACCGACGCGACGGCGCCCACGCCCGCTGACTGGACCAGTTACTGGCTTGGCTACGAAGAAGAAAAGCGGGCACAGGCACATGGCAATCCACACACTGGCAAGATTCTCGACGCCCTGCACGACGATCAGCGTTGCATTCAAGGCGAAGTGCTGACGGTCCGCGCAACGGCCTATGCAAAGACAAAAGACACCTCAGGCAACATATTCCTGTGCAGCGCAGACAAGGTTCTACCGCCCAGGGACTAGGTAGGCGGCGCGAGTCTGGATCGCCAGTGATCTGTGTCTCGGAGAAGTTTCACGATAAGTGGATGTTCGCCTCCGGCTCGAGGTGGACAATAAATAACCAGGTCAAGGCAGCGAAAATCCGCTAGCTTCGCATCGACACTCAATTGGGAGGCGGCTCTTGGCCCGCATCAAACTTTCCTGCGAGCGTGGGCGCTCGACAGAAATTGACACAGCGCGCACCGCGCTCGGTTGCATCGACTTCCAGGCTGATTTCGTCTTGCCGGAAGGACGCGCAGGGGCATTGGGCTCACCCATTGGGGCACTGATGGCGGCCATTCCGCCCGCCCAGCGTGCACTGTCCGCGGCACGGGAAGCGGGTTTGCTCGTGTTCTTCACGCGTGAGTGCTATGCGCCCGACCTGTCGGACCTCAATTCGTTTCGCCGTCAAAACGATTTGGCCATCGGTTCGCCTGGGCCTCTGGGCCGCTTTCTGGTGAAGGGTGAAAAGGGCACAGAGATCATTGACGATTTGTGCCCGACGGATCGCGAGCCTGTCATCGACAAGGCGGGGTTTAGCGCCTTCCATCAAACAACCCTGGATACCGTACTTCGCGTGCGTGGCATCGATACCTTGCTGTTAATGGGTTATACGACTCAATGTTGCGTTGCCTCGACGTTGCGACAAGCGGTTGACCTGGGCTATGCCTGTGTTCTGCTGAGTGATGCTTGTGCGGCCTATGACCCTGCGGACCATGAGGCTACTGTGCGCGTCATGTACAGCGAGGGCGATAACTTTGGCTGGGTAAGTGATTCCAGGCGTTTGGCAAACGCCCTGCATTCAAGGCTGGATGACTGAAAACCAAACTCGGGCCCGGGCTTGGCCACTCGCGGGCAAACCCATTGAAGGGAGAACCGCTGGCGTGAGCTCAACCAAGGGGTTTGAAGTGCACAAGTCCTTTTCCAAGTACCTGCTTGCAGGCTTCCTGTTCACGCTGGTCGGGACTGCAGCAGCACAAGAGTCCAATACGCCGGGCGTTCGAACTGAGCGGATCGGTGATGGCATGGTGGCGTTCCTGCCGCATCCGTTACAGGACTACCCAGCGTCGCTTGCATTGTTGCGACCACCAGTCTCGCTGGGACCGATGCCCGCGCGGTGGAGCGTTCGGCCAAGCTTTTCAAATAGCAATGGTCACACCGTGGTTACCGTGGACGTGCCAGCAGGCACAGACTTGTACGGCACCGGTGAGGTCACCGGGCCGCTTCGTCGCAACGGCCAATGCGTGGAGCTTTGGAATACCGACAACCCCGGCTACGAACGCGCCGAAGGACGCAGGCTGTATCAGTCCCATCCTTGGGTGCTTGGCGTTCGAAAGGACGGCAGCGCATTTGGTGTTCTGTTCGATTCAACCTGGCGGGCCACGCTGTGCACGGACAAGCAGATCGTGTTCGATTCGCAGGGGCCGGCCATGCCCGTTATCGTCATCGATCGGCCCACGCCGCAAGGGGTGCTCGAGGGCCTGGCCACGCTGACGGGCACCATGCCGTTACCGCCGCGATGGGCGCTGGGATATCAACAGTCGCGCTGGTCGTATACGCCTGACACGCGAGTGCTGGAGATCGCCGACGAATTTCGTCGCCGCAAGATTCCCGCCGACGCGATCTGGATGGATATCGACTACATGGCGGGATTTCGCGTCTTTACCTTTGACCCAGCGAGTTTCCCGGACCCGAAAAAACTCAACGACGGCTTGCATGCGCGCGGCTTCCACAGCGTGTGGATGATCGATCCAGGGGTGAAGGTGGATCCTGCGTATGCGGTCTATGCCAGTGGTACGGCGCAGCGCGTCTGGCTGCAGGACGCGCAAGGCAATGACTATCACGGCACCGTGTGGCCGGGCCTCGTCTCGTTCCCGGATTTCACTCGCCCGGAGACTCGGGCCTGGTGGTCTGCCTTGTACAAGGACTTCATCGCAAAAGGCGTGGATGGTGTCTGGAACGACATGAACGAGCCGTCCGTGTTCAATGTAACGAGCTTCACCGCGCCGGAGGATGCCCATCATCGTGGCGGCGGCGACCTCGCGCCGGGACCTCATCTGGAGTACCACAACGTCTACGGCATGCTGATGGTGCGTGCGACGCGGGAGGGCATCCAGGCCGCGCGTCCTGACCGACGCCCCTTTGTATTGACGCGCGCGAACTTCATTGGCGGGCAACGCTATGCGGCCACCTGGACGGGGGACAACGTTTCGGACTGGAAATATCTGAAGTGGTCCATTCCCATGTCGATCAACCTGGGTCTTTCCGGCCAGCCCTTCAGCGGGCCAGACATTGGTGGGTTTGGCGGCAACGCTTCGGGCGAGCTATGGGCCAACTGGATCGCGGTGGGCGCGTTCTATCCGTTTTCGCGCGGGCACGCCATCAAGGGATCCAACGACAAAGAGCCATGGGCGTTTGGACCTTCCGTCGAGAACACGGCAAGAGTCGCGATTGAGCGGCGCTACCGGTTGCTGCCCTATCTCTACACGCTGTTCCGCGAGTCCTCACTGGACGGGCTGCCGGTGATGCGTCCCGCATTCTTTGCCGATCCGAAGGACTTGCGCCTGCGGGCGGAAGAGAACGCTTTCCTGTTGGGCGGTGACCTTCTCGTGGTGCCGCGATGGTCGGGCGATGCAGCGCTTCCGAAAGGCGTTTGGCGCGATATCTCGCTGGTGGATGGCGACAATGCGGATCCGTTGCAGGCTCACCTCAAGCTTCGTGGTGGCGCCATTATCCCGTTGGGCCGCGTGGTGCAGAACACTGGCGAGAACTCGTTGGATCCACTCACGCTGCTGGTGTCGCTGGACGCCAAGGGCGAGGCCCGTGGCGATCTGTACGAAGACGCCGGCGACGGTTATGGCTATCAGCATGGCGAGTACCGCCTGACGCGCTATCGGGCAAAGCGTCACGGCGGCCAGGTGAAGATCGATATGGAGAAGGTCGAGGGCGAGTTACCTGCGCCGCGGCGTGAGATCAAAGTCCAGATCGTCACAGATCATGGCGTCGTGGCCGGCGAAGGTGCGGACGGCAATGTCACTGTTTCCCTGCCATCCGCACACTGATGCTACCCATGGGGCTGTATGACGATGATTGCCATGCCTAGCAGGGCGATACAGGCGCCGGCGACATCCCAGCGTGTCAGCGCTGCGCCATCGACGAATCGCAGCCATAGCAGCGCGACCGCAATGTAAATGCCGCCATAGGCGGCGTAGGTTCGACCGGCTGCCGCCGGATGCAAGGTCAGTAGCCATGCGAACAGTGCAAGTGACGCCGCGGCGGGTAATAAAAGCCACGCCGATTTGCCTTGTTTCAACACTAACCAGGGCAAGTAGCAGCCAACGATCTCAGCCAGGGCCGTGACGATAAAAAGCGCTGTTTGCTTCAAGAGATCAGGCATCTTGTTCTCTCATTGCTTGTTGTGTTGACCTTCGTGGCCATCTCGTCCTATGCGTGTTGGATCGAGCGCAAATGCTCGCAGAAGTCGTTGTTGGGGTCGAGCAACGCTGCCGTTCCAGGCGCGCCAGGGCGCCGAGACTCTGTCGAAGCCCACCGAGAGTAAGCTCTGGCCAAGGTGGCATGGATTTGTGGGGACGACGCATGCTTCGTAAGCAGCTGGTGGGTGCGCTGGGGGCGTTAGCCGCATTGCTGGTTATCGGCTTGCTCGCTCGACACGTGGCGTCACTCGCCTCGTGGGTAACGCTGCCGCCCGATGACGCAGGAGGCCGGTTGGGATTTGCGGTGCACTGGCTTGTTCTTCCCGGCCTGACGCTGCTGGCCGGCATCATTGGCGCGTCCCGGAGGGGGTTTTACGAGGATGCCATCGACGGAACGCGCACACCGGCGAACCATAGTCTTGAGATCAATCTTCGCTATAACGTGAACACGGTCGAGCAGGTGGTTCTAGCCGCCATCGCCTGGTGCGCGCTGGCGGTCACGCTACCGCATCAGCAGTTGCTGCTTATTCCGGCGATGGCACTCGTATTTGTGTTTGGGCGCGTGACTTTCTGGGTGGGCTATTTGATACACCCGATGGGGCGTGACTTTGGCATGACGTTGACGGTGTTTCCAACGTTGCTCGCCTACGCCTGGCTAGGCCGGCAGATGATGCTCGGATAACGCGCTTAAGCCCATGCGGATGGGAAGTCGGCGCACCTGTTTTGACTGCTATCGAGCCTTCTGCTCGGCAGGTGCCTTCGCCATCTGCGCACAATTGGCGCTGTAGTCGTTGAGATTGCTTCTCACCGAATCGAGGAAGATGGTGAAGCCATAGCGCACGGCGCCGCCGCGGTCGGCGAGCCACGCGCCCATGGAGCGACCGGACAACAGATAATTCAACTGCGCCAGCGGAACGGGGCGCGTGATCACCACCGACTGATTGGTAACGCTGACGCCTTCGCGGCTTTCTTGCAGGGTCTGCTGTTGGTCGACTTCGAAATACGAGCGTGCTGCGCGTGCCACCACGCGCTTGGCCCGTTCATCGCCGATGGTGTAGTACGCGGTGAGCATCACCCCGTCGGGTTTGCACAGCAGGGTGATGCGATGCTCGCCATCGCGTGCCATCTGGCTGAGGGTGAGTGACGGTGCGCCAGACGTTACATGAAGCGTTGCGGTAGGCGGCAAGCGTCCATTGTTGGCCAGCCCCGTGGCAATCATCTGATCGGCGTCGAGCCATTGGACATCGGCGTGCGGTGCCGTTGCGGAAGGCGCGAATCGTCGCGGATCGATACCCATGTCTTTCAGGTAGCTCGCCATGTCGCCCACGGTGGGCCCGTTACTCTCGGCGACCCGCGCTTTGGGATCCCTCGTGTCGAGCGGCTGCAAGCCCAACCGATCGCTGCCCGCGGGCGCCCATCGATACAGCCCGCCAAAGTAGGCATAGGCACATGCATTCACGCAAAGAGCGGACTTGGGCGTCGTCGGCTGGTGTCCCACGCGCCGCGGTGAACCCACGTGCGTCACCATCGAGCCCGATCGGATAAGCCTGCCCAAGGCCAAGCCCGCCTCCAAGTCGCCGCCGGGCGAGTTCAGATAAACGTCGGAACCGGGCGGGATCTTTCCTGCCTTCATCAATGCATCAACGCGACGAGGTGCTTCGGCATCGATAAAACCGTAGAAATAAACTTGAGGCGCCTTGGCCACCGCAAGCGTCATTCGATCGTCGTTGACCTGGATGGCCAGCGGTGCATTATCCGACGCTGGCGACGCAGCGGCCGCTTGCGCGCGAACGCCATCAGGCGCGGCTGCACAAGCTATGAGCAACAGCACGCAACACCCCAACTGCTGGCGCCAGCGTGCGTTGCAAAGAGAGCTTGTTGCAGTGTGAGTGGCTCGCACTGGCGGGTCCTGCCATAACGGTCGCTCAGTTTCCGCTGTTTCAGATGTCGCGCAAGTGAATGTCGCTTCGCTATGGCGTGTGCGGGGGATTTCATTTGCCATGAGACACGTGGCCAGCCTGTAGTTTACGGGGACCGTCAAGTCGCGCATCCAGTTCGGTGCTGCGCGGCGCCGCAAGGCCTCCGTAGCGCGTATCTATTTTCGTCAGCCATTTTCTTGCGCCATCGGTGTCGTGGATATCGATAAGGTGCGCGGCCTGATCGAGCTGCGAATCGAGCTCGCGATCGATGCGATCCCGACAGGCAGCGAGTTGATTCGTATCGAGCTGTGCATGGATGTCCAAGGAGGCCAGTGCACGGCCTAGCGACGCCGCGTCGGCGAGCTCATGCCCGGTCCATGGCATGGTCTGTGTATCGATATCGGATAGGCACCAGGCCTGCAACGAGTGCCGGCTTTCGCGATCGGCGTCTTGATGGAAGGCGTCACGTTGGCCGGTCAGATACACCACGCGTGTCGCAGTCTGGAATTGATACAGAAGGTCTCTGGGCGGCAGCGGAATCTGCTCGCCGATAACGTCGCTGCCGGCGTCCAGCAACACGCCACGGAACAGATCGGGATAGCCCAGCGCAAGTCGCAACGCCACGCGCGAACCACCCGAAAAGCCGCCCACGTAAACGCGCCTGGGATCCACGCGGTAACGTGACATGGTGTTGTACGCCGCCAGTAACGCCACCGGTTCGCGGCGGTCGAGCACGTTGGCGTCATTTCCGATGTTGGCTGCAGTCACCAGGATCACGCCCTGCTTTTGCAGCGTGGCAATCCACTCAGGCGGTACCTTCGCCTCGTTCCACGGCGGTACGAACACCAGCAGCGCATAGCCACCGGGTGGTGCCTTCGGAGGCACGTAGAGCGCAAACCGTTCCTGAGCCAGATCGATCGGCTGATCCCGGATGGCCGCGCCTGTGGCGGCCGCCTGCTGTTGCAGGCGTCGCGCATTGAGCGGGCTCACCAGGCGACGCGCCAGTTCGGCGCTGCTGGATAACGGCGCGTATTGGTTGAACACCACATCGCCCAGCAAGCCGGTGACGCCGCTTGCGGCCTCATTCGCCGCTATCACGGTTGACACCAGTCCCAGGCATGTCAGCAGCAGGCCGCGCCAGCTCATAGCCCGCAGGCTGGCAGCGGACGGGCGAGCGCAGCTGACATCGTAATTACTTGCGCAGCGGCTATGCTCGGCCGCCACAAGCCCCATTACCCGCAAGAGGTTACCGATGACCGTTCCGTCGCTGCTGGCACGTCGCGCGCTGCTGCTCATTTCATTTGCACTGCTCAGCGCCTGCGCCGGCCAGCCAGAGCCATCCACACGCATGGCGATCGATGTACCCACCATCCAACGCGCGGACGGCGAGACGCCGCAGTGGTGGTTTCGCAATGGCGCTGCCGCGGCGGCGGAGCTGACCGCGCAGGCCAACACCCGCGGGCAGCGGGCGAAGAACGTCATCGTGTTCCTGGGTGATGGCATGAGCATGTCCACCATCGCGGCCGCACACGTACGCGCGGGGCAGCTCAAGGGTATGGATGGCGAGAGCTATCGGCTGAGTTTCGAGCAGTTTCCGTTCAGCGCCATGAGCCGCACCTACGAGACCGACCAGCAAACCCCCGATTCGGCCGGCACCATGACTGCATTGATGAGCGGGGTGAAGACACGCGGCGGTTTCATTGGCGTATCGCAGGTGCCGCGCCGCCAGGATTGCGCCGCGAGCCAGGGCCAGGAACTGGTCAGTGCGCTGGAACTGGCGTCGACCGCCGGCATGAGCACCGGCGCCATCACCACCACGCGCATCACCCATGCCACGCCCGCCGCCACCTATGGCCATCTACCCGAACGCAACTGGGAAGTGGACGCCGACCTCACCGCTGCGGCGAAAGCCGAAGGCTGCAAGGACTTCGCCGCCCAGTTGGTCGACTTCCGCGGCGCCGGTGGCCTCACCGTCGCCATGGGCGGCGGGCGTACCGAGTTCATGCTGGCGGGCGAGGACGACCCGGTGGAGCGCGGCAAGGTGGGGCAGCGCCTGGATGGGCGCGACTTGATTGCCGAGTGGAAGCAACAACACCCCAATGGCAGCTACGTATGGAACGCAACGCAGCTCAAGGCGTTGGATCTCGCGCACACACCGCGATTGCTGGGGCTGTTCAACGCCTCGCATCTCAACTACGAGCACGAGCGCGTGACCGACAAGCTCGACGAGCCGAGCCTGGAGGCGATGACCACCAGCGCCATTGAGGTGCTCAAGCAAAACCCCAACGGGTTTTTCCTGATGGTGGAAGGCGGACGTATCGACCACGCGCTGCACGCCGGCAACGCCTATCGAGCGCTGGATGAAACCATCGCGTTCGCCGACGCGGTGCAAGCGGCGCTGCAGCAGACCGATCCGCGCGACACGTTGATCGTGGTGACGGCCGATCACAGCCACACCATGACCTTCGCCGGCTATCCCAAGCGCGGCAACGACATTCTGGGCCTGGTGCAGGGGCATACCGATAGCTACGACGACGAGGGTGGCGCAGGCATGGCGCGTGATGGGGCGGGCAAGCCCTACACCACGCTGGGCTTCGCCAATGGCCCGGGCTACACCGGTGCCAGTGACACCCAGCCCGAGGGCAGCAAAAGCTATCCACATAGCGCGCACGATTACTCGCATATCGCCAAGGGACGGCCTGACCTGACGCAGCTGAAAACCAACGACCCCGATTACCTGCAGGAAGCAGGCGTGCCCATGAAGGCTGAAACGCATGGCGGCGAAGATGTGGCGATCTTCGCCACCGGTCCGGGGGCCGCGGCGTTTCACGGCGAGCTGGAGCAGAACACGATCTTCCATGTGATCGCGCAGCAGACGCCGCGTATCCGCGACGAGCTATGCAAGCTGGGTAGCTGCAACGGCGACGGCGTGCCGGTGAACAGGCCCATGTATCAGGCGTGGCTGCAACAGGCCGGGCAAGGCAAGCGCCTCTGACGCAATAACTTGCGGCATGCAATCGAACTGTAAACGTAATTACATACGTTTTCTTCACAGTGAAGGGATGCCTGCCACGCAGGTGCTCCCCTTCCCCTGGAGTTTGGTTCGATGAAGAAGAATGTGCTTGCTGCCGCGCTCGCGGCGGCATGGGTGGTGTTTGCCCCCGATCTACTGGCTGCTGACAACGCAGCAATTGCTGCCGCGCCGGCGGGCACCACCGACACCGCGAAAAATCTCGAAAGCATCTCGGTGATTGGCCAAGGTGAAACCCGCCAGGTGCAACGCATCACCGCCAAGGACACGGCGGTACTGCCACCGGGCACCAGTATCGAGAAGCTGCTTAACCGCATTCCTGGCGTCAACATGCAATCCAACGACGCCTTCGGTGCCAATGAGGAGTCGCAGACCATCAGCCTGCGCGGATTCAACGGCACCCGCCTTGGATACACACTCGATGGCCTGCCGCTGGGCGACAACGCCTACGGCAACTACAACGGTCTGAACATCAGCCGCGCACTGATCGCCGAAAACTTTGGCGGCGTGGAGCTGGCTTCGGGTATCGGCAGCCTGGGTACTGCTTCTACCAGCAATCTGGGCGGCACCATCCAGTACTACTCGGACGATCCGTCCAGCACCTTCGGCGGTCGCTTCGGCCAGACCATCGGCAGCGACCAGAACCGTCGCACCTACCTGCGCCTGGACACTGGCGACTACCGCGGCTTCTCGATGTATCTGTCGGGCATCCGCGCCACCGCCGACATGTGGGCGCCGCTGGCATCGCCCACCACCACCAAGCAGTTCAACGGCAAGGCCGTGTACCAGTTCGACGGCGGCAAGCTCACGGCGTTTGCCGACACCTCGCGCACGTCGCAGGCTGATTACGCCTACCTGTCCAAGAGTGGCATGACGCGCGGCCTGGGTTGGGATTGGAACCTCTACGCGCCTGATTGGCAGCGCGCGGTAGCTGCTGCCTATTGCGCACCGATCTACACCAAGGGCGGCAAGGCCGATCCGCGCTGCGCGTTTTCCGGCGGCGTGGACAACATCGACGATGCCTATTACCAGAGCCGAGCGCTGCGTCGCGATGATCTCTATTACCTCGCCGCTGAGTTCTACCCGAGCGATGCAGTGACGGTACGCGCGCAGGTCTACCACCACGAAAATGCCGGCCAGGGTCACTGGTGGGCGCCGGGCCAGCCCTCGTATCCGGGCACGCCGCAGGAAGTGCCGATCTCCATCCGCAGCACCAACTACACCATCAATCGCGACGGCGCGATTGCCTCGGTGGCGTGGGATCTGGGCGGGCATCACCTGGAAGGTGGCGTGTGGTACGAGGACAACCATCACTCGGTGCAGCGCAACTTCTACTGGATCACCGGGCCGATCAACGACGACACCTACCTGAGTGATCCGAACCGCCGGTTGTTCTATCAGAAGTATGTGATCACCACGCGCCAGGCCTATCTGCAGGACAGTTTCAAGCTGCTGGATGATCGCCTCAGCATCGATGTGGGCCTGAAGAGCCCGCACACCGCGATGGACGCGCATGAAGTGCCGGGCGTAAAGGTGGAGGCGCCGGTCGCCAATGGCGAGCTGCGCGCCAGCAAGGCGTTGCTGCCGGGAGCAGGCATCGGTTATCAGTTGGGCAACGGTCAGGAGTTGTTCCTTTCCTACGCGAAAAACATCGCGGCCTTCCAGGGCGGCGGCGCCAGTGGCCCGTTGTTGGTGACACAGTCTGCCTTCGACGCTACGCGCGGCAAGCTAAAGCCGGAGCAGTCGCGCACGATCGAAGGCGGTTATCGCGTGGTGCAGCGCGAGTTCGAAGCCTCGGTGGCGCTGTATGACGTGAAATTCGACAACCGCCTGCTCTCGCTCAATCCCTGCCCGAGCATTCAGCAGGGTACGTCGCTGGCCTGTACCACGCGCTTCTACAACGTGGGTTCGGTGAGCAGCCACGGTACCGAGTTCACTTTCATCTGGAAGCCGTTCGCCCACTTCGAGTGGTACAACTCCGCCTCATTCAACCGCTCCACTTACGACAACAACTACCAGCAGAACGGCGTGACGGTACCCACCAAGGGCAAGACCACGGTGGACACTCCCAACAAGCTGTTTGCAAGCGAAATCAGCTGGACCTATGGCCCGTGGAATATCGGCCTGCGCGGCAAGTACACCGGTACGCGCTACTACACCTTCACCAACGATCAGGGCTTTGGCGGCTACACCGCGTTTGATCTTGGCGCCGGGTATGACTTCGGCGCGATGGCGGGCCTGCAGGATGTGCGGTTGTCGTTGAACATCACCAACCTGACCGACAAGCGCTACGCGTCGAACCTGACGGCGTTTACCAATAGCGATCCGAATGGGCGAGCGTTGTCATTCCATGCGAGTGCGCCACGACAGAGCTTCCTGACGCTGGACGTGAAGTTCTGATGGTGAGCCCCTCTCCCATCGGCGACCGAAGGAAGTCCCTGTGGGGGAGAGGGGTTGGGATAAGGGTGCGGCGCTTGCGTAACGTTCAATGGTTCGCTTCGCCCCAACCCTATCTGCCTAATGGCACCTTCTCGCGGAGGGAGAAGGGCTTCTTCGTTTGATGCTGCTGCAGCTTGAGCCCCTCTCTCGGTGGGAGAGGGGGTGAGGGTACGGGCGTGCGCAACGTTACCTACGGCGTGCGCTCCTCACCAGACATCGCACCTTGCGGAAACCGCATTCGGCTCAATCCATAAGGCCCATGCAACTGTCCCTTCGCGTAATCGATGGTGAGCTGCATATATCCCGCCGAGTACCTTGTCGACACGCGGTTGCCGTCCGCTCCCATCTCATACTCGGTCATGCCGTGCTCGGCATGCGGAAAAACCGCGGTAGTAATCGGCAAAACTTTGGCCTGAAGTGACGTCAAACGGCGCAACGTCTCGCCACTCGGTGCATCGATATCGTCCTCACCCAGCATCCAAAGCTGTGGCGTGTGCAGTTTCTCCAGCACCGCCATGGAGTCGTAGTGCCAGGGCGTGCCAAACATATACGCCTTGCCTTTCTCACGAATCTCGTCGGCGCTGTAGGGCAGCAGCAGGTAGGTAAAATCACCACGCACATCCTTGTACCAGGGCTCGTTACGGTACTTCGCGCGCGCCGCATCTAGCTGGTCGAAGCCCTGCGTCAGGTTGCTGGAAACGATCAGGTCCACCGCGTCGGAAATCTCCCAGGCCTTGTCGATCACGGCTTGGTCATAGCCTTTCAACTTCAGCTGGAACGCCACTGCCTCGCGGTCTTCTTCCAGTGGCGAAATGGCCAATCCATAGCCAACCATGACGAAATCCACCGGCGTACGCGTGGCCGCCAAGGGCGCCACCCAGCCGCCCTGGCTGCCGCCACGCAACCCGAGGCGGCCGGCCCTGGCGCCAGCAAGTTTGCGCGCTTGAGCAACGGCCGCTACAGCATCGTTGGCAAGCACGTTGTAATCCTGTGTATACGTGCCACCGGACTCGCCCGTGCCACGCTTGTCGTAGACGAAGGCCCCCACGCCTTCCGCCGGAAGCTCGCGCTGCATGGCGTCCCAGATGCGGGCCGAGTCGTGTTCCGAGCCGTGGATAAGCACCACCACGGGCACCTTGCCGTTGCCCCGGGGAAGCAGCAAACGTCCCACCAGCTTCGTGCCGTCTTCACCGGCAAACACGGTGTTCTGGACTTCCAAAGGGATGCGCTGGCCGGCAACGCCGCCGAACGTCATGCCACCTTTGGCGCAGTCGGTGAAAGTCACCTCGTGGGGGTACGGGCGATCGGTCCAGCCAAACGTGCCCGTCCACGTATTGCCCGCACCGTGCTTGAGTTTGCCGGTGCTGCCGTCGATGCGGCGCCAACGCAAACCATCCGGATCAGCCGGCGCGATGTCCAGCGTGCTGCCATCGGCAAGTCGATAGGCGCCGACGTGGCAATCGAGGGCTGGCTGCGTGCTGCTCATCAATGCCGCGAAAAGGACACTGAACATGGGCGTCGTCCTCCTTGGATCGTGAACCACGCTAACACCGGTTCGGATCACGGCCCAAAGGCCGCAAGTCACGGAGTGCCGCTAGTCATGGCTTGCGTCGGGCTTGCGCGCGGACCGCGGCGGACACACCGATGTCAAGGAATCGACATGCGAACACGCCACGATAGGCGGATGATCTGCGCCGAACAGGTGCAATGAATGGAATCACAGAGGCTTGCCATGATTCGTTTAAGCTGTGCGCTCGCACTCACCGCGGGCATGTTGTTCATGGTCACCGACGGCCAGGCAAAAGAAGTGCCGATCGCCACGAAGGTGCTGGTCATCGGCCACCGTGGCGCCAGCGCGTTGCGGCCGGAACATACGCTCGCCTCCTATGGCCAGGCAATGGCCGATGGGGCGGATTTCATCGAGCCGGATCTGGTGATGACGCGCGACGGCGTGCCGGTGGCGCGCCACGAGAATGAAATCAGCGGCACCACTGATGTTGCCGCCCATCCGGAATTTGCCCAGCGCAAAACCACCAAGACCATCGATGGCCACACCGTCACCGGCTGGTTCACCGAAGACTTCACGCTCGATGAGCTGAAAACATTGCGCGCACGGGAGCGCCTGCCGCAGCTGCGCAGCACCGCCTATGACGACCAGTTCCAGATTCCCACGCTGGATGAGATCATCGATTTCGTTGCCGCCGAATCGGCGACGCGTGGGCGTGTGATCGGCATCATCCCCGAGATCAAGCACGGCACATATTTCCAGAAGGCCGGCCTGCCGATGGAAGATCGCGTGCTGGCCATTCTTGCCGCGCATGCTTATACGCGCACTTCGCCGGTGGAGCTCCAGTCGTTCGAGATTGCCAACCTGCGCTATCTGCGGGGCAAGCTGGGAAAGAGCCATCCCAATATTCGATTGCTGCAGCTGATCGATGACGCCGGTGAGCACCCGTATGACGTGGTAGCGGCGGGCGGCAAGCTCAGCTACGGCGACATGATGACGCCTGCGGGCTTGCGCGAAATCGCCACCTACGCCGATGCCATTGGCCCGAATATCCGCGCTGTCATTCCGCTCGCTGCCGACGGCACGCTGGGCAAGCCGTCGCCGCTGGTGCATGACGCGCATGCGGTGAAGCTGGAGTTGCATCCGTATACGTTCCGTCCGGAAAACTTCTTCCAGGCAAAGAATTTCTGGCACGGCAGCGACCCGACGGCCTTCAACGAAGCCGGCTCCATCGCCGAAATCCGCGCGTACCTCGATGCGGGTATCGATGCGTTCTTTACCGATGATCCCGCCATCGGGCGCAAGGCGCTCGACGGGCGCTGACTTCGCTTATTCATGATCGTCGTTCCCGCGTTGGCCGGGATGACGGTGAGGCAACGTCGGCCGCCGCGCCGACCACCATCCCCATGGGCTCCTTATGCGTCGCAATGCTCGTCGTCTTCTTGTCAGTCTGTTAGTCGTTGGCCTCGTCGCACCGGTGGCCGCCTCGCCGGTGCTGCTCATCTCCATCGATGGTCTGCGGCCCGCTGATGTACTGCAGGCCCAACAGCGTGGCCTGAAGCTGCCCAACCTGCAGGCTTTCATCAAGCAGGGCGCCTACGCCGATACCGTGCGTGGCGTGCTGCCCACACTCACCTACCCGAGCCACACCACGTTGATCACCGGTGTCTCGCCAGATCGCCATGGCATTGCCGGCAACCTCACCTTTGATCCGTACAACAAGAACGCGCAGGGCTGGGACTGGTACGCCAGCGACATCAAGGTGCCCACGCTGTGGGACGCTGCGCACGCGGCAGGCCTTAGCACGGCGAACGTGCACTGGCCGGTGAGCGTAGGTGCCACGGTGGACTGGAACCTGCCGCAGATCTGGCGCACCGGTACACCGGACGATCGCAAGCTGCTGGCGTCCCTGGCCACACCGGGCTTGCTGCCTGCCATGGAACAAAAGCTGGGGCCTTACGCCGACGGCATCGACGAAAGCCTCGCCGGCGATCAGACGCGCGCGCGTTTTGCGGTTGCGCTGCTGGAAACGCATAGGCCCGACTTCATGACCGCTTACCTCACCGCCCTCGATCACGAGCAGCACGCCAGCGGTCCGGATACGCCGCAGGCGCGCGCGGTGCTGGAGCAGATCGACGTGCTGGTGGGTGAGCTGGTGAGTGCGGCGCGGCGCGTGCACCCGGAAGGCGTGATTGCGGTCGTTTCCGATCACGGCTTTGCGCCGGTGCAGCAGGACGTGAATCTCTACGCGCCATTTATCCAGGCCGGCTTGATCACGCTGAAGGATGGCGCGGTGACCGACTGGCGGGCCATGCCGTGGAACGACGGCGGCAGCGCGGCGATTGTCCTGCGTGATCCCAAAGACGCGGCGTTGCGCGACAAGGTAGGCGCGTTGCTGGCACAGCTGCAGAGGGATCCGGCCTTCGGCTTCGACAAGGTGTTGGACAAGGCGCAGGTCGCGAGTGACGGCGGTGCCGCACAGGCCAACTGGTTCGTGCTGTTCAAGCCCGGCTACGAGATGGCGCCCAAGCCCGACGCGCCGCTGCCGTCGCCCAGTCATTACCGCGGCATGCATGGCTACGATCCGGCGTTGCCGCAGATGCGCTCCACCTTCCTGATCGAGGGCAAGGGCGTGCCCGCAGGCAAGGATCTGGGTGACATCGACATGCGCGATATCGCACCGACAGTTGCGCGCATGCTTGGTGTCAGCTTGCCGCAGGCGCAGGGCAAGGCATTGTTGCCGTAATCGTACGCTGAGGCTCGGTGGGTCGCGCACAGGGTGCGCTCCTACAGGGGCGTGCCTTTTTATTTGGACGTCCGTTCAGGGATTGACGCATTCGCGCGTGTTTTAAATACGCATGTAACTTCGAATTCACACTTAGGCGTCACGCTTTCTTACTGTCGACCGAGTGGCTCGGACGACGCCCACTTCCCCTCTTTGTTTTTCTCTTTGAGTCGTGCGGATTCATGGTGAATCCGCGCGTGAGGATTTGTCATGCCCATGCATTCTCTTCGCAGGACCGCGATCGCGCTGGCTACCGTGGCTGTTCTCTATGGCGGCGTGGTACATGCCGCTTCTGCCGATGATGTTACCTCGGCACCTGCCGCTGACGGTTCGGCCAACAATAGCCGCGACAAAGCCAAGAACATGGAGGCCGTGTCGGTGGTTGCCACCGGGGAAACGCGCCAGGTGCAGACCGTGACGGCGGCAGATATCAAGACGCAGGCTCCGGGCACCAGCGCATTGAAGGTGCTCAACGAACTGCCGGGCGTGAACTTCCAGGCTGCCGATCCGTGGGGCGCTTATGAGTGGTCCACCCAGATCACGCTGCATGGCTTTGACCAGAGCCGCCTTGGCTTCACGTTGGATGGCATTCCGCTGGGCAATATGTCGTACGCGACGACCACTGGCCTGCAGATTACGCGTGCGATCAGCAGCGACAACATCAGCTCGGTGGAACTGGCGCAAGGCGCCGGTTCACTGGGCACAGCGTCCAACACCAACCTGGGCGGCACCATTCAGTTCTATTCGGCTGATCCGGATGCCGAGGCTGGCGCACGCATCAACCAGGTGATCGGCTCCGATTCCACCTACCGCACCTTCGTGCGTCTGGACTCGGGCGACTATCACGGCTGGTCCACCTACCTGTCCTATGGTCACGCCGACACCGACAAGTGGAAGGGCTATGGCGACCAGAAGTCGGACCAGATCAACCTGAAGTCGGTATTCCAGTGGGATGGTGGCCGCGTCAGCCTGTTCTACGACGGCTCGCGTCGCAAGGAATACGACTACATGGACCTGTCCCTGACCAGCCAGAAGGCGCTGGGCTGGAACTGGGACTACCTGCAGCCGAACTGGGGCGAGGCGGTGCAGATTGCCAACGCCATCAACGGTAAGGGTAGCTATCCGGCTTCGCTTTCCGCGCTGCCGAAAGACTATGACCTGGGTGACGCGACGTATTACGCGGGTGGTGGCATCCGCAAGGACAACCTGGTCGGCCTGAGTGGGTTGTTCAACCTCACTGATAACGCAACGCTCAATGTGGGCACGTACTACCACGATGACCGCGGTGAAGGTCAGTGGGCCACGCCGTATGTCGCTTCGTCGCCGACGGTGCCGATCGCGATGCGTACCACCGATTACGGCCTGGACCGCTACGGCGGCACCGGCTCGTTCAACTTTAACGTTGGCAACAACGATATCGAAGTGGGCTTTTGGGCTGAAAACGCCAAGACCAATATCGAGCGCAACTA
>OUWB010006304.1_pt1 | contig 16983 bp, 12 predicted proteins | sample 1779821 | NCBI WGS metagenome assembly OUWB01 (sample SAMEA3914806, study PRJEB12502) | metagenome | biome: forest; material: soil | place: Canada | collected 2011-08-03 | depth 0.1 m
CTCGACCTGATGTATGCGCTGCCGGGGCAGACCCTCGCGCAATGCCAGGCCGATCTCGAAGCCGCGCTGGGTTTTTCGCCGCCGCATCTGTCGCTCTACCACCTGACGCTGGAACCAAACACGCTGTTCCACAAGTATCCGCCCACGCTGCCCGACGACGACAGCGCGGCCGACATGCAGGACTGGCTGTTCGAACGCACCGCGCAGGCAGGCTACGCACGCTACGAAGTGTCGGCCTTTGCGCAGCCGCAACGCCAAAGCCGCCACAACCTGAATTACTGGCGCTTCGGCGATTACCTCGGGATCGGCGCGGGTGCGCACAGCAAGCTGTCTTTCCCCGAACGCATCGTGCGACAAGTCCGCTACAAGCACCCGGATACCTATTTGGCCAACGCGCAGGCAGGCACGCCGGTACAGGAGGAACACGAGATAGAGACGGCCGATCTGCCGTTCGAGTTCATGCTCAACGCCTTGCGCCTCACCGAAGGATTTCCGGTCTACCGCTATCTGGAACGCACCGGCATGACCCTGAGCGCGATCGAACCCGCGCTGCGTGAAGCGCAGGCGCGGGGCCTGCTCGACGTCGATCACGAAAAGATCGTGCCGACGCCGCTCGGTCAGCGCTTTCTGAACGATCTGCAGGGGTTGTTCCTGAAAGACTGATCTGCGCGGCACCGACGTCACCGCGCCTCGCGCCGGCCGCCGGCAATGCTGTCATGGCTCGCAGGCGGGACAGGCACGACTGCGATCGCGGCACTGTGGATAACTTTGTTTCCGCGCCTGTAGCGGGTGCGGGCATAGCAAAGTTGATTCATTTTCGTCGGCGCCGGGTGTCGAATCGCGTATGGAATACAGTACAATACGCGGCTGCAGCGCGAGGGTGCCGATCGCCCGCGCGATCGCGTTGCGCAATTGCAGCAAGTACGCCGCTTGAACAGGGCCGTCCGACAGCATTGATTAAGGAAGCGTGGCCGAGTGGTTTAAGGCAGCGGTCTTGAAAACCGCCGTACTCGAGAGGGTACCGTGAGTTCGAATCTCACCGCTTCCGCCAGACAGCCTTATAGAATAAGGCCGACGGGCCAGAAACAAATGCCAACACATCGCCCCCCCCTGTTGCCAGATCCCATGTGAATTACGAAGATTTTAGATAGGCGTTCTCTACTCTCGCGCTCCGTCTGGCCGAGGTCTGATAGGACAACAGCCGAGTTTGCGAAGCGGGATCCTGCGACGTCGCCAAGCCGTCGCCAAGCTGACGCGGCTGGGAATATCCCGCCTCCGCCCTCAATGCCTGCGCTCTCGCTTGCCAATCAGCCCCCATCAGCCTTTCGCATCGCGCGGGAAATACATGGTTTTCCGATTGAAATTTGCGTAGACCGGACCTGGAGGATCTGTATGCCTCGGATCGCCCACCTTGATCTTCCAGCGCATCGCCGCGGAATCCCCAGCAGATTCGCCTTGCCGCCCGTGCTGTACAGGCGTGGCACGAGCCGATCGACGCGGCGAAGTCCCGGCTACAGCCGTATTGCCGAAAGGAAAACACCCTACAGGGTAACCCGCATGTAGGGTGGGGGTGACCATTTCATTAGCCGCCGAGCTTTAGCAAGGCGGCGAACTTCGGACACGACGCCTTGGCTACCGATCTCGGGTACTCCTATAAAAAAGGCTCTCAGTACACGATACACCCGCCGCTTAACCTAAGGCCGTGGCCTGAAGAGGAACTTGCTGTCATTCGGCAACCGACGCCCCCTTGATTCCATGCCTGCGCATCGCGGCGGTCACGACACCGTCTTGCTTCATGCGAACTATGAAGTCATTGAGCCAAGCTGCCGCTTCCATGCCGCGAGACCTCGCGATCCCCATTGCTTGCCGGATCAACATGAAGTTTTCGCTGAGCAGGCGTAACCCGCCAAGCCGCTGTGCGTCTGCCTCCAGTTGCTGCTTGACGCCTGCGGCGACGTCCAGCCCTTCCCTCAGGAAAGTGTTCACAACTTCCGGTGACGTCGAACCGCGCACAATTTCCGCCTGCTTGAGGGCTCGAGTCAGGTAAAGGTCGTACGCACTACCGGTCCCGACTGCCACTCGGATTCCAGGCTTATCCACATCCTCGTTGGTCTGAATGGGTGAGTCCAAACGAACCAGATAATTACCTTCAATAATCAGATAGGGGTCTGTGAACGCAATGTCTTCGCCGCGCTTTGAGTCTATGGCGAAGAAACCGGCGTCCGCCTCGCCGGCCGCGACCGCGGCTACCGCCTTTCCGGCGGCGTCGAAGGTGACGAGCTTGAGAGGCAGTGCCAGCGCGCTGGCCAATTCATGTGCCAAGTCGACGGAGATGCCTTGCGGCTGTCCGTCGGCGCCTTCGGTCGCGAGAATCGGGTTACCGAAATTGATAGACACGCGCAGCACGCCGGTTGGCGCGAACGCCTCCTTGATGGTTTGTTTTGTAGTCATTGTAATCCTCGCTCATGTTGTGTTTATTTAACAACAAACGCAATCATGACGCAATAATTTGTTTTTTCCGGACCCAATTTTCCCGACCCGCGACACACTTCAGGTATATTTGTGCATAGACAAGTGCGTTTTTCTTTCACCGTCATGACATCCGATTTGACCAACAGTCAACAAAAGGCGTTACGCGAAATCGTTGCGTACGTGCGGCGCGAAAAGCTGTCCGCGGGCACGCATTTGCCTGAATGGACGCTGGCCAAGCTTATCGGAACATCACGCTCTCCCGTGCGGGTCGCACTCGACCGTCTGGTCGAGTCCGGCGTGATGCGTTACGACAGAAATCGCGGCTATTCGGTGCATGCTTCTTTTGATGAACTGCCGACCGACGTCCTCGACCAGGTCAACTCAAGTGATGACCCGCTATATTTGCGCCTGGCCGACGCACACTTTCGTGGCGTGATACCCGAATCGGTGACCGAGGCAGACCTGACACGGCTATTAGGGGCTTCGAGAAGCGACATCAGAAAGGTGCTGGTACGCGCCCACAGTGAAGGTTGGGTCGAGAAGGAAGCTGGCTATGGCTGGCGCTTCCTCCCCATGATTGATTCGCTGGAAGCCTACGACGACATGTACTCCCTGCGCCTGGCGATAGAGCCTGCGGGCATTCTCAATCCTAAATTTCGTCCCAATCTCGAGGAGTTGCGCGAACTTCGCCGTGAACAGATGGCCATCCTCGAGGGGGGGCATGAAGCGATGACCGCCACGGAGCGCTTTGAATCCAATGCCCGCTTGCATGAAGCGATTGCCGCCTGGGCAGGCAATAGGTTTGCCTTGCAGACGCTGCGCCGGCTCGACCAGGTACGCCGACTTGCCGAGTACCGGCAGGCCAGGCACCAGTTGCCCAAGCGCGCGCTGGCCCAGGAGCACATAGACATTCTCAACGCTATCGAAGCCGGTGACATGCTGACCGCGGCCAGTCTGATGCGACAACACATTGACGCCGCGCGTCGCAAGAAGGCCGTGGTCGAGGTTTTCGACCGGACTGATGCATCGCCGCCAACAGACGCCAATGTGTAGCGGGTAAACGATAGGACTGGCCGCAAATGCCCACCCCACCGCCTTCAGGCGGTTTTTTTTCGCCTAGCCGAAATGTACTTTGCGTTTTTGCATTGACAAAGACAATTCAACAAAATTAATCTAATTGTGTTTTCGAGATCAAATGAGCAATTCAAACTGACGCCAAGCGCGGACAGCGAACCACGGACCCGACATGCCATCGACCAGCCCAGCCATCGTTGACACCCATGCCCACGTGTTCCATCGTGGACTGACCTTCGTCCAGCCGCGTCGTTTCACACCCAACTACGACGCCCCTCTAGACGCCTATCTGGCTCAACTGGACGCAAACGGCGTCGCGCTTGGAGTGCTGGTTGCGATCAGCGTGCTGGGTCATGACAACACTTATATGCTGGACTGCCTGCGCGCCCAACCTACCCGCCTTCGGGGCGTGGTTGCAATCGACCCGGCCACCGACCTTCGCCTTTTCGATGACTTTGCCTCGGCTGGCGTGGTGGGCGTCCGCGTAAATCTGACGGGCGCGCTGCCCGTGCCGGATTTTGCGGCCGGCCCATGGGCCGAAGTCGTCGCGGAATGTGTGAGACGTGACTGGCACATCGAAATCAACGACCGTGCCTGCCGCCTCCATCAATCATTGACGCCATTGGTCAACGCGGGTGTGAAAGTGGTCGTCGACCACTTCGGCATGCCGGACCGCCAGCTAGGTACAAACGACCCCGGCTTTGACCAACTACTGCAGTTCGCGGATAGCCGCAACGTCTGGGTGAAACTCTCCGGCGCCTACCGATCGAGCTTCGATATCGCACGGGAGGCGGCGCCAAGACTGCGTGTAGCCTTTGGTGCGGAGCGTCTTCTCTGGGCCAGCGATTGGCCCTTCTCCCAACATGAATCGACGCAAGACTACAGAACCCAGCGGGCGGCAATCGACAACTGGATTCCCGATTTGAAGGAACGCGAGATCGTGCTTTCCGACACACCCCGTGCGCTGTTCAAATTCTAACAGTTCGGATTGCTTCCAATTACTTGAAAAGATAACCATGACAGATCTGCCAGCCAAAGACCATAGCAGCGTTCGCTTTCTCGATACTTCCGATGGCAAGCGATATCGATATTTCTCCCTCGCCGCGTTGGCTGACTCGGGATTCAAGGATATTACTCGCCTGCCGGTCGTGATCCGCATCTTGCTGGAATCCGTACTGCGTAACTGCGACGGTACGAAGGTGATGGACTCGCATGTGAAAGACCTCGCGAGCTGGCAGCCAAACGCTCAGCGTGAGACCGAGATCCCCTTCGTCGTTGGGCGAGTGCTGTTGCAGGACTTCACAGGTATTCCGCTACTGACAGACCTCGCCGCGATGAGAGGCCAGGCCAGGAAGCGCAATGCCGACCCGAAGGCGATTGAGCCACTCGTGCCCGTTCACCTGGTCGTGGACCACTCGGTGCAGACAGAATTCTCCAACGTCCCCAATGCGCTGCGGCAGAACATGGAGGTGGAGTTCTCTCGCAACCGGGAGCGTTATGAACTTATGAAGTGGGGCATGCAGGCTTTCGATACATTCAAGGTCATACCGCCCGGAATAGGCATTTGCCATCAAATCAATCTCGAGTATCTCGCGCAAGGGGTCATCGAAAAAGATGGTGTCGTCTTTCCGGATACCCTGGTCGGCACAGACTCCCATACGACCATGATTAATGGTATCGGCGTGCTGGGTTGGGGTGTTGGCGGCATCGAAGCAGAAGCCGCCATGCTCGGCCAGCCTGTCTATATGCTGATGCCTGACGTCGTCGGAGTTGAACTCAGCGGTTCGCTTGCCACAGGTGTCACGGCAACGGATGCGGTCCTGCAGGTCACCGAGACTTTGCGCGCGGCAAAGGTCGTGGGCAAGCTTGTGGAGTTCTTCGGCGAAGGCGCCGTGTCCCTGAGCGCCACGGACCGTGCAACGATTGCGAACATGGCACCCGAATACGGTGCAACAAGCGGTTTCTTCCCGATCGACGAAAACACGCTGACGTACTACCGTCAAACCGGCCGTAGTGACGAACAGATTGCATTGATTCGACAATACTTCAAGGCGCAAGGTCTCTTTGGCGCGCCGAAAGCCGGAGAGGTCAACTACTCAACCGTCATCAAAATCGACTTAGGCGCCATCAAGCCCAGTGTATCCGGCCCCAAGCGTCCGCAGGACCGAGTCGACCTGCCTGCCTTGGGTCGGCGATTCGATGAAGTCATGCTGCAGGACAGCAAGGTTGGCGGCTATGGCAAGACTGCAGCCCAGCTCGATGAGCGTTACCCGGTGTCTGCGAAATCCGCGGGGGCGCCGGGTCCGGTTGAGCACTACGAAATTGGACACGGCGACGTCCTGCTCGCCGCAATTACTTCGTGCACCAATACATCCAACCCTGAGTTACTGGTTGCCGCCGGCCTCCTCGCGAAGAAGGCAATCGAGCGCGGCCTCAAGGCCAAGCCTTGGGTAAAGACGCTCTTTACACCAGGTTCGCGCGTCGTAACTGCATACCTTCAGGATGCAGGTCTCACCCAACCGTTGGAGCAACTCGGGTTCGGCATCGCGGCATATGGTTGCGGGGCATGCGTTGGCAACATTGGCCCACTCGACCCCGCGCTAGAAGAGGTCGTCGTGTCGAAAGATTTGGTCTGCAGTGCAGTGCTATCCGGCAACCGCAATTTCGAAGCACGCGTTCATGCCAATCTGCGCGCCAACTTCCTGGCCAGCCCTGCGCTGGTCGTCGCATTCGCCTTGGCAGGAACGACGCGCATCGACATCACTTCCGAGCCGCTTGGCGTGGGCCGTCAGGGTAAGCCGGTCATGCTCGCCGACATTTGGCCCACGAATGATGAGATAAAAGCGCTCAGCGTATATGCAGCCAACTCGAAGCACTATAAAGCGCTGTATGCCGACTTCACCGTCGGTCATGACCTGTGGAACGCCATCAAAAGCGGAGAAGGCGCCGTTTATGACTGGCCCGAATCAACCTACGCTGCCGAGCCGGATTTCTTCAGCGATGCGGCGTCGGCTGCGAAGCCCATCATTGGTGCACGGGCGCTCGCGATTCTCGGCAACTCCACTACCACCGACCATATCAGCCCTGCCGGTTCAATCTCCAAACAGTCGCCTGCCGGCGAATGGCTGACGGCTCGTGGGGTCGCGCAAAAGGATTTCAATACGTACGGTGCACGTCGCGGTCACTTCGAAGTGATGGTTCGCGGTACCTTCGCAAACGTGCGACTGAAGAATTTCATGCTGCCGGCAAAGGCTGACGGCTCCGCGGACGAAGGCCCATATACGGCGCATCAACCAAGCGGCCAACGCACGACGATTTTTGATGCGTCCCGCCGATATCTTGATGCAGGAACGCCTTCCATCATCTTCGCGGGCGAGGAATATGGAACTGGCTCGAGCCGGGACTGGGCTGCAAAGGGCACGCGTCTGCTCGGCATCAAGGCAGTCGTGGCTCGTAGCTTCGAACGCATCCATCGCAGCAATCTGGCGGGCTTGGGTGTACTCCCCTTGCAATTCATTGGCGATGACAGTGCGCAGTCGCTTGGATTGGATGGCACGGAAACTTACGACATCCTCGGTTTGGAAAATGGGGTACTGCCGCTTCAGGAAGTCACGCTGGTCATCCACCGAGCAAATGATTCGCGGCAGGAAGTAAAGCTACTCGCGCGAATCGACACGCAGATTGAGGCAACGTATTTCACCAATGGTGGCATCTTGCCGTATGTGCTGGCGAATTTATTGAAGCAATCCGCCAGCGTGACAGCCTGAAAGTAGCGACGGTGAGGACGGCACCCGCCCTCCTCACGCAAATATTGGCCTACGTCGTCGATACAAGACCAACATTCCGATGTCGCGCCGCCGGCCGGTTTAGGTGAAGTGCGGCAACTAAAATATATATCAGGCAGGAGACAAGCCATGATGTCAGCAACGCAGGCAGGCACAATTCCCATTCCGTCAGAGGATGAAGCGTTTCTGCAACGGAGTGCTTTGTCAAAAGTAGCCTGGCGTTTGCTTCCCGTTCTGACGCTCGCCTTCATTTTCAATTACATCGACCGAACCAGCGTCGGTTTCGCCGCATTGACGATGAATTCCGCGCTCGGATTGAGTGCGACAGAATTTGGTTGGGGCGCAGGCATCCTCTTCGCAGGCTACTGCGTGCTTGAGGTGCCGAGCAATCTCATGCTGTACCGCTTCGGCGCCAGGCGTTGGTTGGCTCGCATCATGATCACGTGGGGGCTGGCAAGCGCCGCTACCGCGTTGGCAATAGGCCCCAAGAGCTTCTATTTCGCACGATTCATATTGGGCGTAGCTGAAGCGGGCTTCTTCCCTGGCGTCGCCTTCTATCTCGCTTGCTGGTTTCCGGCGAAATATCGGACTCGCGTGCTTGCATGGTTCATGGTCGGAGTCCCGGCTTCTTCAATTATTAGCGGCCCATTGTCTGGCCTGCTCCTGAATTTGAATGGCATGCTGGGCCTCGCTGGGTGGCAGTGGATGTTCATCATGCAAGGATTGCCAGCGTCGATCATCGGCGTCGTCATGCTCCTGATGCTATGCGACGGTCCAACCCAGGCCACCTGGCTATCTAACGACGAACGCGATGCACTCGTCCGCATGCTCGCCTCGGAACGGCGTGAAAAGGAGCAAAAGCATCTTTCCGGGGCCTTGAAAGACCCGCGCGTGCTCATTCTCACCGCCATCCAATTTGGTTTCGTGACCGGCTCCTACGGCATCGGCATCTGGCTGCCCACTATTCTGAGGTCGCACGGCCTTGCCGTTTCTGCCATAAGCCTGGTCTCTGCCGTTCCCTACATCTTTGCGACAATCGTGATGCTGACATGGGCGCGCCATGTGGACCGATCGGGTAAGAAGCTGCTCAACCTCGCTCTAACTTGCGTACTGGGAGCCGCAGGGATGGCTTGCGTGGCTGTGTTGCACGATTTTTGGCCGGCACTGATTGGTATCACGGTGGCAGTCATCGGCGTCACAACCGCGCGTGCGGTGTTCTGGAGCATCCCCACTCGATTTCTTACCGGTGCGGCGGCAGCCGGTGGGTTCGCCTTTATCAATTCGGTCGGCACTTTTGGCGGATTTGTCGGCCCGTTCCTGATGGGCTGGCTGAAAGATCTCACAGGCTCCTTCTCGATCGGCATTCTAGGCATGGCCGCAATCCTGCTCATCTCAGCGTTGCTGACTGGCTCGTTGAAGTTCTTTGTGAAAGACGAGTGAGCACGCAGTTGTTTGAGCACCTATTCCGACCATCGCGATCAGTCACGTATTCAGCGCCGCGGGTTATTCATCGCCAAAATCATCAATAAAGCCAATATTTAACGTTTTCGTGGACACGCGATGACGCGTTGCGGGTTGCCGCCGCCAAAAATTGACACAAGGCAAAATTAGTCCAACCCGCGTCTGATACATTTCAGCAACGTCCGGGAAACTTCGTATCACTGACCGTAAGGCAGACGCGCTAGACTCGAAGCCAGGGATCTACAGCAGTTCGGGAGAGGAAGACGCAATCATGAGTCTGCCGCTTAGTCCGTTGCCTACCCGCGCCGGCGCATCGAGCACCACCTCGGGCACGCGACGGCGCATATGGCTGATAGTTGCCCTGGCTTTGCTGGTGGTGGCCATCGCCGTGCCCATGCTCCGTGAAGAAGCCGATACGTCCCGACTGCAGGCCCGTTATTTCTCCGCATACGATCAAACGCTGGACTACCGCCTCGTGGCCGGGCCCAGCCCGTCGATACATTTTCCCCAGACCGGGCCCTACGATCAACGGCTGGGCTACGCCACCCTGCCGGAATTCGAACAGCGTCTGAGCGCCCGCGGCTTTGTCGTGACCGCGCAGGCGCGCGAGTCCGCACGGATGGCCGCGGTCGCTGGCCACGGCTTGTTCCCGCCCTATCAAGAAAAGGACCAGGCCGGCCTGATGCTGCTCGATGCCGGCGGCAGGCCGCTGTTGAGCACACGCTATCCGGCACGCGTCTATGACCGCTTCGAATCCATCCCTCCCGTGCTGGTGGACGCATTGCTGTTCATCGAGGATCGCAACCTGCTCGACGCACGTGCGCCGGAACGCAATCCGGCGATAGATTGGACCCGCTTCGGCCACGCGCTTTTGAGCCAGAGCTTGCGCATCTTCTACAGGCACGAGCCGAGCGCCGGCGGCAGCACACTCGCCACGCAAATCGAAAAATTCCGGCACTCGCCCGGCGGCCGGACCGGCAGTCCCGCCGAGAAGCTGCGCCAGATCGCCTCGGCATCCCTGCGTGCCTATCTGGGGGGGCCGCAAACCTTGGCGGCACGCCAGCAGATCGTGGTGCACTACATGAATGCGGTGCCGCTCGCGGCCGTGCCGGGCATAGGCGAAATCTCAGGTCTGGGCGACGGGCTGGCCGACTGGTACGGACGCGATTTCGATCAAATCAACCGCTTGCTGACGGCCCCCGAATCCCCTGCCACACTGGACGACCAGGCGCTTGCGTTCAAGCAGGCGCTGTCACTGATGATCGCGCAGCGCGCGCCGAGCTTCTATTTGCGCCGCAATCCGGCCGCGCTGAATCGACTGACCAACAGCTATCTGCGCTTGCTGGCCGCGGACGGCATCGTCTCGAACGCATTGCGCGATCGGGCGCTGGCGCTGCCGCTGGTGTTGCAGCCGGCCGGTGCCACCGTGGTGGACAGTTCCTTCGTCGCACGCAAGGCGGTCAGCGCGCAACAGGCGAGCTTGCTCGATGCGCTCGGCATGCACAACGTCTATGATCTTGAACGACTCGACCTGACCGCACGCAGCACACTCGATGGCGCCGTGCAGCAAGCCGTCAGCGAGCGCCTGTTGGCCGTGCGTACTCCGCAGGGCGCGCGGGCGGCTGGACTGTATGGCTTCGAAATGCTGCGGGACCAGGACGATCCGTCGCAACTCGCATACAGCTTCACGCTATTTGAACAGCGCGGCGCAAGCAATCTGTTGCGCGTGCAAACCGACAGTCTCAACCAGCCCTTCGACATCAACCAGGGGGCACGGCTGAACCTGGGATCGACCGCCAAGCTGCGCACCGTGATCACCTACCTGCAGGCGGTCAGCGAATTGCATCAGCGCTACGCCGCGCTGAATACCACCGAGTTACGGGCCCACCAGGCCGACCAGCCGGACCCGCTAAGCGCTTGGGCACTCGACTATCTGGCGCATACGTCCGATCGCGCGCTGGCACCGATGCTGAATGCCGCCGTCGAACGTACCTACTCGGCCAGCCCCGGCGAAACGTTCTACACGGGCGGAGGCGCGCAAACCTTCAGCAACTTCGACGCCGACGACAACCACCGCATCATGACCGTACATCAGGCCTTCCAGCATTCGGTGAATCTGGTATTCGTGCGCCTGATGCGCGACATCGTGCGCTACCGGATGGCGCAGATCGCCGGCCCCTCCGCCCACTGGCTCACCGATCCGGACCTGCGACACGCCTACCTGTTACGCTTCGCCGACGGGGAAAGCCGCGTCTATGTGCGTCGTTTCTACGTCAAATATCATGGCCGTGCGCCCAGCGACGCACTGACGCTCCTGCTCCAACAGGTCCGTCCGTCGCCGCCCCGGATCGCAACGGTGCTGCGCAGCGTCAGACCGGACGCTTCGGATACCTGGTTCCAGGCACAGTTGCTGGGCGCCTTGAAAGGCAGGTCTAGCGCGCAATTGTCGCCGGACGATATGGATCGGCTGTACGTCAAATACGGCGCGAATCAGTTCAGCTTGAACGATCGCGCCTATATTTCCGGCGTACACCCGCTCGAATTATGGGTGGTCGACTATCTGTATACGCACCCGGACGCCAGCGAGAATGAAGTCCAGGCCGCCAGCCGCGACGCACGCCTGACAACGTACGCCTGGCTCTTCAAGTCACACTTTCACGCGATCCAGGATCGCCGTATCAAACGTATGATCGAATTGCAGGTGTACCAGGACATCGGCAAGTCATGGAATGCACTCGGCTATCCTTTCGCCACCTTGACACCGTCGCTGGCTTCCGCCATCGGCGCTTCCGGCGATCGGCCCGCGGCGCTGGCCAGCTTGATCGGCGTGGTTGTCAGCGACGGCCAGATGCTGCCGCTGGAAAGCATGACAGACCTCGAATTCGCCGCCGGCACGCCCTATGAAACCCATTTCGCGCACAAGCCCGGCGTGCCGAGTACCGGCTTGTCGCCCGACATAGTGGCGGTGGTGCATCACTTGATGCGCGACGTGGTGCTGGATGGAACCGCAAAACGCCTGGCGGACGGCCTGCATCTACCGGGCGGCCCAACCTTGGCGGTGTACGGTAAGACAGGTACCGGGGACCAGCGCTTCAACGTCTATGCGCCCGGCGCGCGCCTGATCGAATCGCGCAAGGTGAACCGCAGCGCCACCTTTGTCTTTGCGATTGGCTCGCGCTTTTTCGGCACCTTGACCGCCTATGTGCACGAACCTTACGCGGCACGCTACGATTTCACCAGCGCGCTGGCGGTGCAATTGCTGAAAGCGATGGCGCCGGACCTGGAACCGTTACTCGCGGCGCCGCAAGCGCCCGACCGACCGCGTGCGCCCGACAGCGGAAACACGACAGCCTTGGCAAATTCCCCGTCTCGGGCCGGGATCGCATATCACGTCTGACACCCTGGACGGCGATACGGCGCGATTTCCGCTTATCGTGCCCGGATCTGACGATGCGGGTATGGGCAAGTGTTATGGCGTACTACACTTAAAAGATACAACGAAATGTGGGGTGGGCGATGATCGAAGTCTCAGAATGGGTCGGTTCGCGTGATTTCTCCGCGCAATTGGCCTTGAACGGCATGATCACGCTCAAGGAGCACGGCCGCGAACGGATGCGCTTGACGCTGAACGACGCGCTGGCCGCGCTGGCTGAAGAGCGCGACACCGACGAGGCGATCCGGACCGCGACCATCGACGACATGCTGCACGCGCTGATTCACGATTGCGCACGCGCGGTTTGACGGTTGCGGCGTCGAATCCGTGGCGCTACACGCATCGTTGTACGGGCTCAACGCTCGATCCTGAACTCGACCGACGCATAGTACTCTGAAACTGCGTGCTGCTTGACCAGCAACGGGCCCGCACCCAAGGTTCCGAGCCAATATTGGTATGCCCCCTCCAGCAAGGCAGGCGTCCACGTCAAGGCCTGTGCACCGAATGCACGCAATGGCGCGCAATGGTGCACGATGCCCAGATAGGCCGGATCTTCCTGCAGCTCGACGTAACCCCAGTCGTGCTCACCCCAGCGCACATTCAACGCATCAGCCAATTGTTCGATCGACTCGCACGGCGGTAGCGGATGGGCCGCACCGAAGCGGTAGCCGACGCGCCGCATCAATTCCCGCAGTTCGTCGACGCCCATTTGCGCCTCGAACTCCTGGGCCAGTGCAGTCAAGATGCCTCGCCACTGAGACGAAGGCTGGCGCTCCAGCAGATATTCCAACATGGATGCCTCCTATCCGGCGGATTGAAGGGCTGTCGACGCAGCAGCGGCGACGCCATCGCGATGCCTGCCGGACATCGCCGCGCACAGACGTGCGCCCGACCGTACGCCTGGATGACACTGAAATTATAGAGTGTGCCGTCAAGCGGGTGCCAACACAGGAATACCTTTCAATTTCATTACGCACGCGCGTCCGACGCCTCACGGGTCCTATCTGAAAATCCGATCCCAAGAATGCATCCCTTCTATTCATCATCGCAGGCCGCACGAGCTCGATCCGATCGTGGCGATGCCAGGGTTTTTTTTTCCATTTACATATGCCAGGACTTAGGAATAAAGTCGGTCACGAGTGGTGGCCGCGGACAGCGTGCCGGGCGCTGTCGCGCCGGCACGGTCGGCATGCTGTGATACACACTCCGAACATCTGCAGACGAGGGCCGGCGGAATCGCGCGCTCGATACGCTCAAGGCCCGTTCTTCGACACGCTTCACTCCTGATGGAGGATTTTGTATGTCTGTTAGGCTTCTTGCGATACTGCCGTTTCTAGGCATTCTGGTGGGTGTGGCGTTTGTCAATCGTGTCGAGCCGCTGGTGCTCGGCATGCCGCTGGTGCTGGGGTGGCTGGTGATCTGGATCGTGCTCAGCGCAGTCGTGATGGGCATCATCTACGCATGCGACCCCGCGAGCGGGAAACAGAATAAGGCGGAGACCCACTCATGAATAGCGCACTCGTCATCATCATCCTGGTCACGCTCTTCGCCCTGTTCCTCGGCATCCGCGCGCGTCGTGGCCGCGACATGAGTCTCGAGCAGTGGTCGGTCGGCGGACGCAGCTTTGGCACCGCGATCGTGTTCCTGCTGATGGCCGGGGAAATCTACACCACCTTCACCTTCCTCGGCGGCAGCGGCTTTGCCTACGGCAAGGGTGCGCCGGTGTATTACATCCTGGCCTACGGCACGCTCGCCTACATCATCTCCTACTGGATGTTGCCGCCGATCTGGCGCTACGCCAAAAAAGAGAAGCTGGTATCGCAACCGCACTATTTTGCGCGCCGCTACGAAAGCCGCGCGCTCGGCTTCCTGGTTGCCGTGGTCGGTGTGATCGCACTGATCCCCTATCTGGTGCTGCAGATGAAAGGGCTGGGCATCATCGTCTTGACCGCTTCGTACGGCACCATTTCGCCCAAGGTCGCGATCTGGATCGGCGCTGCGGTGGTCACCGTCTACGTGATGATTTCCGGCGTGCGCGGCTCGGCCTGGAATGCGGTCGTGAAGGACATCTTGATCCTCTTCATCGCCGTGTTCCTCGGCATTTACCTGCCGCTGCACTACTACGGCGGCCTGGGCGATATGTTCCATGCGATCGATGTTGCCAAGCCGGGCTTCCTGACCTTCCCGGCCAAAGGCTCTAGCGTGTTGTGGTTCCAATCCACCGTGATACTGACCGCATTGGGCTTCTTCATGTGGCCGCACACCTTCGGCTCGCTCTATACCGCGAAGAACGAGGACACCTTCCGACGCAACGCGATCGTACTGCCGATCTACCAGTTGATCCTGCTGTTCGTGTTCTTCGTCGGCTTCGCCGCCACCTTGAAGGTGCCCGGCCTGAAAGGCGGTGACATCGATTTGTCGTTGCTGAAGTTGTCGATACAGACCTTCGATCCGTGGTTCGTCGGCGTCATCGGCGCGGCAGGGATAATGACGGCACTGGTACCTGGCTCGATGATCCTGACCTCGGCAGCGACGTTGCTCGCCAACGACATCTACCGCGGCAGCGTGGGTCAAGTCAGCGACGCCAAAGTTACGACGCTGGCGCGTCTGCTGGTGCCGGTGATTGCGCTCGTGGCCGTGTTCTTCACGCTGAATGGCGGCTCGACCATCGTGGCGATGTTGTTGATGGGCTACAACTTCGTTACGCAGTTGTTCCCGTCGCTGATCTGCACGCTGATGCGCCGCAACCCGGTCACCAAGGCCGGGGCCTTCTGCGGCATTCTCGCCGGCGTCCTCGCGGTGGCTGCGATCACCTTGACGAACAGCACCATAGGCGGTCTGTTCCCGTTCCTGCCGGATCCGCTTAAGGACCTGAATGTCGGTCTCGTCGCGTTAGTACTCAACGTCGTCGTGACCGCCGTGGTCAGCGCGTTGACGCGTTCCAGCAGCGTGGTCAGCGAGTCGTCGCCAGCCTGATTCTGCCTGCTTCCCTCCGGTCCGTTACGACCACAACCCACCGTCTGCCGCACCCCGCTCCGGGGACGCGGCAGACGCGTCGGGCTTGGCGATCAGTGCCACGCCGGAGGCCACTTCCGCTCGCAATATCCGGTTAGTGCTTCGGTGGCCGTCAGAGTTTCACGTTCGTTTCAAGATTATTTTCGAAACCAAATCTCGCTCTCTGAGTCTGACCCCGGTAGTCATCAATGTCGTGCCATGCTCACCCATGGCATGCATACGGGCAGCGCATATTGCGCATATCGCCCCCAACGCAGGCACTCGGGCAAGCTGAAGCCGTCTCGCGCTCAACTCGACTTCGCCCAGGCGCTTGCACCTATCGAGGAGATATCCATGAATTCGCGACGCCATTTCCTGTTGAAGAGTTCGACCGGCGCCCTGCTCACCGGGCTTACCCTGGCTGGCTGCACCACCACCGGCCCCAACAGTGCGAGCAGCGACCCGGCTGCGCATCGCCACAATATCGATGCCAGCGTCAACGAAACCCTAACCCGCTTGTACTCGACCGTACACGGCTCGCACGAGCTGGTGGAAAAGGCGCGCGGCGTGCTGGTGTTCCCCTCCGTCATTGCCGCGGGCTTCTGGGTCGGTGGCCAGTTCGGCGAAGGTGCGCTGCGCATCAATGGCACCACGGCCGGTTACTACAGCACGACGTCGGCTTCGATCGGGCTGCAGATCGGCGCACAGTCGAAGGCCATCATCTTTCTCTTCATGAACGATCATGCACTGTCCGAATTCCGCAACAGCGAGGGTTGGTCGGCAGGCGGCGATGCCTCGGTGGCGGTGTTGCAGATGGGGGCCAACGGCAACGTCGACACTTCGACCGCCACCGCGCCCATCCTGGCCTTCGTGATGACCAACGCTGGCTTGATGGCCAACTTGTCGCTCGAGGGCACCAAGGTTTCGCGGCTTTTGCTGTAGTTTCCCGCTGTAGTTTCCGGGTACCGCGCTACTTACCGGTGCAGTCCCGGCCCAGCCCTGCCCGGGCGCAGGCCGCCGCCGCGATGCCGCGCGCATCAGCCGGCGCGCCCGGGACGCTCAGGCCGCCGGGCTGGCTGGAAGCCGGCAGCGGCGCGGCGGCGCCGCTCATCAGGTTCTGCTGCAAGGGACTGGAGTCGCTGCTGCCCTGGTCCGAACCCAAGGTCTGCTGCTGCTCGGTGGCGAGCAGCGCCTGCTGGGCGCTTTGCGCCTGCGCCGCGCGCGCATCGAATAGCTGCTTGGCCGTTTGCGATGCTTGGCGCGCGAACTGATCGCGCAGGGCAACGCGGTCGCTGTTGAATTCGCCGTACGTGAGCGTTCCGGTGTGGAAACGCGCCATCAAGGCTTCCTGCGCATCCTCCTGCGCGTCGAGCACCGCGATCGACTCCGGCGTCACAGTCTGCTCGCGAAATGCTAGTCCGGCTTCGTAGCATTGCTTGAGACCCATGCTCCACTGCGCGATCAGCGGCAGCTCGGCTGCAGCCGGCTTGGTGGTATCGGTCAGCATGTCCATGCTCATCGCCTTGAGCGACACCAGCGGTGTGCTTGACGCCAGCGGCTGCAGCGCCGAGTCCTGGGCCAGGCGAGTCAGGCATGCGCCACTCGGATCCTGGGCCAGCGCAGCGTGCGCCGCGCCCAGCAGCAGACTAGCTGTGATCCAGTGTTTCATTGAAGTCTTCCATGCATGCAGCGATAAGAGAAAGAGACAGCACCGGTCCGCCCCGACTTGCGGCGGCCCATATCCGGCCGCGGCGGCGACATTGC
>OUWB011209521.1_pt1 | contig 16979 bp, 12 predicted proteins | sample 1779821 | NCBI WGS metagenome assembly OUWB01 (sample SAMEA3914806, study PRJEB12502) | metagenome | biome: forest; material: soil | place: Canada | collected 2011-08-03 | depth 0.1 m
CGGCCAGCCGGACGATATCGCCGACGTGGTGGCGTTCCTGGCTTCGGACGACGCGCGCTGGCTCACCGGCGAGAAGCTGCTGGCCGGCGGCGGCATCCGCTGATCCGGCCTCGCCCAGGTGATCGACAGGCCCGCCTGAAGAGGCGCGCCTGAACGGCCGCTTCGGGGTCAGGCGCGCCTGAACTCGAACAGCTGGATGCTGGTCGGCGCCAGCGAGAGCGAGGACGCGCGCGCATCGAACCGACGCTCCTCGATCACCACCTGCGGCTCGGCGCCCACGCGGTTCTGCCCGTCCAGGCCCGGGCTGTTCAGGCGCCAGCAACGGCCGCCGGAACCGGCGGCGAAGCCCTGCAGGCCGATGCGCAGGCTCTGGGCCTGCTCGGTCGCATTGACCACGGCGACGATCAGCGCGCCGCGGTCCGAGGTCAGCGCCGCCGAGACGTCCAGCGGCCAGGTGGCGCTGCCGGTGTTGACCTGGGGCTGGTCCCCGCCGACCGGATATTTCGGAGGCGGCGGCGGCGAAGCGCCGGTCACCGCCACCGGGATCGACCCGAAGTGCTGGTTATAGAGCTGGAACACCCGGCCCCGCGCGCCGATCACCGAGCGCGTGCGATCGAAATCGAACCAGCCCGTGGCCATGGTGTAGGCGGCCGCGTCGATGAAGTCGGTGTGGCGGAAGAACTCCTGCAGGGCCATGGCGGTGGCCAGGCAGCCCTTGAAGTCGTCCTGGAAGTGATAGGCCCACTCGTCGAAGAACACCTTGACCTTGCCTTGGTCCAGTTCGGGGAAGTGAGTTTTGTAGGCGTTCCAGCAATCGGTCATGGTGGCGATGCGCTGGGCCATGCCCCGCGACCAGCCATTGAGGTCCTGCTGGATGTCGACCAGCTGGCCGGTGGCCAGGTCGTAGTGCTTGTTCTCGGCCGGATAGGCGTGGGTCTGCAGGGCGTCGAACCGGCCCATGCAGTTCTGGAACATGCCGTAGGCCCAGTCGCGGTCCGAGCCGATCGCCACCTGCGGCTGGCCGGCGATGAAGATGCCCTGGCCGGTGGTCATCTCGTCGGCGAAGCCGCCGGGGGCGGTGATGTAGATCGACGGGTCCACGGCCCGCATCGCGTCGACGAACAGGTTGTGCTTCACATAATACTGGTCCTTGTCCATGTGGCCGGTCTGCCAATGGCCGTACATCTCGTTGCCGACGTCCCAGTATTTGACGCCCCAAGGCTCGGGATGGCCGTTGGCCGCGCGCTTGGCGCCCCACTCGGTGGTCGCCGCGCCGTTGACGTATTCCAGCAGCTGGGCGCCGGCGCGCGGCTCGTCGAAGCCGGTGCTGACGCACCAATAGGGTTCGGCCTTGATCAGGCGCGCCATGTGGATCAGCTCGTCGACGCCCACGTCGTTGGGCTGAACCGCATGCCAGACCGGATCCATGATCGGCGGCCGCTTGTCGGGATCGCCGATGGTGTATTGCCAGTCATAGGCCGAGATGAAGTTGCCGCCGGGCACGCGGATCAGCTTGCAGTCCATCTCGCGCATCAGGGCGATCATGTCGGCGCGGAAGCCGCCGGCATGGTCGGCGGGCATCAGCGAGACGGCGCCGATGCGGAAGGTTCCCGAGCCGGCGCCGGTGATCTCGATGCGTCCATCGGTGGTGTCGCCCCCGCAGGTGAAGGCCAGAGGAAGCGTGCTCCAGGCGCCCGTGGCCGGCACGCCGACGGTCTGGCGCTGGCCCGGTGCGGCGCCCCAGATCAGGGTGGCCGAGACGGTCACGCCCGGATCGGCGGCGACGACGATGCGGCCCGCATAGGCCTTGGCCGCCAGGGCCAGGCTGGACTGGCCGACGCCCAGCGGCTGGGCGCCCGAGACCTGCACCACAGGGCTGTGCTTGCCGACATAGGGGCCGGCCGTGTCCATGGTGACCGTGGAATCGGCGCCGGTCGGCCGCCACTTGTTGGTCGAGCTGCGCGGCGGGCGGCCATTGCGTCCCGGCGGCTCGGGCACGGGCTGCGAATCGACCGGCCAGTAGAACTTGCGGTCGTCGAGAACCTCGCTCCACAGGCTGTGATTGATCAGGTCGCCGATATGTTCGAGGAAGCCGCCATAGAGGAAAGGCGAGATCGGCGCGCTCGTGGTCGCGGCGTCTATGGTCGCCTGCAAGGCCCCCATGTCGGCCGCCCGGACCGGAAGCGCGGCCAGAAGGCCCGACGCAGCCCCGCCGACCAGCGCGCCACGGCGCGAAAATTTGAGCCTGTCCTCACCCACGACGTTTCCCCTTGCGGCTATGTTGTATGAGTTAATAGCGGCCACCGCTGCGTTTGTCAGCCCTCGCGACCTGGCCAAAAGGCGCGCGCTAGCGTTGGCATTTCATGTAAAATCAGTGCGGTCGCTTATCACCGCCAAGCCGTGCTTTGCGAGCCGGGGTGAATTTCAACCTAGACATTTGTCGGGGTATATTGCGCAAGGGCTCGGCGCCGCCGGCCGCGTCGCGTCCCTATGCGGTCGCCGGGGCTGAGAGCGAGTTGAGATCAGTTTGATTCAAGGTTCGCCGTCACCGCCGGGCTCTTGTCCCGGCGGCCCATACGCTCGATCGTCTGTAGAAGACCCCGAAGGGCCTGAGCGTATGGGCTACCGGCATTCCGCGCTGCGCGCTCCAGCCGGTCGTGACGAGAAAAATGATGGGCGCATCCAAACTCAACGCGCTTAGTCCGCGATCACGCCCTGGATCCGCGCCCGCAGCTCGGCCAGCACGGTTCCCCAATCCCCTACGGCTGTCTGCCGCCAAAGCTCCGCCGACGGATACCAGGCTGTCGTGCGGCTGTTCAGGCCCCAGCGCCAGTCGGGATGATAGGGCAGCAGCACCATCAGCGGCCGGCCAAGGGCGCCGGCCAGATGGGCCAGGCTGGTGTCGACGCTGATCACCAGGTCCATCGCCTGGCAGATCGCCGCGGTGTCGGTGAAGTCGCGGATTTCAGGGCCCAGGTCGGTGATGTCCGGGCGGGCCTGCAGCAGGGCGTCGTCGCCGTCTCGCTTCTGGGTCTGGAGCACGAAATAGTCCGGGCCGGCCGGCAGGGCGTGGAGGAACTGGGCCAGCGGGATGCTGCGGTTATGGTCGTTGCGGAAGGTGGGGCTGCCGCACCAGGTCAGGCCGATGCGCCTGCCGTTAAAGCCGGCCAGGCGCTCGCGCCATGGCTGGCGCTGGTCAGGCGTCGGGAACAGGTAGGGCGTGGCGGCGGGGATGTCCGGCCGCCAGCGCCGCAGGGCCAGGGGCAGGCTCATCAGCGGGCAGTGGAAATCGACCGCCGGCGCGGGCATGCCGGGCCGCAGCACCGCCTCCAGGCCGGGCATGGTCTGGAACAGGGCCTGCAGCGGGGCGAAGGCCTCGACCTGCACCCGGGCGCCCAGTTCGGCCAGCACCGGCGCATAACGGATGAACTGCAGGGCGTCGCCCAGGCCCTGCTCGCAATGGACCAGGATGGAGCGGCCGGCCGGGTCGCTCTCGCCCAGCCACAGCGGATAGGGGTAGGGGCGCTCGACCAACTGGGTCGCCGGCTCGCGCCAGCGCCATTCGTACCCCGCCCAGCCGGCTTCGAAGTCGCCGAGCAGCAGGCTGCACAGGGCGCGGTTCCAGTGGGCGCTGACATGGCCGGGATCGAGAGCCAGGGCCGTGTCATAGGCCGGGATGGCCTCGGCGTGGCGGCCGGCGTCCTGCAGCAGGTTGGCGCGGTTATAGTGCGCCTGGGCGACCTGCGGGCCGAGGGCGCAGGCCCGTTCGGTGACGGCCAGGGCGTCGTGCGCGCGGCCCAGGTCGCGCAGGACATTGGCGTGGTTCAACAGGTTGGCGCAGTCCGGCTCCAGCCGCACGGCGGCCTGGCTGGCTTCGAGCGCCTCGCGGTTGCGGCCCAGGCGATTGAGGGCCACGCCGAGATTGTTGTGCGCGTCGCCGAATCTCGGGGCCAGGGCGACGGCCCGGCGGGCGGCCTCGGCGGCCTCGTCATAGCGCTCGGCCTGGATCAGGCAGTAGCTGAGCAGGTTGCAGCTGATCGGATCGGCGTCGTCGATGGCGATCGCCTGGCGGACCCAGGTCTCGGCCTGGAGGGGCTGGCCGTGGGTGGCCAGGGCCAGCGCATAGGCCTTGAGGCTCTCGCCCTCGGCCAGGCCGGCGCCGGCGAGCACGCGGAGGATCTGTTCGGCATGGTCCAGCTGACCGCCCTGGGCGAGTTCGCGCGCCAGCTGGTTCAGGCCCGCGACATCGACGTCCGGCGCGCCGGTCATGGCGAGGTCCGCTGCAGGCGCGGCGCGGGGCTCGGAGTCAGGAGGCGGCGCACGGCGGTTCCCGGCAAATCAGGTCGGGCGACAGGGTTGGCGAGGGATGGTTAAGCGTCCGCTAGCGGACGACCCTCACTGTCCGTCATCCTGGCCGCAGCGAAGCGGAGCGCCGGGAAGCCAGGGGCCGCAATCGGCGGCGTTTGATCCCCTGGATCCTAAGCCAGCATGTCCCGGCCCAGGTCCTGCACCCGCACGCAGCCGCACAGGGCCATGGCCACGCGCATCTCGGCCTCCAGCAAGGCCAGCATCCGCACCACCCCGGCCTCTCCGCCGGCGGCCAGGGCGAAGGCCCAGGCGCGGCCGAGCAGGACGTGGCGCGCGCCCAGGGCCAGCATGCGGACCACGTCCAGGCCCGAGCGCACGCCGCCGTCGGCCATCACCGTCAGGCGCTCGCCCACCGCTTCGGCGATCGGCGGCAGGGCGCGGGCGGTGGATAGGGCGCCGTCCAGCTGGCGGCCGCCATGGTTGGAGACCACGATCCCGTCGGCGCCCAACTCGGCGGCGGCGCGGGCGTCGTCGGGGTCCAATATGCCCTTGATGATCAGCGGCCCGGTCCAGGTCTGGCGCACGAAGTCGAGATCGGCCCAGGTGACGGTCGGGTCGAAATTGTTGCGCATCCAGGCGAAGAAATCCTCCAGCCCGGTGTTTCCGGCCAGCACGGGCGCGACATTGCCCAGGTGGTGCGGCCGGCCGTTCACCCCCACGTCCCAGGCCCAGCCGGGATGGGCGGCGGCCTGGGCGAAGCGGCGCAGGGATCCGCCCAGGCCCGGCGCCCCGGCCAGGCCCGAGCGATAGTCGCGATAACGGCTGCCGGGCACGGGCATGTCGACAGTGAACACCAGGGCCGAGCATCCGACGTCCTTGGCCTGCTGCAACAGGTCGCGCATGAAGCCGCGGTCGCGGATCATGTAGAGCTGAAACCAGAACGGCGCGGCCGCCGCGCCGGCCACTTCGCCGAGCGGGCAGACCGAGACGGTGGACAGGCAGAAGCCCGCGCCGGCGCCTTGTGCGGCGCGGACGGCCTGGGTCTCGCCGCGGCGGGCGTACAGGCCGGCCAGGCCGATGGGCGCCAGGGTCACCGGCAGGCGCTGAGTCGCGCCGAACAGGGTCGAGCTGAGGTCGATGTGGGAGACGTCGCGCAGCACCCGCTGGCGCAGGGCGATTCGGGTCAGGTCGGCGCGGTTGGCCGCCAGGGTGATCTCGTCATAGGAGCCCCCGTCCACATAGTCGAACAGGAACGGCGGCAGGCGCCGGCGCGCCAGGTCGCGGAAGTCGGAGATGCTGGCCGCCTGGCTCATTGCAGGTTCACGAACATCCCGCCGTCGACCAGCAGGGCCGCGCCGGTGACGTAGCGGGCCAGGTCCGAGGCCAGGAACATGATCGGCCCGGCCAGGTCCTCGGGCTCGCCCAGCCGCCCCAAGGGCACGCGGCCGGCCATATAGGCGCGCTTGGCCGGATCGGCGAGGTCGGCGCGGTTGATCTCGGTCTCGATGGTCCCGGGCATGACGGAGTTGCAGCGGATCCTATGCTTGCCAAGCGCGATGGCCGCCGACTGCATCAACGAATGCACCCCCGCCTTGGTCGGGGTGTAGTGCGTCTGGAACTCGCCGCCGACAAGGGCCGAGATCGACGACACGGCGATGATCGATCCGCCGCGCCCTTGGGCCACCATGCGCCGGGCCGCGGCCTGGACCATGTAGAAGGCGCCGTGCAGGTTCACGTCCATGGTCCGCTCGAAGGTCTCGGCCGGCATGTCGAGGAAGCCGTGGAATGGGCAGATCCCGGCGTTGGAGACGAACACGTCCACCCCACCCAGGGCCTCGGCGGCCTGGCTGACGAAGGCCTCGGCCTGGGCCGGGTCGGCCACGTCGCCCTCGAGGGCGAAGGCGCGGCGGCCCAGGGCGCGAATCTCTTCGACCACGCTGCTGGCGCCGGTCTCATGCCCCAGATAATGCAGGCCCACATGCGCGCCCTGGCGAGCCGCGGCCAGGGCGGCGGCGCGGCCGATGCCGGACGAGCCGCCGGTGATCAGCAGCACCTTGTCTTTGAGCAGCATGGCTGGCGTCTCCTCCCGTGGCCCCTGCGGGCAGGCATTGTCAAATCATAGGATGGCGTCCTACAATATGGCAACTTAAGGCTCGCCGATCTTGCGCCCTGGTCGGTGCGTCCGGCGACAGGATCGAGAAGACGCCATGGCCCTGCCCCGGATCAAGTCTGTCCGCGCCTTCGTGCTGCGCGGCGGGGGCGCCGACTATCACGACCAGGGCGACGGCCACTGGATCGACGACCACATCGCCACCCCCATGGCCCGCTATCCGCAATACCGCCAGAGCCGGCGCAGCTTCGGCATCAACGTGCTGGGCACGCTGGTGGTGGAGATCGAGGCCGAGAACGGAGTGGTCGGTTTCGCGGTGACCACCGGCGGCGAGCCGGCGGCCTATATCGTAGAAAAGCACCTGGCCCGCTTCCTCGAGGGACGCGATCCCGGCGACTACGAGACCATCTGGGACCAGATGTATTTCTCGACCCAGTACTATGGCCGCAAGGGGCTGGTGGTGAACGCCCTGTCCGGCGTCGACCTGGCCCTGTGGGACCTGATCGGGCGGCTGCGGGACGAGCCGGTCTATCACCTGCTGGGCGGGGCGGTGCGCGAGGCGCTAAGCTTCTACGCCACCGGCGCGCGGCCCGACCTGGCCCAGCAGATGGGCTTCATCGGCGGCAAGCTGCCCCTGCATCACGGCCCGGCCGAGGGCGACGAGGGCCTGCGCAAGAACCTGGTCGAGCTGGCCGAGATGCGCGCGCGGGTGGGGCCGGACTTCTGGCTGATGCTCGACTGCTGGATGTCGCTGGACCTGGACTACGCCGTGCGCCTCGCCGCCGGCGCCCAGGCGCACGGCCTCAAATGGATCGAGGAGGCCCTCAGCCCCGATGACTACTGGGGCTATGCCGAGCTGCGCCGCAAGGTCCCTGCCGGCATGCTGGTCACCACCGGCGAGCACGAGGCCACCCGCTGGGGCTTCCGCATGCTGCTGGAGATGGAGTGCTGCGACATCATCCAGCCGGACGTGGGCTGGTGCGGCGGGATCACCGAGCTGCTCAAGATCTCGGCCCTGGCCGACGCCCGCGGCAAGCTGGTCGTGCCGCACGGCTCGTCGGTCTATTCCTATCATTTCGTGATCACGCGCCATAACAGCCCGTTCGCCGAGTTCCTGATGATGGCGCCGGGCGCCGATGCGGTGACGCCGATGTTCGCCCCGCAGCTGCTGGGCGAGCCCACGCCTCAGAACGGCCGCATCCGGGTCTCAGCCCTGGACAGGCCGGGCTTCGGCGTGGAATTGAACTGCGATATCCCGCTGACCCGCCCCTATCCTCGCTGAGGCATCCCCATGAAGTTCTGCCGTTTCGGCCCGCGCGGCCAGGAATTGCCCGGCCTGATCGACGCCCAGGGCCAGGTCCGCGACCTGTCGGGCCTGGTGGACGACATCACTGTCGACGCCCTGCACGGCCTGGCCGGCCTGGACGTCTCCGCCTTGCCGGTGGTCGAGGGCCAGCGCCTGGGCGTGCCGGTGGCCGGGATCGGCAAGATCGTCGCCGTGGGCCTGAACTATGCCGACCACGCCAAGGAGGCCGGCCTGCCCGTGCCTGACGAGCCGGCGGTGTTCATGAAGGCGGTCACCGCCCTGACCGGGCCCAATGACGAGGTGATCCTGCCCAAGGACTCGACCCACACCGACTGGGAGGTCGAGCTGGGCGTGATCATCGGCAAGACCTGCTCCTATATCGATGAGAGCGAGGCCGCCGCCCACATCGCCGGCTATGTGCTGGCCAACGACGTCTCCGAGCGCTTCAACCAGAAGCAGCGCGGCAGCCAATGGTCCAAGGGCAAGGGCCACGACACCTTCTGCCCTGTGGGTCCCTGGCTGGTGACCCCGGACGAGATCGCCGATCCGCAGGCGCTGGACATGAGCTTGGACGTCAACGGCGTGCGCATGCAGACTGGCAACACCCGCACCATGATCTTCCCCGTGCCACAGATCCTGGCCTATCTCAGCCGCTTCGTGACCCTTCTGCCCGGCGACCTGGTGATCACCGGCACTCCGCCCGGGGTGGGCGAGGGCCAGAAGCCGTCGCCGATCTACCTCAAGGCCGGCGACGTGATGCGGCTGGAGATCACCGGCCTGGGCGTGCAGACCCAGACCGTGATCCCCTGGCGGCGGCTCGAGCGCGACTGAGCCTGGGCGTCCAAAGCCTCGACGCCGGAACCCTGCGCAGCCGAGCAAGTGGACGCTTGAACTCACTGCGGTTGTAGGCTTTGTGGGCGGCCGCGCCACATAAGGTCCACAATCCGCTGATAGCGGGCGCCGACCACAATTGAGGGAACTCCATGCTCCGCACGTCCATCCTCGTCCTCGCGGCCGCCCTGGCCGCCAGCCCCGCCCTGGCGCAGGCCCCTGCGCCGGCGAGCGCCGGCCTGGGCGGCCCGCAAATCCCGGGCGTGTGCCTGATCTCGCAGCAAGAAGTGCTGGGCCGCTCCAAGGTCGGTCAGGTGGTCGACGCGCGCCTGCGCGATCTGATCCAGCAGGCCAACGCCGAGGTCGCCGCCCAGCGCGACCCCTTGGAGGCCGAGGCCAAGGCCCTGTCCGCCAAGCGCTCGTCCATGACGGCGGCTGCGTTCGCCGCCGCCCAACGGTCGCTGGAAGCCCGCGCCCAGTCGATCCAGGCCCTGGCCAACCAGCGCTCGCATGAGCTCGAAGCCACCCGCAACCAGGCGTTCAGCCAGATCGCCACCCAGGCCCAGCCGGTGGTCGCCCAGGTCTACACCGCCCACAGCTGCGGCCTGCTGCTCGACCGCAGCGTGGTTCTCGGCGGCAATCTGGGCAACGACCTGACCCCCGGCGTGATCCAGGGTCTGGACGCCAAGATCACCACCCTGGACGTGCAGCGCGTCAGCCTGCCGCCCCAGCAAGGCGGCGCGCCGGGGCAATAGGCGGTACTATGAAACGGGCCGGCCAGGTGATGAGCCTGGGCCGGCCGCGTCCCCAAGCTGAATGCTGGTCCTGTCCCACGGCTGTCCGCGCAGCGAACGAGACTTCAAATCCCATCATCCCGCGGCGACCCATGCCGTGAAGCCCGCTGATGGTGCGCCCGCGACCGGTCGATCCGTCGGGGCGGCGGCGCGGCCTGTGCCCTGGATGGCCGGGACAAGCCCGGCCATGACAAGGTTGGGGGTGGCGGCGACTGACAGCCACAGGTCAGGGCGAGGGTGAGATTGCGCTCGCGCCGTCTAACGCCCGTCGGCCAGCGAACGGCGGCCGGCGTGGCTGAGCGGCCGATACTTGGCGCGGTTTTCGCGGGTGTCGGGCAGCGGGCCGTTGGTGATCGTCACCCAGCTGATCTGGTCGCTGCGGTGCCCCACCGGCACGCCGATCAGATCATGTGGGGGCGGGGCGTCCGCCGAGGCGGCGCTGGCGAGGGCTAAGGCCAGGCCCGACAGGGTGCAGATCAGCTTGGCGGTCATTCTAACCTCGGTGCGAGCGGGACCATTCCCGAAGCTGAGCTATATCACCGTTATCCGAGTCGGTCAGCGCCGCGCCAGGCGGATCTCCATCTGGTCGGGCCGTCCGCTGGGATCGGTCAGGGTGACCACCCCGTCCGGCCGGGTCCAGGTCGCCACGACCTTGTGCTGGATGAAGCCGTAGGGCGTCGGGCCCTGGCTGCGGACGAGCCGCGTGGCCGGCCCGAACCGCCGGGTCAGCATGGCGGTCACCGGGTCATAGGCGTCGATCGAGGTGCGGAAGCGGATCTCGGCCAGCGCCCCGCTGCGGAACAGGTAGTGCGGGTCGCGCGCCAGATAGGCGCCGGCCAGGTCATAGGCCGCCGGCAGCACCACTGTGCCATAGCGCGTGTCATAATCGCATGAGGCCGCCCCTCCAGCGGCGGCCTGGCAACGGCTCCGCGCCTGGGGCGGGGGCGGTATGGCGCGCCATTGGGCCAGGCTCATGCCCAGCCAGGCGCCGTCGAATCCCATCGGGCGATCGCTGAAGCGGACCGGCAGGGGCTGGGCGGCGATGGCGGCCAGGGGGGTGGCGGCGACGGCCATGGCCATGGCCGTGGCGGCGGCGATCATCCTCATGCGGAAACTCCGTCTGCAGCCGGCGCGGGGCGCGTCCGGACGTGGCGGTGATTGGTATCCCAATATGATATTTATGAGGCCTCGGACTTCTGAGCCGAGCCCCTCGCGAGACGCCTCCGCCCCCTTGGGGCGACTGGGGCGGAAGCGTCTCGGCCTGCGGTCGACAACCCGCCGCACGCCGGCTCTAGTTATATCATGACAAGATATTATCCAGCTCTTTTTCGCGACCTCATGGGTCCAACCGGGACATCTAAGCGTTTTGAACCGGCGTAACTGTCGCGCTAACCTGGACTACCGATCGCTGGCCCCGGGAAGGCCGCGCCGCGCCAAGGAGGATCGCCGCTGGATTCCGAGCGCTACAGAAACCTGGCCGGTTTCCGCTACGCCCTGCGCCAATTTGTTGCCGCCAGCGAGCGCATCAGCCGCGATGGCGGCATCACCCAGCAGCAGTACCAGGCCATGCTGGCGATCGGCGCCTGGCCCAACGAAGCCATGTCGATGAAGGACCTGGCCGAACAGCTGCTGCTGACCCACCACGCCGCCGTCCAGCTGGTCGACCGCTTGGCCAAGGCCGATCTGGCCGTGCGCGAGCCCTCGGCCGCCGATCGGCGCAGCGTGCTGCTGCGGCTGACGGATCAGGGCGCGGCCCTGCTGGACGAGCTCGCCGCCAGGCACCTGCATGAAATGCTGCGCCAGGAGCCGCTGCTCAGCCAGTCGCTGAAGCGCCTGCGCAGCCTGAAGCCGGATCAGAAATAGCTCTCGTCGACCCGCAGTCGCTGCCGGGCTGCAATTTTCTATCTGAGAGCACTTTCACCGATAAAATTGTATGATAATAGATCCCGCAGAGCTCGGCGTATCCAGCCGGCCGACCGACTGACGGGGGCGACGATGAGGATGGGTGTTTGGGCGCGGCCTCTGGCCGGGCTGGCGGCGGTGGTGGCGCTGGCCAGCGGCATGGGCGCGCAGGGAGCGCCGGCGGCCTATCAATGGGCCCAGGTCCCGTTCGGCGCGGGCGGCTTCGTCGACGGCTTTGAATATCATCCCAAGGCGCCGGGCCTGCTCTATGCGCGCACCGACATCGGCGGCCTCTACCGCTACGATCCGGCGGCCAAGGCCTGGATCCCGCTGCTCGACCACCTGGGCCATGACGATGGCCAATTGATGGGGGTGCTGAGCGTGGCCCTCGACCCGCAGCATCCGGACGTGGTCTACGCCGCCATGGGCGAATATCTGGACAGCTGGGCCCATCTGGCGGCGGTGCTGCGCTCGGACGATCGCGGCGCCCATTGGCGGCGCACCGACCTGACCATCCGCCTGGGCGGCAACGCCGATGGGCGGGGCTCCGGCGAGCGGCTGGCCGTGGATCCGCACGACAGCCAGGCGCTGCTGCTGGCCAGCAGCCAGGACGGCCTGTGGCGCAGCGCCGACGGCGGCAAGAGCTTCACCCACGCCGGCGGCCCGGCGGCCAAGCTCGGCCTGGTGATCTTCGATCCGGCCGCGGGCAGCCACACGGTCTATGTGGGCGTCGACGACCCCCAGGGCGGGCTGTTCGTCAGCCAGGACGGCGGGGCGAGCTTCACCCGCGTGGACGGCCTGCCGCATCAGTCGCCCCAGCACGCGGTGTTCGCCGCCGACGGCGCGCTCTACGTCACCTTCGCGTCCGGCGACGGCAAGGCTGTGGTCAATCCGAATTTCGCCACCGACGGCTCTGTGTGGCGGCGCGATGCGGCCAGCGGCCGCTGGAACGACGTCACCCCCGCGCGCCCGAACGCCGGCGGCGGCGCCAGCTTCGGCTATTCCGGCGTGGACGTGGATCGCCAGCGCCCGGGCGTGGTGGTGGTCTCCACCCTGGACCGCTGGAACGGCGGCGACGACATCTACCTGTCCAGCGACGCCGGCGCCCATTGGCAGGCCCTGGGCGCGCAGTCGCGCCATGACGCGACGCCTTATCCCTGGCTGGCCAGCTACACCGGCGGCGCCGACCACATGGGCCACTGGATCGCCGACGTGAAGATCAACCCCTTCGCCTCGGACGAGATGATCTATGGCACGGGCTATGGCCTGTGGATGAGCCGCAACCTGACCGCGGCCGGCGGGGGCCAGCCGGTGCTGTTCGATTTCCAGGTGCGCGATCTGGAAGAGACCGCCACCAACCAGCTGCTCTCGCCCCTGGGCGGGGCGACCCTGCTGGCGGCCTTCGGCGACGTGGCCGGCGCGGCCTGGGACGACGTGACCAAGACCCCCAGCGACGGGGTGTTCACGCCTGCCAACGAGAGCAACAGCTCGGTGGACTATGCCGGGCAGAACCCCAAGCTGGTGGTGCGCGTCACCGCCAATGGCGCCACCCACGCCTCGTTCTCGCGCGACGGCGGCGCCTCATGGCTGGCCCTGGCCTCCAGCCCGCCCTACACGCCGCAGGACGCCAGCGGCGCCTGGCATGGCCCGGGAACCCTGGCCGTCTCCGCCCGCGGCGCCTACCTGGTCTGGGCGCCGGAGAAGCAGCCGGCCTATGTCTCCACCGACGGCGGCAAGAGCTGGGTCCTGTCCAAGGGCTGGCCGCAGGATCGCGACGACGTGCTGGTCCCGGTGGCCGACAAGCTGGGCGACGGGGCGTTCTACGTCTTCGACCGGCGCACGGGCACGATCCTGGCCAGCATCGACGGCGGGCTCAGCTTCACGACCATGATCACCGGCATCCCGTCCGTGGCCAGCTGGCAGCAGGCCCAGCTGGCCGTGGTGCCGGGGGTGCTGCGCGACCTGTGGCTGTGCACGCCGATGGGCCTGTTCCACAGCCCCGGCCCCGGCCAGGCCCTGGCCGGGGTGCGCGGCGTGAGCGAGGCCTGGCGCGTGGGCTTCGGCAAGGCCGCGCCCGGGCAGGTCTATCCGGCGGTGTATCTCTACGGCAGGGTCAAGGGTCAGGAAGGCCTGTGGCGCTCGGACGACGAGGCCAAGACCTGGACCCGCATCAATGACGACGCCCATCAGTTCGGGGCCGTCGACGCCCTGGCCGGCGACCCGTTCGAGTTCGGCACGGTCTATATCGCCCCGGCCGGGCGCGGGATTCTGGCCGGGCGGCCGCAGTAGCCGGCGTCGGCCCTCGTTTGCAGGACGATTTCACTTGACCAATTTATCATATTTTTCGACACCCCTCCCAAGGCGCCGCCGGGCGGCGCGGGATCATCGACAAGGGAGCAAGGCCATGGGCGATCGGTCGCACGCGGGCATGTGGGCGCTGGCGGGGACGGTCCTGGGGCTGGCCCTGGCCGGGGCGCAGGCCGTCCAGGCCGAGCCGCTGGCGGTGCTGGACCGCTATGGCGCCTATGTCTCCATCGAGCCCTATGGGCCCAATGTGGTGCGGGTGACGATCAGCGACGATCGCGACCTGGCGACAGCCAAGCCCGGCTATGGCTTCATCGGCGACAGCGACGCCAAGGGCTGGACCCACACCGCCGGCGCCGACGGCGACGTGTTCAGCGCGGCGGGGGTGACGGTGAAGGTGTCGCCGGCGTGGCCGGGCGGGCCGCCCGACCAGATGGCGCGCTATTTCGCCCCCACCCTGCCGCCGGTGTCGATCACCCTGGGCGGCCCCGACGGCCAGGTGCTGACCACCATGATGGGCTGGGAGAAGGCGCCGCACACGGTGGCCGGCGAGAAGACCTATCTGGTCGGCGCCAGCTTCAGCACCACGCCCGACGAGCACTATTACGGCCTGGGCCAGAACCAGGAAGGCATACTCGACTATCGGGGCCGCACCATCGACTGCAAGCACTGGTACGACGCCCCGGCGGGCGAGACCGTGTGCGTGCCGTTCATGGTCACCAACCGCGGCTATGGGATCATCTGGGACAACCCGTCGGACACCCATGTCTCGGCGGCGGTGAACGGTTCGACCCACTGGCAGTCCGAGGTGGGCGAGCGGGTCTCGTTCTTCGTCGTCACCGGCAAGACCACCGACGACCTCTACGCCGGCTACAGGCTGGTGACGGGCAAGACGCCGCTGCCGCCCAAGGCCGCCTTCGGCCTGATCCAGAGCAAGGCCCGCTACGCCAGCCAGCAGGAGATCCTGGATGTCGCCAACGGCTATCGCAGCCGCGGCTATCCGCTGGATGTGATGGTGCTGGACTGGTTCTACTGGACCCGCATGGGCCAGCTGGACATCGATCCGGTGGCCTTTCCCGATCCCGGCGCTATGAACAAGACCCTGCATGACGAGGGTTATCACAGCCTGATCAGCGTCTGGCCGCGGTTCGAGCGGGAGTCGCGCTACTTCAACTTCCTGGCCCAGAAGGGCTGGCTGCTGAAGGACAAGGACGGAAACGTGGTCGACGGCCTGCCGGTGCGCGACGACCGGGCCGGCGCCCTGATCGACGCCACCAATCCCGACGCGCGCGCCTGGTACTGGTCGAAGATCCGCGACAACATCGCCTCGCAGGGCTTCGACTGGTTCTGGCTGGACGAGACCGAGCCGGACCTGGTGCCCGACGGCTTCTTCTATTCGATCGGCTCAGGCGACCGCTACCACAACGTCTTCCCGCTGCTGCATGTCGAGGGCGTGGCCGAGGGCTCGCGCCGCGACCGGCCCGACTTCCGCAGCCTGATCCTGGCCCGGGCGGCCTATATCGGCGCCCAGCGCAACGGGGCCCTGTTCTGGTCGTCGGACATCAAGCCGACCTGGGACGCCCTGCGCCGCCAGGTGCCCACGGGCCTGGACTTCACCGCCTCGGGCCTGGCCTATTGGGGCAACGACATCGCCGGCTGGCAGCCGCTGCCGGGCGCGCACACGCCCGAGCGGCCGGTGCTGATCGACCCGTCCGACGCGCGCGACGTGGTCGGCGCCTATGACGACTATCCCGAGCTGTTCGTGCGCTGGTTCGAATACGGGACCTTCTCGCCGACCCTGCGCCTGCACGGCGAGCGCAAGCACACCGAGGTCTGGGCCTATGGCAAGCAGGCCGAGACGGTGGCGGCCCAGTACCTGCGCCTGCGCTACAGCCTGATCCCCTATCTCTATTCGCTAGGCCACGGCGCCTATGAGACCGGCGCGCCGTTCATGCGCGCCCTGTTCATGGACTTCCCGCACGATCCGGCGGTCAGCAACATCGGCGACGAATATATGCTGGGCCCGGACCTTTTGGTGGCGCCGGTGACCGACCAGGGCGTGACCAGCCGCACAGTCTACCTGCCGGCCGGGACCGAGTGGTACGACTTCTGGACCAACGAGAAATACCAGGGCGGCCAGACCATCACCGCCGCCGCGCCCATCGACCGCATCCCGGTGTTCGTCCGCGCCGGCTCAATCCTGCCGCTGGGCGTGCAGGTGCCCAGCACCGCCACGCACCAGGCCCTGAGCGAGGTGCGGGTCTATCCCGGCCACGACGCCCGCTTCGCCCTCTATGACGACGATGGGATCAGCTACGGCTACGAAAAGGGCCAGGGCAAGACCGCGACCCTGGTCTGGGACGAGGCCGCGCACAAGCTGTCGGCCACGGGTGACGTCAGCCTGACCGGTGACCTGGCCAAGCTGACTAAGGTGGTCATGGGAAACTGACCCAAAAACACTTCCCCCTGATGAGGGAAGGGCAGGGTTGGGGGTGAGGCCCGGTGGGGTGACGTCGCCATCCTGGAAGACGTCGGCGATCCTCTTTGCTCCCCTGCGCAGCGGGGGAGCTGGCAGGGCGCAGCCCTGACTGAGGGGGCGCTGCGGCGGCAAGGTCAGAAACGCCCCCTCCGTCGTCGCTGAGCCTGTCCTCGGGCCGGCCTTTGGCCGGTCCCGGGGGCGCCGACACCTACCCCGTTTCACGGGGCAGGAAAGACAGCTCAGTCCATAGGCGATAGCCCTGCCATCGAGGGGGAGGGCTATTGAGCGCCGCGGTCGCCTACCGGAACGCCCAGCGCACCGTGCCGGCCAGGCTGTAGGTCGCCGCGCGCACCAGCGGACGGCTGAGCACGGGATCGGGCAGGGCGTGCAGGCGCCGCGCCCAGCCGGGCAGCAGGTCCACGCCCGCCTGCAGGATCAGCGCCTGCACCGGCGCGGGCAGGCCCGGCGTGCGCTGGTTCAGCACCAGGCTGGCCACTTCGCGGGTGCGTTGGTCGCAGACGAGTTGCGGCCGCGCCGCGCGCAGCATCCGCTGGGCCTCGGCCATGGTGCGCGGGATTGGATCCGCGCCCAGGGCCTGGGCCACGCGCGCGGTCTCGGCGAAATAGCGGTCCTGGTCGGCCAGGCTCAGGGCCGGCTCGGCATAGCGCATCCAGGCCTTGAGGAACGAGGTGGCCCCGGCCACGTGCACCCAGGCCAGGCTGGCCGGGTCGTCGGCGGCGTAGGGGGTTCCGTCGGGTAGGCTCCCGCGCACGCCCTCGTGGATGCGCCGCACCCGGTCGACCACGGCCTGGGCCTCGTCCGGGCCGCCGAAGGTGGTCAGGGAGATGAACTTCGCCGTGCGCCTCAGCCGCCCGGCCATGTCGGCGCGAAAGTTGGAATGGTCCCACACCCCGGCCAGCACCGCCGGATGCAGCATCTGCAGCA
>OUWB010003787.1_pt1 | contig 16970 bp, 14 predicted proteins | sample 1779821 | NCBI WGS metagenome assembly OUWB01 (sample SAMEA3914806, study PRJEB12502) | metagenome | biome: forest; material: soil | place: Canada | collected 2011-08-03 | depth 0.1 m
GCCGCCGCTCTTGACCGTGTCGCGCCGACCCGGAAAGGCGAAATAGCCGCCGCGGACCGCGCGGGCCAGCTGGGTGTAGTTGCCGCGCTCGCCAGGACCGAACACCACGCCCGGCCGCACGATGACCAGCCGCCGGCCGGGGCCGCGCTCCAGCCAGCGGCGATGGGCGGCCTCGGCCAGACGCTTGGAGCGGCCATAGGCGGTGACCGGCCGCAGGGGCGTGGCCTCGCTGACCGGCTCCTCGCAAGGGCCGTAGACGGCGATCGAGCTGGTGAACACCAGGGTCTCGACCCCGCAGGCCTCGGCCAGCTCGATCCCGCGCAGGGCGCCGCCGACATTGGTGTCGTAATAGGCCGGATCGGGATGGCCCGGCGTGCGGTGGATGGCGGCCAGGTTGAAGATCGCCCGCGCGCCCTTGGCCAGGTCCGGCGCCAGCGGCTGGCGGGCGTCGGCGATCACATGCTCCACCCCAGGCTCGGCCTGGCGCGGCGGGATCAGGTCCACGGCCCGCACCCGCCAGCGTCCGCTGCGGCTCAGCCGGCGGGTCAGGTGCGAGCCGATGAAGCCGCTGGCGCCCAGCACGACCGCCAAGTCCTTATCCATGGTCCGGTTCGCCCTGCGCCAGGAGCCGTCATCGCCACACAGCAGGCTTGGCGGGTCAAGCGCGCGCAACCCTCCCGCGATCGGCGGCGTGGCGCGATGCTTGCAAACCCGGCGGACGGCCAGGCGTTGGCCGGCGCGCTTGAATACGACTCGTCGAGCCCAGGACGCGTGGTTATAGGTGATGGCCGGCCGCCCGATCTTGGGCGCTCGGAAGGCGGACGGCGGCCAATTCGGAGGGCCCGAAGGCGGATGACTCAGGTCTCGAGCACACGCTCTGTATGGCAAGGCGGCCGCGGCCCGGCCCCTAGCAAGACCTCGCCAAAGGACGCCCAGGCCCTTCGCCGCCAGGCGCTGATGATCTTTTTCGCATATGAGGTCTTCTGCCTCACCTTCCTGCAGAAGATCGTCATCCCGCTGAACTTCGGCGCCATGGGCGGCCCGGTTCAGGTCGCCCTGCCGATGACCTATCTGGGCCTGTTCGGCCTGGTCTTCTTCGCCAAGTTCAAGGTCGATCTGACCCGCCTGGCCCTGTTCACGGTTTTCATGGTCTGCGCCGGGGTCAGCATCATCACCCAGCAGAACGCCTATTCCGCCAACAGCGTACTGCTGATGGTGGCGATCTATCTGCCCTTTATTCTGTACATAGACGTCAGCGAGTCGACTTATCAGAAGATGATTCAGATTTATCTGAACGTCATGCTGCTCTTCTCTGGCGTGGTGCTGCTGCAGCATATCAGCCAGCTGATCTGGGGCTGGCACGTGTGGCCCAACCTGGACCTGATGATCCCGTCAGACTACTTGTTCGACGGCTTTATCTATAACCAGCCGATCAAGTGGGGCTCGCAGTTCAACAAGCCGACCGGCGAGGTGTTCCTCGAGGTCTCCTACCTGTCGCAATGGACCGCCGTCGCCCTGGCGCTGGAGCTGGTCTATTTCCGGCGCACGTGGCGCATGATCGCCTATTCGGTGACGCTGCTGGCCTGCTTCGCCGGCACGGGCCTGCTGCTGCTGGTGCTCGCCGCCCCGGTGCTGCTGACCCGGGTGTCACGCAAGTCGCTGATCGGCATGGCGGTCGTGGCCCTGGTGTGCCTGGGGGTGGTGGTCAGCATCAACTGGGTTGGCGACGTGCAGTCGCGCTTCCTGGAGTTCCAGAGCTATAACTCCAGCGCCCACAACCGCTTCATCACGCCGTTCCAGGTGCTGGCGGACTTCTCCCAGCACGTCTCGGCCCTATGGACCGGCGAAGGTCCCGGCAATGGCGACAAGTCCAAGAACGAGTTCTGGTGGGTGATCACCAAGCTGACCTACGAGTACGGCTACATCACCACCATCTCGTTCTTCGTCTTCCTGTTCTATGTGGTGTTCAAGGGCTCGCCCAGCCAGCGGATCAGCGTCGTGCTGATGATCCTGTACAACTTCATGGGCGGTTTCATCATCCCGGTCTATCCGATCCTGGTGTTCCTGCTGGGCGGCCTGTTCAGGATCCGCAAGCCCAAGCCCGCATGACGGCGGCCTCGGCTCCCGCTGCGGCGCCTCGGGGCGAGGCCGGTTTCCTGCCCAGCCTGCAGGTGCTGCGTTTCGCCGCCGCCGCCATGGTGCTGGTCCATCACCTGTTGCTGGAGATGGCCTCGCCGCACCTGGCCATGTCGGTCACCGACCCGACCGGCTTCGAATGGTCGATCGGGGTGGACATCTTCTTCATGGTCAGCGGCTTCATCATGGCCTTGCTGACCTGGCGCCATTTCGGCGAGCGCGGCTATTGGGCCGAGTTCCTGCGCCGCCGCTTCGTGCGCGTCGTGCCGCTCTATTGGCTGTTCACCAGCCTGATGCTGGGGCTGATGCTCGCCGCCCCGGCGGTGATCTCGCACAACGACGTCACCCTCGGGCGCATCGTCAGCTCGTACCTGTTCTATCCCTGGCCGCGGGCCAGCGGCGACGTCTATCCCATCCTGGGACTGGGCTGGACGCTGAACTACGAGATCCTGTTCTATCTGTGCTTCGCCGTGGCCCTGTGCTTTCCGCGCCGCCTGGGCCTGGCCGGCCTGACCGGCGCCTTCCTGATCGCCACGATCCTGGGCCGCTTCGCCCCCTCCGGCTGGACGGCGGTCCATTTCTGGGCCGATCCGATCATCCTGGAGTTCCTGTTCGGCTCCGCCCTGGCCGCCGCCTATCTGAATGGCGCGCGCTTACCCTGGCTGGCGCGCGGGGCGCTGATCGCAACCGGGATCGGCCTGTCGATCATCTTCACCCGGCTGGGCGTGGCCCAGCACGTGGACCGCGAGATCTGGGGCGGCCTGCCGGCGGTGCTGATCGCCGCCGGCGCCATCCTGGGACCCAAGCGCGGCGGCGCGCCGCCGCCGGCCTCGGCCCGCGATCTGGGACCGCTGGTCCGGCTGCTGGTGCTGGGCGGCGACGCCTCCTATGCGCTCTACCTGTCGCACATGTTCTCGGTGCGCCTGCTGAGCACGGCCTGGACGCGACTGCACCTGCACGCCCCGGCGGCCTATCTGGCCGTGGGCCTCGTCGCCTCGATCCTGGTCTCGGTCGGGGTGTTCTGGTTCATCGAGCGGCCAGTGCTGGCCGGGCTCAAGGCGCTGATCCGCCCCAAGCCCGGCCTGGCGGCCTAGCCGTCAGGGAAGGACTAGAAGCCCCTGGTCTCGATGATCAGCGGGTGGTCGACCAGCGACAGGCTCAGATGCGAGACGCCGTGGTACTCGGACTGCGCCTGGGTTCCCAGCAGCGGGTCGAACACCCGCACCGAGCCCTGCGGAATGGGGAAGTTGATGTCGACATTGCTCGCCGCCGGCTGCGGCGCGCGCTTGTAATCGGCGCCCCACAGAGTCGGCTCCGGCCAGACCACGATGTCATAGACGCCGGTCTTGCGGGTCAGCAGCAGGCTGTAGAGGTTGCAGGTCAGACCGCTGGCGGGCGAGGCCTGGATCGAATAGGGGAAGGGCACGGGCGCCGCGTCCGGGTCGCCATGCAGGATGGTCATGGCGTTGTGCAGCGCCACCGCCGCCGGCTTGGGCGAGCCGTCCGCGCGGAACAGGCCGAAATGCTGCTCCTGGTCGGTGTCCTGCGGCTCGGGCTTTTCGTCGAACAGCTCGTAGACATAGACGCGCTGCACATGCAGATCGAAGGCGTCGAACACATCGTCCAGCAAGTATTTGGCCTGCACGTCCTCGTCGACCATGTTGTGGCCGCCGGCGTTGAACTGTCCGTTGGGGCCGCCGGGCGCGTCCGAGGGATAGCCCGTCTCGGTGACGATATAGGGCTTGCCGGGCGTGTCGACCGTGCCGCGCAGATCCGCGTCCAGCTTCAGGCGGGGCGACTGGCCATGCGTGAAGTAGCTGTGGACGTTGTTGAAATCGGCGTAGTTGGCCAGCTGGCCCTCGTTGGTGGTCGAGCTGGCCCGGGCGAAGGCGATATTCAGCACCGGCAAGCCCCCCAGGGCTGGATCGTTCTTGGCCGCGCCGTAGAGATCCTTCTGGATTTGCTCAGCCGCAGGCGTGCCCACCAGTCCCTTGTAATTGTACTTGGTGTATTCGGGCTCGTTGGGGCCCTCCAGCGACTCGATCGACTGGGCGTAGGGCTCCAGCTTGGGCAGGTCGCCGGCCATGTTGGGGCCCATGATGATGTCGAAGCGGATGCCGGCCTGGTTGAAGGCCGCCAGCTTGTCATAGGCGCGGGGATCCCATTGGCCATTGATGTTCGAGCCGCTGAGCAGGCCGCCGGCGCTGTCGCGCACGTGGCGGGCCCCCACATAGCTCAGGTCCTGGATCACGGCGGTGGCGTTGCCATAGGGCCCCTGCGTGCCGCCCAGGTGCACGCCCACCCCGAGGAAGGTGTCGAAGTTCGCCGCCAGCTGAGGATTCTGGCTGAACGGCGCGACCCCGCCGCAGATCGGCGCCGACCGGCACAGCTGAAGTGAAAGGGTGGTGAAGACTACGCCTACCAGCAACCGCTTGGCCACTTGACTCGTTTTCATGTCCGCACCCTCTTTGTTCAGCCGTCCAGGGCGGCTAGGCCGTACACACCTGCGCGCTGCAACGCACAACGACGTGTATCACCTAAGCGGTCTTGGCGCGCACCCGTTCCATATGCGCCAGCATCTTTCCGGTACGGATTTCATAGGTCTGCTCGCGCGCCGCGGCCAGCCGCGTCTCCAGGTCCGGCCCTTGTCCGTCCAGGCCGGCGGCGATGGCCGCCTCGAAGACGTCGACCCCCGCGGTCATGCTGGCCACATGGTGATATTCGCTCAGGGCGGACAGGGGCGTGGCCACTACCGGGCGGCCTGCGGCCAGGTACTCGAAGAACTTCATCGGAAACATCGAGCGCGTATATTCGTTGATCGCGCTGGGCAGGATCGCCACGGCCAGGCCCTTCAGATAGGCCGGCAAGGTCGAATAGGGCCGGCCGCCCAGAAGATGGATGTTGGGCGCGCCCAGGATATGGTCGATGTCGGTCTTCGGCTCGCCCTCGCCCACGTCGCCGATCAGCACGAAGGACCAGCCCGGCCGCTTGTCGGCCAGGCCGCGCAGCAGCGGCAGGTCCAGCTTGTAGGCCGACACCGCGCCGATGAAGCCGATGCGCGGCTCGGGTATGGCGGCCAGGTCGTCGGGAACCACGGTCTCGGCGGCCAGGGCCTGGTTGAAGTGCTCGAAGTCGGCGACATTGGGCAGGAAATAGGTCTCGGGGTTCAACCCCTCCAGCTTCTCCTGGATCGCCGGGGCGGTGCAGAAGATCAGGTCGGCGGCCTTGGCCAGCTCTGCCTCGCCTTCGGCGATGGTCTCGCGCGGCATGCCGGGTTGGGCCTTGATGTCGTCCACCGCGTGATAGACGGTCAGCTCGAAGCGCTTGATGTTGTAGAGCCGCGTGGTCAGCGGCGAATAGGTCCACAGCAGCTTGGGCTTCACACCGGCGATCAGCGCCGCTGTCCGCCAGCCCAGGGCCAGCAGCACGCGGTTCAGCGCCCGCACCAGCGCATAGCCGTGCAGGGGCAGGACCAGCGGCGACCAGACCCACAGGTTCGGACGCACCTGCCGGGGCGGGGTCAGGCCACGCTTGAGCCGCCGCCAGATCCGGCCCAGGTCGCGCCCGGTCAGGGTGGGCGCCCGCAGGCCCTGGGACTCCACGTAGAGCACCTTGCCGCCCGCCTTGGCCAGCTGCACGGCCACGTGCTGCTTGTTGGTCCAGAAGGGATTGTCCCAGTCCGCGGTCGAGACCAGCAGGATGTCGGGCCGATAGGACATGATCACGCCGCTCCGGTCGGGCTGAAGGTTGAGGGCCGGTTCACGCCGCGCTCACGGCTTCGCCGGCCAGCAGGGCGTCGTAGCGCGCCTCCAGGGCGGCGGTCAGCTTGGCGGCGTCATAGCGTTGCAGCATCAGCTGGCGGCCGGCCTGGCCGAAACGGGCGGCCATTTCAGGATCGCCGGTCAGGCGCTCCAGCGCCGCGGCCAGGGCCTCCACGTCGCGCTCGGGCGCCAGCAGGCCGGTTTCCCCATCGTCCACCGCCTCGGGGATGCCGCTGTTGCGGGTGGCGACCACGGCGCGGGCCAGGGCGCCGGCCTCGAACACCACCGTGGGCAGGCCCTCGGAATCGCCGTTGGCGGCGGTGACGCTGGGCACGGCCACCACCGAGGCGCGGCTCATCCAGTCCAGGGTCGTGGCGTGATCCAGCCCGCCGGTGAAGACGATCCGCTCACCCAGGCCCAGGCTGGCGGCCTCGGCCTCCAGCGAACCGCGCAGCGGGCCGTCGCCGACGATGACCAGCCGCGCGGCGGGCGCCTTGGGCGCCATGCGGGCGAAGGCGCGGATCAGGTACAGCGTACCCTTCTTCTCCACCATTCGGCCCACGTGCACGATCAGGCCGGGCGTGGAGACGCCGAAGGGCTGGCGCCGCTCCAGGTCGATGCCCAGGGGCGCGACCACCGTGCGCTCCGCCGGAAAGCCCTTGGCCAGGGCCGCGCGGCGGATGAAGTCCGACACGCACAGGAACAGGGCACCCTGCCGCTGCAGCCGGCCGCGGCGCGCCAGGGCCAGCAGCGGCGCCGGCCGCGCGCCCTTGACGATCTCCAGGTCGCGGGTGGTGACGTCGAAACCATGCAGGGTGGTGACCAGCGGCGCGCCCAGGCTCTGGGCCAAGGGGACGGCGAAGGCGCCGTCGATGGCGAAATGGGCATGGATCAAGGCCGGCCTCACCCCGCCCAGGGCCTTGAGGAACGGCGCCGGGTCGCCCAGGCCCACGGCCCGCACCCGCTCGGCGCCGCTGGCCAGCACCGCCAGCCGCGCCCCGGCCGGCGCCTCGCCTAGCCGGCCGCGGCCGATGAACAGCGGATCATAGCGGACGTAGCGCGCCGCCTGGGCGGCGATGAAGGTCTCGGAATGCTTGAACAGGTCGAGGCGGAACACGCCCACGGTCGGGGAGCTCGATCTCAGTTCGCCATTCATGCCCGGCCCCATGACATAGTCTGCATGCCCTTAGCGGGGCCTGCGGCGCCGCACAATCGCCGTCTCGTCATACTCGGCGAGCCGGCCGCGGATGGCGGAGAACAGCGCATCGGCCCGGAACATTGCCGGGAAACGCCCACAACCGCCTGCCCGGCCCTTGCAAATAGGGCGCCGCGCCAGTCCTCCGCCGCCGGCCCGGGGGCGGCGCCTTATTTTGACGCCGACGACCTCAACCCGACGGGCGCGCTCCATATGAACTTGCGAAAACCAGGTCGGCGCCGCAATTGAAGACCGTTCCCCAAGCGCCCTCGAAATTGTGAGCCTGTGATGCGCGATGCAAAGGCCGTCATTAGATTCGCCCGCGATATCGCGCTTTGCCTGGCTCTAGGCGCGGCCTCCAGGAAACGGTCTGCGCCCAGTTTCCTGGGGGAACACCAGGAATTGGCGGTGACCCGAGGCGAAGGCGACGCCACGCCCATCCCCAAAAAGATCTGGATGTTCTGGCATGACGTCGAGCCGCCGCCCATGGTCGAGGCGGCCGTGCGCCGGGTGCGCGCGCTCAATCCCGACCACGTCGTCACGCTGCTGAACAAGGACACGCTGACCCAGTTCATCGATGCGCCCTATATGGGCCGCCCCGATATCGGCATGGCGGCCAAGAGCGACCTGATCCGCCTCGATCTCCTGCAGGCGCATGGGGGCGTCTGGGTGGACGCGACCTGCATCTTTTTCGAAAACCTCGACTGGGTGCACGAGGCCAAGGCCCGTCAGGCCGCCGACCTGATCGCCTATTACCGAGACCGCTCGACGACCAACTTCGCCAGGCCGGTCATAGAAAGCTGGTTCCTGGCGGCGGCGCCCCAGAATGGGTTCATCACCGCTTGGCGCAAGGAGCTCGGCCAGATTGAGAGCCTAGGCTTCGACGGCTATTTCAAAGCCGTCAGCGCCAGGGCCGACTATGAGGACATAAAGCAAAAAATCGACCTGCCGAGCTATCTGCTGATCTATCTCGCCGAGCAGATCGTGATGAAGGACAGGCCCGAGTTCACCTTCTTCCTCAGAAGATCGGAATCCAGCGCGTTCCTGTATCATGACACCCTGAGGTGGGATTATCGCAGGATCGCCTCGACGCTGTGCTTCATGAAAACGCCCAGCACGCCGCCCCCGGTGGTGAAGCTGGTCAAGGGCGACCGGACCTTCATCCCGCTGTTCATCCGTCACAAGCTTGCGCGGCGGGACAGCATCATCGGGGGTCTTGTCGGCTCGCAGGCGCCCGCGGCTTGATCTAAGCCGGCCGCGCCAGGCCGCCGGGGCATGGGCCGCCGGCGACCTATACCGACGCGCGCGGCGACAGCAGCCGCCTCACCCGCAGCGCATGCCGGTCGGGCAGGAAGCGCCCGACCAGGTCCAGCAGCACGTTGCGATCGAACATCCACAGCAGCACCGCATAGGCGACGGCCCACACCGCGCATTCGAGGACGACCTGCACGATGAGCAGGCTGTCCGGCCAGGGCAGGAGCCGGTCTGTCGCGGCGATGGCGCAGGCCGCCGCCGCCAAGGCGGCCGGCCGCAGGAACAGGCCGAAGATCGCCGACCATCGGACGCCGTAACGGGCCAGGGCCAATCCGGCCATGGTGGGTCCGAAGATGATGTAATAGAGGCCCACCCCTATGGCCGTGCCGATCGCGGCTACGCCATAGGCGCGCCCCTCGTGGGCGCCGATATAGGCCAGGCCGAAAAACAGCGGGGCCAAGGCCAGATTGTAGATCAGGTTGCGCCGGTACTCCTTGCGGGCCTGCAGGAACGAGCCGGTTATCCAGGTGATGGCGTCCGCGCCCAAGGCGATGCTCAGGATCGCCACGATCGGCCACGCGCCCAGCCACTTGTTCCCGAAGCAGATCTTGATCACGGACTGCGCCTCGAACGCCTGCAGGAAACAGGCGGGGATCGCGGCGAAGGCCATCAGTCGGCAGATGTTCCAGGTGACGGACACCTGTTCTTGCACACGCCCTGAGAATTTGACGAGCATGGGCTGGATGACGTTGGAGATATTGCCGACGAGCAGCCAGACCGTCTGCGTTGATAATTTGAACGAGAAATAATACAGGCCGACCTCGGCCTTGGTCGCCGTCAATCCCAGGATAAAATAATCACCCTGGGAGATGACCTGGATGATGAACTTGGTGGTGAAAACAGAGAAGCCGTTTTCAATCAGATAGAACAGCTGCCGCAATTTGAACCGGCGCTTGAGCGAGAACGGCGCGACATTGCAGAACACCAACAGGCGCACCAGGGCCAGGACCGGGGTCGGGATCACGAAACTGAAGGCGCCGCACCCGCGCCAAGCCAGCACCACGGTCGCGATCTGCAGAGCCGTGAACTCGGCGACATTGTAGATGGCCACAAACCGGAAGTTCAGCTGCGTGCGCAACAGCACCGTCGGCACGGTGGTCATCGCCGCGAGCGGAATGCTGACGGCGAAGGTCAGCGCCAGCGGCACGAAATCGGCGCTGTGATAGAGGGCCGCCGCGAACGGAGCCGCGGCGGCGGTCACCGCAAACCCGACCAGCCCCAGCCCCGCGCTGGTCCAGAAGCCGGGTGAAATCCACAGCGGCAAGGTCTTGTGCCGCTGCAGCAGCACCGTATCGACGCCGAAGTTGGCCAGGGCGCTGGCGATCGTGGTCAGGCCATAGACCAGGCCCACGGCGCCGAAGGTCGCCGGCGACAGCAGGCGCGCCAGAAGGATCTGGCTCAGAATGCTCGCAGTACGCGTGCCCAGCGTCTGCGCCACCAGCCAGATCAGGCCGCCCAGCGCGACCAGCGAGCGCGATTTGCGCGGGGCCGCAGACGGCGCCAGGGACGGAGGCGGCTCGGCGCTCAAACGCGGATCTCCCGGAGAGATTTCGAACGGCGCCGCAGCGCGCGCCAGCGGCTGCCGGCATGCGGCGCGGACTGCGACCGGCCGGGCGCGAACGGCGACGACATGACCAGCTTGATCAACCTCACGAGCGACACCAGGCAGGCGCGGGGCCGCAGGCCGATTCCGACCCCGCCCCCGAGCTGACCGGCGCCGCCGGCGTCGAGGCGCCAACGCCCCCCTCGAAGCCAGGGAGGGCCATCGGCTTCAAGCGAGACGAACTCCGCAGAGACCGGTAAGCCATCAATTTCATTCACGCCGAGGATTTCTTCAGCAACAGCCGACGCGATTTCGCAGACCTTATATTGCTCCATAGGTCATAGGCGCCCGGGATCCACGATTTAATTAGGAGCCATACAAAGGCATGCCACTTGATGAACCCACGCCTAAGAGATTTCACGAAGGTCGGCAATGACATGAGCCCCTTCTCCTTGAGATATATAGGAGCGATATGTTTCGTTAGGAAACAGATCTCAGAGTTCTTGCTTATCAAGCCGTCGGCGCGCTGCAAAAAGAGCACCGCATTCCCCCAACTCCGATCAGACCCCTTGCTGAGCCTGTCCGGCCGCTCGTCATTGTACCATATGACCAATGGATCTGGGGCCAATATATGCTTCAGGCCGATCCCACCCGCCTTTATGAAGAACAGATAATCTTCAAACTGACGCATATCCTCAGCAAAAGTGATCTTTTCAGCGGCCGACCTGCTTACCAGAATGGAGCTGGTCTGCGCCACGCCGCCGTTTATGATCAGATAATCGGAAAAATCCTCTCCTTCGACCACGCCTCGATCTGGCGCGACCGATTCCCCATGCGGGGAGACCTTCCTCGTTCTTGTGGTGCAGATCACGCCATCCGGGTCGCCAGACGATAAGACCAGATCAACTTGAGACTGAAGCTTGTTCGCATCCCACGCGTCGTCGGAATCCAGGAAGGCGACGAACCGGCCCCGCGCCACGGAGACACCAACATTCCGCGCCGCAGACGGCCCCCTGTTCTGAGGCTGACGAATGAGCCTTACGCGTTCGTCGGATAAAATCGCCTGCAGCGGCGGAACCGGATCCTGGGGCGAGTTATCGTCAACAATGATCAATTCCCATTGCTGAAAAGATTGAGCCAAGACGGTGGCTGCGGTCTGCGCCAACCGCTCAGCCCGGTTAAAATGGGGAATAATGACGCTGACGACGGGATCCATTGGGCCGCGCACCCTTCGCCTTAGCGCCGTCGCCGAGGCGGGGGGCGATCGAAGCTCGCCCTGCGCCCATCGGAGGCCCAATGAAGCTGGCAGCCCCAAAGTCCAAAAAGCCCAATAAGGAAAAGCTGCAGCAGGGGCCCGTTGGTCGTCTCCGTCCAGGCGGATATGAACCAGGTGAACGTGACCAAGGTGAAGAAATTTCTGGCCAATGTCAGGCCGCGACTTGTATTCGGCATCACAGGCTTTGACCAAGCCGCGATACCAGCGCAGACCGGCATAGCTATTAGAGTAATCAGGCCAATGACACCGATATTTGCAACCGTATCTATGTAGTCGTTATGGATATAAGCGACGCTGAATAGGGACAGCAATCTATTTTTAAATTCGTCCGATCCTGTGTAATTAAATCCATGCCCCAGATATATGTGCCCGGTGGACATATAGTCGGCATAAGCCCAGATCTGCGTTCTTCCCGATAGATCTTCTTTTTTCCCGAATGCGCTCAATACCTCGACCGCGATCACATCCTTCAACGCCAAACAGACCGCAAGAACGATCACCGACGCCGCAATGGCCGGGTATCGCCACGGCCCCTTGGGATAGATGATCGCCCAATAGATCATGGGCACAACAATCGCTATCAATATGCCAGTCGAGGATCTTGATTTATAGATGCATAATAGCGAGACGCCCAAGCAAATTACCCAAAGCAGATTGCGCACTTGGGGAGAAAGGCTGCTGGGAAACAGGATTTTTCTCCCGAAAACCAGCGTGAGGCAGGTGCTAAGACCGGCGACTTGGCCAAGCGTGTTCTTGTGAGCGAACATGCCGCGCCACATCCCGGCGCTGTTGTCGTCACCGTAGAGATCGCCCGCTCCCATCACACCGATCTTGGGAATGGCGATCGCCAAGGCCGCGCTCACGAAGCAGCAGAATATCAGGTTATACAAAGCAATTCGCGCAGCGGACAGCGGGCTGAGCCTGTAACTGATCGCCATCATCGTGCCGCAGCTAAGCACGAATGTGCCAAGCGATTTTATGGACCAGGACTTGTCGTCACCGACGAGCGAGCTCAAGCCGGACCATACGATATAGATATAAATCGGCCAGATGATAGCAAGGTATCTCAACCTGTCGCGACCGGTGGCTGCGAACAGAACCAACATTGAGAGCGAAGCGAGTTCATAAATATAGTTGAACAGGTGGCTTCCGCCGCCGCCCGCGGCGCCCGGGCGGCCGGCAAGCTGGCTCGCCTCGCTGGCTCCAGCTCCAGACAGCAAATAAAGCGGGTTCATCTGCAAGAATGCGGCGGCAAAAAGCACGAAAAGCAAAAGCATATACAATCGACGCCGCCACTCGACGCCTCTTGCTCCAGCCGCAGACTCAAGACGCCGTCTTCTGTCTTCAGATGTCGCCATCGATCGGTTCATCTCTTTCACGCGCCTCACGCTACCCGACAGGCATATTGGCAGTCTAACCTAAAAGGCGCGCCCGCCGCGAGCAGGCCACGAGCACGAAGGTCAGCTGTGGGCCGCCGCCCCTGGGGCCGATCGCCCTTGACCCGCATAAAACAAGTTCCCTGGCCCAGGGTGATGATGGCGCCGCCAACAGAGCCCCCGACAGACCGCCCCATGTTGCGGCGCCACATGAGCCTTATCGCCGAATAAGGCGGCTGCGTCATCGCAGGTCAACCTCAACCCGCTTGGAGATCAGGTCTTGGAACAGCTCCGCATAGCAATCCGCCGTGCGGCGTATCGAATATCCCTCCGGCAGGCGGCCGGCCCGAGGCTGCGGGCTGGGCGCAGTTTCAAGCATGGCCGCGGCCAGGGCCCCGGCGTCGCCCACCGGCACGCGCACGGCGGGCAGGTCGGCGGCCGCGCCGTTGGGGGTGGTGATCAGCGGCAGGCCGGCGGCCAGGGCCTCCAGCACATTGATCGGCGCGCCCTCGACCCGGCGAGTGGGGAAGACGAAGGCGTCGGCCGCCGACAGCAAGGCGGGCACCTCGCTGCGGGTCACGGCGCCGGTGAAGACGATGCGGTCGCCAAGGCCGGTCTCGGCCGCCTGGGCCTTGAGCGCCTCGGCGTGGGGGCCGTCGCCCGCCACCAGCAGGCGCAGGTCCGGCGCCTGGGACGCGGCCAGGGCGAAGGCGGCGATGGCGTCGCCCACCCCCTTCTGGGCGTGCAGCCGCGACAGGGACAGCAGCACCCGCGCCTGGCCGTCCAGGCCGTAGCGCGCTCGCGTCCCTGCGCCGGCGACCGCGTCGAAGGCGAAGGCGCCCTCGTCGACACCGTTGGGGATCAGCCGCTCAGGCGTGGCGCCCAGCAGGATCGCGGTCGGCGGCTTGGCCATCTGTCGGTGCACCGCCTCGCCCACCGAGACCACGGCGTCATAGCGCCGGTAGATCCAGTCCTTGAACAGGCCCCAATAGAGGTTGCGGTAGCAGCCGACGACGCCCTTGAGGCTGCGGGTGCGCAGCTTGGAGACGATCTCTCCCGACGAGGTGCCGTGGGCCTGGAACAGCATGGCGCCGCGCCATCCGGGCGGACGGGCGGCGGCGATGGCGTTGGCGGCGGCGCTGACCCCCAGCACCGCATCGACCTCGCCCGCGGCGGCCAGGGCGGCGAACCGTTCGCGCGAGCCGCGCCACCAGGCGGGGGAATAGCGCCCGGGCGCGGCGGGCACGGTCAGCACGGCTATGCCCTCCACCTCACCCTCGGCCGGCAGGCTGGGGTGGGCGGTGGTCAGCACCCGCACCTGGTCGCCCCGCGCGGCGAAGGCGCGGGCCAGATCCCAGGCCACCGATTCCATGCCCCCGATGTGGTGATGAGGCAGGGCTCGGGAGACGATCAGGATGCGCAAGGGCGGCTCCGGGCGGCGGTGGCCTTGGGGCGGGCGAAATCGCCCCTCCCCTTAGCAAACTTGGCGCCGAAGCGAAGCGGGAAACCGAGCCGCCGCCGCGGTCCCCGCCAATGGCGAGCGGCGCGGACCGTACGCCGGCTGCGACGCTGAATAATGCGGCGACGACCGATGGCTCCGGCGGCAGGCCGCGCGGCGTCGATTTTCATGAACGGCGGGACCGCCGATCGCCGGGTGCCGCCTGCACGGCCAGTCAATAAACACTAACTCATTCTACAGACAGCATATTCGCCCTCGGCCACGGCCCCTTGCCGACCCTGGTCCCGCTTCTTCCGCGCGACCGGATCCTTCTGCTCTTGTGAAGGGTAAGGGCTTGAACCTTCATCGATCCCTGTTACTCGGTGAGGCGGCTGGGCTTCGCACCTCGGGCCTGGGTCTGCACGCGACAGCCGGGCCTGGCCTCGATGTGACGGCGCCTGAACCTGGCGGCTGTTAGACTGTCGTAATGTTCGGCCTGTAAGCCTGGAGTGGACGGGCGGGGCGTGAGGGGAAATCTGGGTTGAAGAGCGCGTTGGTCCACTATTGGCTTGTTGGCCGCCGTGGGGGCGAGGTGGTCCTGGAGGCCATCGGCGAACTGCTGCCCAAGGCCGACCTGATCAGCCACGTGATCAAGCCGGAGGTGCTGTTCGGCAGCCTCGAGGGCCGCGAGCTGAAGCAGACCTTCATCTCCAAGCTGCCGTTCGCGACCAGCTCCTACCAGAAATACCTGACGCTCATGCCTCTGGCGCTCGAGATGCTGGACATGAGCGACTACGATCTGATCGTGTCCAGCGAAGCGGGGCCGGCCAAGTGGGTGATCCCTAATCCGGACGCGCGCCACATCTGCTACTGCCACTCGCCCCTGCGCTATGTCTGGGACCAGAGGTCGATCTATTTCGGCCAGCTGCCGGCCCTGTGGCGACCGTTCGCCGAGATGGTGGCCAGCCCGCTGCGCCGGTCGGACTGCCTGTCAGCGATGCGGGTGGACGATTTCATCGCCAATTCCAACTTCGTGGCCCAGCGCATCTGGAAATATTACCGGCGCGAGTCCGAGGTGATCTACCCGCCGATCAACATCAGCGACTACACCCCCGAGCCGGCCGAGGACTTCTACCTCGTGGCCGGGGAGTTCCGCCGCTACAAGCGCTTCGACCTGGCGGTGCGCGCCTGCACCGAACTGGGCAAGCGGCTGAAGGTGATCGGCTCGGGGACCGACGCGCCGGAGCTCAAGGCCCTGGCCGGGCCCAATGTGGAATTCCTCGGCCGCGCGCCCATCGCCACCTTCCGTCAGGCCCTGGCCCAGTGCCGCGCGCTGCTGTTCCCCGGGGTCGAGGATTTCGGCATCATCCCGATCGAGGCCATGGCCTCCGGCCGGCCGGTGATCGCCCAGGCCCGCGGCGGGGCGCTGGACAGCGTCAAGGACGGCGTCTCGGGCCTGCTCTACAAGGGCGTGGAGGTCGAAGACCTCAAGCGCGCCATCCAGGACTTTGAAGCCCAGGAGACCGCCTTCACCACCGAAGGCTGCGTCGAGCACGCCCGCGGCTTCGACCGCTCGGTGTTCCTGCAGCGCTTCGGCGAGGTTCTGGCGCGGTCGTAAGCGCCTGCGCGAGCAGGGTCTCCCACATAGCCCCACGCAATAGCCCTGCCCCTCGATGGCAGGGCGATCGCCTGTGGCATCCGCGGTTTTCTTTGCTCCCCTGCGCAACGGGGGAGCAAAGATGGCTAAGTTCATAGGGGACAGCCCTGCTCCTCGATGGGGCGAGGATTCTTCTGCAATAAAAAACGCCGCCGGCCCCAGGGGCGCGGCGGCGTCTCATTCGGTGACAAGCCGGGCGCGGGCCCCGGTCGCAACCTCTACTCCAGATAGTACTTCTTAAAGTCCTTATGGTAGTAGGACTGGTAGCCATAGCCCGAGTAGGACTGGGCCTGGACGTTGACCAGGGTCAGGGCGATGCCCGTGATGGGAGCGTTGACCGATTCCAACTCGTGGATGGCCGCACGCACGGCCCGCATCGGGGTCGAGCGCCAACGCACCAGCAGGGCCAGGGCGTCGACCTTCTGGGCCAGGATGCGGGTGTCGACCACCGGCAGCAGCGGCGGGGTGTCGAGGACCACGATCTCGAACCGCGCCTTCAGCTCGTCCAGCAGAGCGTCCATGGCCGGGGTGGAGAAGGGTGACTTGGCCATGTGCGAGCCGCGGGTCAACGGCACGAAATAGGCGCCGCTGCGCTCGTCCATGCGCAGGGCCTGGTCCAAGGTGGCCTTGCCTTCCAGCACTTCGATCAGGCCGAACTCGGGCTCGCCGCTGAACAGGGCGTTGACCGAGCGGCGACGCAGGTCGCAGTCGACCAGGACGGTCTTGGCGCCGCCCATGGCCAGCACACGCGTCAGGCAGATCGAGGTGGTGGTCTTGCCTTCCTCGGGCACGGCGGAGGTCACCGCCAGCACCCGCACCGGCTCGCCGCCCTCGCCATAGGTCAGCGAGGTGGCGACGCTGCGGAAGCCTTCGGCGAAGCCCGACAGGGGGTGCATCAGCACCGCGTCGATCGGGTTGCGGGTCTTGGGCTTGTCGATGGACGAGGCCACGGTGGGGATGGCGCCCAGGAAGGGCAGGTTCAGCTGGCCTTCGACGTCGTCGATCGAATTGACCCGCACGTTCCAGCGCTCGACGATGAAGGCGGCGATGACCCCCAGGCCCAGACCGGCGATGACGCCGAGCAGGATGTTCAACACCACCTTGGGCGAGCTGGGCTGCGAGGGCGGCGTGGCCGGGGTGTCCACATGGCTGTCGGCCTGGCTGATCGCCTGTTGGGTGGCGGTCTCCTTCACCCGGGTCAGCACGGTCTCATACAGCTGACGGGCGGCGTCGGCGTCGCGCTGCAGCTCGTTCAGCTCGACCGAGGCGGCGTC
>OUWB010000530.1_pt2 | contig 16949 bp, 9 predicted proteins | sample 1779821 | NCBI WGS metagenome assembly OUWB01 (sample SAMEA3914806, study PRJEB12502) | metagenome | biome: forest; material: soil | place: Canada | collected 2011-08-03 | depth 0.1 m
CAGGTCAGCGGCGAGTACGCGATGATCAAGGCCGCCGTCGAAAAGGGCTATATGGACCATGACCGCGCCGTGATCGAGACCCTGCTGGCCTTCAAACGCGCCGGCGCCTGCGGCGTGCTGACCTATTTCGCCAAGCACGTCGCCGAAAAACTGCTGTAGCTCGTCACGCGCGCGGGGCGACGGGCGTGACCATATGACCAAACGGACACAATCCGTCGCTAAAAACGGCGAAATCGCGTCAATCGTGTAATACTCCCCTTGAACGGGTGAAACGGTTAACTATGTCAATGGGTACCGGGGCGGCGGTAGGCCTTGGCCGTTCTTTCCAATCTTTAGGTGACCAAGGGCGTTACTCCACGTGGGAGCGCCGAGAGGGTTTTTGCGTCAAAATCGACAGGTTAATTCACCCTCTTCCCGTTCTATCACTTGAGTAAAGCGACGCATTCCGTGCGTATTTCACTTCGACAATAGTTCCCAAGACCACCTGACGCTTTGCCTCTTCGTGGAAACCGCCTTGCAGCCGGTGGTATTCCGGCCTTCTTTTCCGTCGTGCTAGGGAGATTTAGTGATGCCGCTTATATTGAGCCTATCTGATGCGGCCGTCGGATCCGTTCTTTCTGATGTGGTTTATCATTCGGCTGGCGAAACTATAAATACGAGCCAGCTGGGTTGGGTACAGCTGGCAGTACCCGGCACAGACAAACCTCTTCTCATATATGATCAGCAGACAGGTTATTATGCGGAGGCCTGGGGCAAACCAAATGCCGACGGGACCGGTTACTCTGAAATTATGCAGGTAAGCCGCGGTACGGTCGTGAGCGATGCCGATCCAAACTATACCGCCGCTCCCCTAGCGGCCAATTCGAACGCCGATATGTGGAAAACCCTGGGAGATGACGCCCAGGTAGTCCTTCAAGACTCTACCCCCCAGGGCTATGTCCAACAGGGCAGCAATTTTCTGTCGACGATACAGCAATACTATTCCGGAGTACCGATCATAGAAGCCGGGCAGTCCTTTGGGGGCTTTACGGCTGACGCAATAACGGCTCGGTACTTGGCCGACCACCCCGACGCAAATGATGTTTCCGCCGTCACATACAACGCCCTCCCTTATACGGCGGGCATGGCCGATGAGGATGGCGTAAGCGCGGGCATTTTGTCCAATGCCAATATTACGAACTATTACGTTGGGAATGAACAGTTTACGCAAAATCTCGTTGTTGGAACACCGATAGGCGCCACGAGTGAATTGCCTGCGTTACCATATAGCGGGCCGGACATTTTGGACAGTTTTACGATTCACAGCACAGAGGCGGCCGTTGCCGAGACCTTCAATAGTGAATACCCGGTCGGCTCTCCCGACCGTGAGGCGGCCTTGGCACAGCTAGCATCAATATATCCAAATGCAGCCATGACTGCGTCCCAAGCGCCAATAGCCGGGCTGCTTTCCGGAAGCAGTTCGACCTCCGACGCGGATGGATCCGTCACCGACAGTGTGGATCCCAATGGCGCTCTTACGGAAACGATTGGCGGCGCCAACGGCTATAGCGAAATGGCTACCGTCACGAGTGCGGCGCTGTCGGATACGGCCATGCTCCAAGTTTCGTCTATAACGCCGGCGAGTGGCGAGACACAGGAATGGCAGACAAGCGCCTTTGACAGCTCCAACAAGCTTATCAGTGACGTGCAAACGGGTATCACAAACAGCGGGACTGTCGATTCCGCATTTTACAACCCGTCCAATACCAGCGCGATCCTCGAAAAATCATTCTTGAGCTCGACCGGCTCGACGCTCGACTTTTACAACACTACTGGCGCGATGGACGCGGTTGAATCTGTCAACGCCGATAGCTCTGGCGACATTACCACGACGAGTAACGAAACGATCAACTTCGCAGCAGGCGATAGAACCGCCATATCCGCAGCCAATGCCAGCGGAAATGTCGATGTAACCCTGACCCCCAACGGCGGAGCGGCCGAGACGCTCGACGTGACGAAAAGCGGCATGTCGATCACCGTTGGCGCCAATACCCTGTCGGAGTCGCTGACCGCGGGCACGGCGTCGGTCAACGCCTCGGGCGACATTGCGCTGGCGGCGAGCGGGGGCACCCTGACGGTCGACGCCAACGGAAGGACCGACAATTTCCAGGTGGGGCAGAGTATCGTCAGTATCGATGCCGCCTCCCTGGCCTCGGTTTCATCGAGCAATGGCACGGATATCTTCAATCTGAACTCCGCCGCCGCGGGTTACAGCGAAAGCGTGAACTGGAATCCGGCCACCGACAAGGCGCAATTCGATATCACCACCAACGCCACCGGACAGACCTTCGTGTCGTCTCTGGGTCAAGTGGCGTCCGGCGACGTCCTGTCGATCAGCAATACGCAGCTGAACCTCGTCAACGCCCTTGGTCAGGTCCTGGATGCGGAACAGGTCAATCCGGACGGTACCCAAAGCGACGTCTCGTATGACGCAACCGGCGGCTCGGAATATGATAACATCGTCTCCTTCAACGCGGCCGGCGTCACGACCGAAAAGCAGTTCAACTACACCAACAGCAGTTCGCTGTCCGACTTCTACAATCCCGCTCAGAACGACGCCCTGGTCGCGCAGCAGACCGTCAATATCAACGGCAGCGGGTCGATCGTGGGTGACGGTCAAACGATCGACTATGCCGCCGGCGACGCGGCAAGCCTCGCTGTCGCGGCCAACGGAACGGTAACGACCAGCATCGCGCCGGAAATCACGGGTGGCGCCGCGGAAACCATAGCGCTGTCGACCGCCGATAGTGAAACCTTCACGGCGGGCCAGGACAAGATCAGCCTGGCCGCCGGGGACACGACGACCACCCTGGTCGACGGTCTTGGCGATGCGACGTTCGATCTGGCGCATACCTCATCGAACTTCGCCGAGAACATCGCCTGGAATCCCACGACCGGCAAAGCGCTTCTGGACCTGACGAATTCCGCCGGGACGACGGTGTCCGAGTCCCTGGGAGATGTCGATCCCGGCGACAACCTGCTGGTCAACGGCGCCGCGGCGACCCTGGATAATTCGGCCGGGCAGACCATCGACGGCATCCAGGTCAATACCGACGGCAGCCAGGTCGACACCGGCTTTGACCTGACGGGCGGGACCTGGAAGGACTACACGATCGACTACAACAATGCCGGCGCCGAGACCAAGGGGATCTTCGACAACAACGACAAGAGCTCGATCACCGACATTTACGACCCGGCCCACGGCGACGGCCTGAGCACCCAGACCGTGCTCAACACCGATGGCAGCACGGTCGACTCGACCTTCGACCTGACCGGCGGCACCTGGAAAGACACCATCACCGACTATAACAGCGCCGGCGTGAAGACCGAAGCGAGCTTCGATAACAATGACAACAGCTCGACCATCGACTTTTACGATCCGGCCCACGGCGACGCGCTGAGCGGCCAGAACGTGGTCAGTTCCAATGGCAGTCAGGTCGACACAGGCTACGACCTGACGGGCGGGACGTGGAAAGACTATGTCATCGATTACAACAGCGCCGATGTGAAAACCGAAGCGGTCTACGATAATAACGACAAGAGCTCGGTCACCGACATCTACGACCCGTCCCATGGCGACGGACTGAGCACCCAGACCGTGCTCAACACCGACGGCAGCACGGTCGACTCGACCTACGACCTGACCGGCGCCGCCTGGAAGGACACCATCACCGACTTCAACAGCGCCGGGGTGAAGACCGAAGCGGTCTTGGACAACATCAACGGCAGTTCGACGACGGACTTCTACGATCCGACCCATAGCGACGCCCTGAGCGGCCAGAACCTGGTTGCCATCGACGGCAGCCAGGTCGACACGGGCTATGACGTGGTTGGCGGGACATGGAAAGACTACGTCATCGACTACAACAGCGCCGACGTCGAGACCAAGGCGGTTTACGACAATAACGACAAGAGTTCGGTGACGGACAATTATGATCCGACGCACGGCGACGGGTTGAGCACCCAGACCGTTCTCAACACCGATGGCAGCACGGTCGATTCCACCTTCGACCTGACCGGCGGCGCGTGGAAGGCGGACATCACCGATTTCAACAGCGGCGGCATCAAAACCGAAGCGATCGTCGAGAATAACGACAACAGCTCGATCAGCGACTATTACGACCCGTCGCATGCCGACGCCTTAAGCGTCCAGAACGTGGTCAATGCCGACGGTAGCCAGGTCGACACGGGCTATGACCTGACCGGAGGGACCTGGAAGACCTACACGATCGACTACAACAATGCCGGCGTCGAAACCGAAGCGGTTTACGGCAATAACGATAACAGCTCCGTCACCGATTTTTACGATCCGTCGCAGAATGATGCCCTGGTCACACAGGAGCTCGTCAATTCAAACGGCTCCGGTTCCGTGGCCTGGGGCACGAACGGCGACAACGGATCCCTGTCGTTTACGGAAAACTCGGCGAATTTTCAGATCAATGTCAGCGCGCTTCAGGACGTCTTCCAGGCCATCGGCTCGGGCATCGTGACGACGAGTTCGGATGTGACGGCCGATATCGCCGCCAACAGCACGGTTTCGTTTAACGGGTCCAAGAGCACGATCGATCTCGGCAGCAATGATGTCGTCACCGATACCGGCGCGAACGACGTCGTCGATGCGACAAGCGGCGCCGTCGGCGACAAGGTAACCCTCATCGGCAACAGCGATGCCACGACCCTGAACGGCAGCAGTTCGGTGGCGGTGACCGGCACAGGCGAAACGGTCAATGCGACGGGCGATACGGTTACGCTCGGTTCCAATACAACCCTGACCGTCGATGGCGCCAGCGACAGTATCGGCGCCGGGAGCGGCATGACCGGCGACAAGGTCAGCGTCATCGGCAGCAACGACACCACGACCCTGAACGGCGGCAGTTCGGTCACCGTGACCGGCACAGGCGAAACCGTCAATGCGACCGGCGATACGGTTACGCTCGGTTCCAACACAACCCTGACCGTCGACGGCGCCAGCGACAATATCGGCGCCGCAGCCGGCGTGACCGGCGACAATGTGAATGTCGTTGGCAATAGCGATACCACAACCCTGAACGGCGGCAGTTCGGTCACCGTGACCGGCACAGGCGAAACGGTCAACGCGACCGGCGATACGGTTACGCTGGGTTCCAACACAACCCTGACCGTCGACGGCGCCAGCGACAGTATCGGCGCCGGCGCCGGTGTGACCGGCGACAATGTGAACGTCGTCGGCAATAGCGATACAACGACCCTGAATGGCGGCAGTTCGGCGACCGTGACGGGCACCGGCGAAACGGTGAACGCGACCGGAGATACGGTTACGCTCGGTTCCAACACGACGATCACCGTCGATGGCGCCAGCGACAATATCGGCGCCGGATCCGGCATGACGGGCGATCACGTCACCGCCGACGGCAACAGCGATACGGTCTCGCTTAACGGCGCCAGCTCGGTGGGCGTTACCGGCACGGGTGACACTATCAATGCCTCCGGTGACCAGGTCAGTTTCGGCAATAGCAGCTCCGCGACGATAACCGGCAGCGGCGACACCATTTCGGGCGGAAGCAATGATACCTTGCACGTCGATGGGCAAAACGACTCGGTGAGCACGTCGGACAGCACGGTGGATTTTCCCGACGGTCATTCGGGCGATACGGTCACCGGGCCCGGCGACGGGGGAACCGGTTGGCCTCTCCCGCCCCCGCCTCCCCCGCCGCCCACGGATACGGGCGGCACCAGCAGCTCCAGTTCCGGATTCGCCGGCAACCGGCCGAAAGTCGCGCACACGCTCGGCATCGGCCCCGGCAAAAAAGCCCAGTTCGACTTTACTTCGGGCAAAGGAAGCAGCACCGCCGACTTCCCCCGCGGCGTCGCCAAGGTGCAGCAGGTCATCGCCTCCGACGACCAGAGCGAAGCCCTGAACGGCGGCAAATGGGACACAACAACCGTCACGTGGAGCCTCGCGGACATCGCCGGCGCGGGTGCGGCGGCCGGCGGCGCCTATCAGGCCGCGGTCGAACAAGCCTTTTCGGCGTGGAGTCTGGCGACGGGACTTCAGTTCGAAGAAGTCTCCGGTTCGACGCCGTCCGATATCCAGATCGGAGAGAGCGACTTCGACACCCAGGATACCGGCAGGGTCGGCAACACGGTCTTTTCGGTCAAGAACGGCCAGTTCGAACCGGGGGTTTCCATTAAGCTGGAGAGCCCGGCGCAGGATCCGCTCGCCGCGAATGCGGCCGGACAGCTGGCTTATGACGGAACGAGCGCGACCCTGACGCAGGTCCTGGAGCATGAAATCGGCCACGCGCTTGGCTTTTCGGACAACGACAATCCGACCTCCATCATGGACTACTATCTCAGCGGTCAGAACCAGACACTGAGCGCCATGGATACCGCTGCCGCCCGATCCCTTTACGGTCTTCAGGACGCGTCGACGGCGGGCGCATGGCAGCCCCCGCCGTTCCAGCCCGAACTGGCCCGGTTCATCCAGGCGATCGTCTCATTCGGGCCGGAGCGACAGGGGACCTTGGATATGGGACTTGCCAGCAGTGTCGTCGTGCCCCAGCCTATAACCGTTCCTCTTGTGGCCTATCATGCTCGGGTTGCCGGATGACCTGATGGGTGCGGTGCGAACACCGCAAGGCCCGCCACGATAGTTGATCCAGAGAAAGGCGCAGCCATGGTTCAGGCGTCACGGCAAGCGGTCTGGCTTGCCTCCTACCCCAAGTCCGGCAACACCTGGCTTAGAGTCGTCCTGAACAATTTGATGCGGGAACTGGACGGCAAGGGCGAAGAGCCTCAGGATATCAATGCGCTTCACGAATGGTCCAGCCGTGAATCCGTCCTGCGGGACTTTGTCCACAGACTGGGTAAGCACCCGCAGGATTGTACCCCCGCGGAGATCGCGGCCGTTCGTCCCCTGGTTCAGGCGGACCTCGTGCGAGACTGCGAACAGCCGGTCTTTATCAAGACGCATAGCGCGGTCGCCAATGTCGAAGGCTTCCCGTCGATAAATTTCGATATTACCCGCGCCGCCATATACGTGCTGCGCAACCCGCTCGATGTCGCGATCTCGTATGCGCATCACATGGGAATGTCCGTCGATGACATGATCGACTACATGGCCGACGACGAGATGTGCACGCAACTTACCGATCAGAAACGCGTATACGAGTTCATGAGTTCGTGGAGCTTCCACGTCGCGAGCTGGATTTCCGTTGTCCATCGCCCGGTCCTGATATTGCGGTACGAGGACATGCTCGGCGCGCCGGAACGAAGCTTCGGCCGCCTCGCCGCCTTTCTGAAACTTGAACCCAGCGCCCAGCAATTGCAGCGCGCGATCGACAATTCGGCCTTCGACAAACTTGTCGATCAGGAGGCCAGGCAGGGGTTCAGGGAACGGTCCGCCCGCGCGGAAAAATTCTTCCGATCAGGCAAGTCCGGGCAATGGAAAGATGTGCTGACCGACCGCCAAGTCCAGGCCATCATCGACATCCACGGCCCCATGATGATGCGCTTCGGGTACCTGAACGAAAATATCGGCTAAAACGACAATAGGCAGTGCACCGGCAAATAATGCAGGCCTGACACAAAGCGTGGCGCAAATGCGCACTCTTCAATCATCTTCGCGCACATGCGAACAATCTTGCTTGACGATCGCGCAATTGGGTCCATAACTAGGGGGATTCCGGGGTTATAATATAATATCAGGCCACTTCAGGGGGACCTATGACCGTCTTCAAACCGGGCAAGCGCGCCGCAGTCCTCGGCGCCACGGCGGCTATTCTTCTCACCGTCCCCGCTTTTGCTCAAGGTATTGGGGCTCAAACGACCGGGCCCGCCCCCTCTGCCCAGACGTCATCGCCTTCAAGTTCGTCAGGCGACGCCTCGTCCTCGACCAGCGCGCCCGACGTCACCACAGTCACCATCTTCGGCAAGAAGCGCCAGGACGGCGATATTACCCGCGCCCAGATCGATACGCATACTGCGGATTCGTGCGGTTTCATGAACGATGCCGACCCCAATAACGAAGACATCGTCCAGGACTATCTGCGCGACTTCGGCGAGGACCAGAACGGCTCGAACCAGGCGCCCGGCACCGACCAAAGCGACCCGAACGCGGCCGGCAACAGCTTCAAGGACAATTCACCCTTCGGCGACTCGTCGCAGGACAATGCGGCGAACACCAATACCCTGTCGACCATGCAGGTCGGCCAGGGCGGTGTGCCGTCCCAGGCCAGCGGCGCCTGCGGCCCGTCAGACAAGGCCTTCGCCGCCGGCCGCAACTATATCGCCCGCACCGACACCTCGTTGAAGGACGCCTTCGCCGCCTTCGACGCCCGCGATTATCCCAAGGCCGTCGATCTGTTCAAAAAGTCCTACGACAAGATGGGCTACGACCAGGCCGCGCTGATGGAAGGCAAGATGCTGCTGGCCGGCATGGGCGGAAAGCCCGACGGCGTCCAGGCCGTCGTCTGGTTGAAGAAGGTCGTCGAAGCCAAGTTCGACCCGACCAAGGACGTGCAGGAATTCAATGCGGACGACCCGACCTATATGACGACGCGTTCGGATGCCGCCATGCTGCTCGGCAAGGTCTATCTCACCGCCTGGGGCGTCCCGCGCGATATCAAGCAATCGCTGCACTATTACGAGAAGGCCGCCGAGTTCGGCTATATTCCAGCCAATGAGATCATCGGCGAGTTCTACGAATACGGCTCGGCCGGCGACAAGGACCTGGCCAAGGCCGCGACCTATTTCACCAAGGCCGCCCACGTCGGCTACGCTCCGGCCCAGTACCAGTTGGGTGTCGCCTATTACAATGGCGACGGCGTCGCCCAGGACAAGCAGACGGCGGCGGCATGGTTGCTCGAGGCGGCCAAGCACGGCGATGCCGACGCGCTCTACGCCGTGGGCAATATGTACGACCAGGGCGACACCCTGCCCAACGATCCGTCGAAAGCCATCGTCTATTTCAAGGAAGCGGCCCAGAAGGGCAATCCCGACGCGGAAGACGCGCTCGGCCTCTACTTCTACACCGGCACCGCCGTGGCCAAGGATCCGGTGACGGCGCGCAAGCTGTTCACCGAGGCCGCGCATTACCGCAGCGCCGACGCCATGTTCAACCTGGCGGTGATGCTGGCCAACGGCGAAGGCGGCGTCAAGGACATGGCCACGGCCTATGTCTATATGCGCCTGGCGGAGAAGCTGGGCATCGACAAGGCCGGTCCGGCGGCGGACGAACTGCAGGGCAAGCTGACACCCGACGAGCGCGCCCGGGCCGACAGCGTGCTCAATCCGAAGGCCCCTTCGGGCAAGTAATTCCACCCCTTACCCGGAGGTCATCATGGCCGGTCGTCCCTGCAAGCGCCTCGCCTTCGTCACCCTTACCCTGGCGTTCAGCGCCACGCTCGCCACGGCCCAGACCGCGCCTTCGACCACGCCTTCCGGGCCGCCCGCCCTGCCGCAAAGCGCGGTCACCAACGACACCACGACGGTGACGATCCTGGCGCCGCGTCCCAGTACCGCGGCCTCGCGCCAAATCCAGCTCGACCGGCATAGCGCATCGTCCTGCGCCTTCATGTCCGGCGGCGATCGCGGCAGCCCGACCGAATACGGCGACAGCGTCGTCGCCGCCTATATGGACGATTTCTATGGACCGAACGCCGACACCAGCCAGCAGGGCACGTTCAATCCAGCCGATAATTCGACCGGCGTGCCCGGCCAGCAGCGGACGTTCAACAGCAATGCGCCCAGCGGCGACGCGTCACACGACTCGACGCCCTCGACCGGCCTGCTGCCCGGCATGGGAAATCCGCGCGGCCAGATGACCGGCTCCAGCGCGCCCGGGCCGGCGCTCGACACCCGCTCCGGCTGCACGCCGGCCGATGCCCGCTTCGCCGCCGGCCGCGCCTATATCGCCAGTCACGATACCAGCCTGCGCGACGCCTATGCCGCCTTCGACGCCAAGGACTATGCCAAGGCCATGGGCCTGTTCAAGGCGGCGTGGACCAAGGTCGGCTACCCCGACGCCGCGCTGATGATCGGCGAGATGGAGCTGTACGGCATGGGCGGGCCCGCCAATACCCAGGATGCCATCGCCTGGCTGACCAAGGCCGCCGACTTTTGGCGCGGCCAGGCGCCGGCGTTCGACCCCAATCAGCCCTATACCCGTACGCCCGGCCAGGAAGCCTCCATGCTGCTGGCCAAGATCTACCTGATCGGCTGGCAAGTGCCGCGCGACGCCAACGAAGCGCGCCGCTGGTATGCCAAGGCCGACGACTTCGGCTATATTCCCGCCACTCACGTCATGGGCCTGGTCTATGAGCGCGGCTACGGTGTCAAGCCCGACCTGCCGCGCGCCGTTTCATACCTGACCCGCGCCGGCAAGGCCGACTATGCGCCGTCGCAATACGAGCTGGGCGCCATATACTATAACGGCGGCGACGGCGTGGCCCAGGACAAGGAAAAGGCCGGCGCCTGGCTGCTGCTGGCGGCCAAGCACGGCTATCCGGACGCGCTCTATGCCGTCGGGCGCATGTACGATCTGGGCGAAGGCGGCGCCAAGGCCAATCCGCAGCTGGCGCTGGCCTACTACAAGGAGGCCGCGATCAAGGGCCAGGCCGACGCCCAGGACGCCATCGGTTTGTCCTTCTATCAGGGCCAAGGGCTGGCCCGGAACCCCGCTACGGCGCGCGAGTGGTTCATGCACGCGGCCGAAAGCGGCTCGGCCGACGCCATGTTCAATCTCGCGGTCATGGACGCCGCCGGCGAAGGCGGCAAGCTCGATCCGGCCTCGGCCTATGCCTGGATGCGCCTGGCGCAGAAGCTCGGCCTCGAAAAGGCCGGGCCGGCGGCCGACGAACTGGCCCGCAAGCTGACGCCCGAGGAGCGCGCGCGGGCCGACAGGGCGCTAACCGGGCAATAGCGCCCCGCCGCTTGACCGTCTCAGCGTTTGCGGCGTGCCTCGAGCCGGGCGTGCAGCGACGAGGTGTCCCAGCGCGCCCCGCCCATGGCCTGGACCTCGCTGTAGAACTGATCGACCAGCGCTGCCAGCGCCAGATGGGCACCGTTTTGGCGCGCCTCGTCGAGCGCGATCCCCAGGTCCTTGCGCATCCAGTCGACGGCGAAGCCGAAGTCGTAGCGCCCTTCGGCCATCGTCGGCCAGCGGTTGGACATCTGCCACGATCCGGCGGCGCCGGCCGAGATGGCGTTCAACACCAGGGCCGGATCGAGCTCGGCGCATTTGGCGAAATGCAGCGCCTCGGCGACGCCCTGGACGACACCGGCAATGGCGATCTGGTTGCACATTTTTGCCGTCTGGCCGGCGCCGGCCTCGCCCAGGCGGGTGATCGATTTGGTGTAGGGCGCGACGATATTCGACATTCCCGGAAATTGCGATTCGGGTCCGCCAACCATGATGCTGAGCTGGCCGTTTTCGGCGCCCGCCTGCCCGCCCGATACCGGCGCGTCGAAAAAGACCACGCCGCGTTCAGCGCAGGCCGCCGCCAGCTCGCGCGCCAGTTTCGCCGAAGTCGTGGTGTGGTCAATGACCAGCGCGCCGGACCTGAGGTGTGGCAGCGCCTTGCCGACCGCCTCGCGAACGTCGGCGTCGCGGCCAACGCACAGCAACAGGGCGTCGGCGCCGGCGACGGCTTCCTCGATCGAGGCCATGGCGGTGGCGGCATTGTCCTGGGCCCAGTCGGCCGCCTTTTCATAGGTGCGGTTGAAGCCGGTAACGGCGTGGCCGGCACGGACGAGGTGTCCGGCCATGGGTCCGCCCATGACGCCCAATCCTGCGAAGCACAATTTCATGTCTTGCCCCTTACATAGCCGTATTTGCCGCGGAAGAAGGTCAGGCCGGTGCGCGCGGGGTCGCCGTCGAACTGGGTTACGCGGCCGACGATGACGAGATGGTCACCCAGCGGCCGGGTCTCGTAGAGCTCGCAGGCCAGGAAGCCGGCGACGTCGCGCAGGCGCAGCGGATGCCGCTCGCAGATCAGCATCTCGTCCGGCACGATATGGGCGTTTTCGCGGGCAAAGCGCCGCGACAGGGTCTGCTGCCGGCCGCTAAGGACGTTGATGCCGAAGGTCTTCGCTTCAGCATAGGCCGCATAGCGATGCGCCTTGAAATCGATGCACCATTGCACCAGCGGCGGGTCGAGCGAGACCGAGCTGAACGAATTGGCGGTCATACCCAGCACGTGTCCACGGACATGGTCCGTGTCCGGTATGGTGATGACGCAGACGCCGGTGGCGAAGCTGCCCAAGGTATGTCGGTAGGCTCTGGCGTCCATGATCATCTGCGCTGTTTCGTTTTTCGCTTAGAGCGGAAGTGCCTGCCTTGGCAATAGGCTGTTTGACCGAGTCGCCCGCGGAACGTCTCTCGTGTCGTTTGTGGCCAAAAAATTCATTCTCTTCAATCGGCTGTTAACGTTAATCCGGCTAGGGTGCCCGAGAATATTTATCGAGCAGAAGTCTCATGGCCAGCCGCGACGCGCCCATCATTATCAAGAAGATCAAGAAGGGTGGCGGCGGCGGTCACCACGGCGGCGCCTGGAAGGTCGCCTATGCCGACTTCGTCACCGCCATGATGGCCTTCTTCCTGCTGATGTGGCTGATCAACACCACCTCGCCTGAACAGAAGCGCGGCGTCGCCGACTATTTCGCCCCGGCCAATGTGTCGCAATCGACCTCGGGCTCCGGCGGCATACTGGGCGGCAATGCGCTGGGCCAGGACGGCGACAAGAACGAAGGCACCATGTCCTTCATCGAACAGATGGCGCCCAAGCCGCCCGACACCAAGGACCGCGACGGCAAGGACACCAAGGCCGCCGACAAGACGCAGGTGGCCAGCACGACGCAAACCGCCAGCGAGGCCTCGACCTCCGCCGACGCGGAAAAGCAGGAACAGGAAGCCTTCCAGAGCGCCGCCGAAAGCCTGCGCCAGTCGCTGCAGGACATGCCGGAACTGGCCGAGCTGTCGAAGAATATCCTCGTCGACCAGACGCCCGAAGGCCTGCGTATCCAGTTGATCGACCAGGAAGGCCGGTCGATGTTCGACGCCAATTCGACGATGCCAAACGATCGCTGCAAACTGTTATTGCGCGCCGTGGCAAAGGTGATCAACAAGCTGCCCAACCGTATCTCCATCACCGGCCACACCTCCGGCACCGCCGGCCAGGCGGCGGAGGACCCCAAGGACTGGTCTTTGTCGTCCGGCCGCGCCGATGGCGCGCGCGCCGTGCTGCAGGCGTCGGGCGTCGATCAGGACCGGATCGCCCAGGTTTCCGGCAAGGCCGCCAAGGAGCCGCTCTATCCCGATGACCCCTCCCTGGCCGGCAACCGCCGCATCGCCATCGTGCTGCTGCGCGAGGCGCCGGTACTGCCTCAGAGTTGAGTAGCGGATTGGGGGCGCGGCCCGAAATTCAACTTAATCGAGGCCCAATTTGGCGCTTGCGAGACGAGGCGATTTAGGATCACATAGGTCAGGTTCTCGGTGCGTGAATAAGGTACGGCGGCGTTTCTCATGAGTGAACATTTTCCGGGCCGAAAACTCAGATATTATCTGACCGTCCCCGGTCCGTGCCCGTACCTCCCGGGCCAGGAAGAGCGCAAGGTGTTCGTCCACCTGCCGCCGCTCGAAGCGATCAGCGTCAACGACCAATTGTCGGCCATCGGCTTCCGCCGCTCGCAGAACATCGCCTATCGCCCCGCCTGCCAGAATTGCCGCGCCTGTCAAAGCGTGCGTATTCCGGTGCGCCGCTATGTCATGTCGCGGTCCGACAAGCGCGTGCTCAAGGCCAATCGCGACATCGCCAAGGCCTTTGTCGAGGCCGAGGCCTCGCGCGAACAGTTCGACCTTCTGCAAAAGTATCTCAAGGCGCGCCATCCCGACGGCGGCATGATGGACATGACCTGGCCCGATCTTGTCGCCATGGTCGAGGATACCTTGGTCCGCACGCATTTGATCGAATACCGCCTCGATGGCCGCCTTGTCGCCTGTGTTCTGGTCGATGCGCTCAATGACGGTTTGTCGCTGGTTTACAGCTTCTACGACCCCGATCTGATGTCGCGTTCGCTGGGTCGCTTCATAATTCTCGACCATGTCGAACAGGCCCAGCGCGCCGGCTACGGCTACGTCTATCTCGGCTACTGGGTCAAGGGCTCGCCCAAGATGGACTACAAGGCGCGCTACCGTCCGCTGGAAGCCTTGACCGACTTCGGCTGGCAGGACGTGCAGACCTCGCCCCTGCCGCCAACTCCGGTGTCGATGAAACGCGTCTGACCTTATTCCGCCCTGATCAAGTGGCATTTTCGCCGCACGCCGGGGGACTCACCCTCACATTTCACCTATGACACCCTTTTTTCGAGACGGGTGCTATACGGATATGCGTTTATTGGTCAAATAGACATCAATTTGGATCATGATATAGCATGTTCAATCAATATTCGTCAGATTCGCGACGACTGACCCTGGGTGTCAGCCTGGGCGTACTGATCGCCGCCCTGCCCGCCGTGGCCTGGGCGCAGAGCCAGAGCAGCGCCTCGTCAGCATCGTCTGCATCAGGCACTTCGTCCTCGGCCGCGGCGCCGGATACGACAAAGGACGGCAAGACCTCGACGCGGGCGTCGCAGGCGAAAGCGAAGTCGCAGGCCGACGACGACACCACGACCGTCACCATCACGGCGGAAAAGCCGATCATCGAGCACAAGATCGACCGCGACGTCTACGACGTCAAGCAGGACCCGCTGGCGGCGACCGGTGTCGCTTCGGACGTGCTCAACAATGTGCCGGGCGTCACGGTCGACAATGACGGCACCGTATCGCTGCGCGGCAATAGCGGTGTGCAGGTCTATGTCAACGGCAAGAAGTCGGCGCAGATGCAAGGCGACAACCGCGCCTTTACCCTGCAAAGCCTGGCGGCCGACGATATCGACACCATCGAAGTCATCCCCAATCCCGGCGCGGCCTTCGGCTCGGACAGTTCGGGCGGCATTATCAATATCGTCATGAAGCGCGGCCGCTCGCTGAAGCCGCAGACCGGCTTCAACCTGACGGTCGGCGAGGAAGGCCGCGTCGGCCTCAACCTGCGCACCGGCAAGACCTTCGGCAAGCTCAAGCTGAACGGCAGCCTCAACCTCAATCATGGCTCGGGCGGCAATGGCCGCGGCGGCGGCGGCGGCGGCTCCGGCGGCGCCGGCCCGAAGGTCAAGTCATTGAGCGAGATGGAGGAACTCGATCCGACCACGGGCCAGGTCATCGAGCAAAACGATACCAACAATGTCAGCAAGTCGAGCAATTTCAACCTGTCCGCCACGGCGTCGGCGGAGTACGACTTCACCGACAGCGACGACCTGACCGCCGAACTCAACTATACCAAGCATCAGAGCGACAGCCTCGGCACATCGGAAACGATGAGTTACGACGGCACGCACACCTTTCTCAGTGATGTCGCTCGCGTCAGCCAGTCGTTCGCGCCGACCGAGAGCGGTGATTATCGCCTCACCTATGATCACCGTGGTCCGGTGGGTTCGACCGAAGACTTCAAGATGCAATTGTCGCACAGCGACAATCTAAATCACGGCATAACCTACACGGAAAACATCTTCCACAGCCCGTTCGAGCCGGATACCTTCACCACCCGCGCCAGCAAGACCAAGGACGACGTCAACGAGTTCAGCGGTGACTGGTCGCATCCCCTGGGCGATTACGACAAGACGCAGTCGCAAATCCAGGCGGGCTGGTCGCTGCAGCAAACGATCACCGACCAGTATCGCTACCAGTCGCAAACCCTGCCGGAACAGGTCGCGCCGCCGGCCTCGCCACGCGACTCGGCGACGACGCAGTTCAACGACAATGAAATGCTGGACGCGGCCTATTTCATCTATCAACGGCAGGTCGGGCCCTTCGGCGTGCAGGGTGGCCTGCGCGTCGAGGACGAACATCAGACGATCCTGACGTTCAATCCGACCGAGCCGTCGGTGGCGCCGACGACCTTTACGCGCGACACGATGAACTACAGCCCAAGCCTGTTCATCACCTACAAGCTGACCACTGCCGATAATTTCCGCCTGTCCTACTCGCGCAAGATCTCGCGGCCCAGCGGCAGCCAGCTCAATCCGCTGATCGTGTTCAGCCCGGACGGCCTGACGGCGTCGTCGGGTAATTCCAGCCTGAAGGCATCGACGACCGACAAGTACGATTTCCAATATACGCACGACGATCAGCTCACCAACCTGGAGGGTTCGGTCTATTACAACGCGACCACGGGCAATATCGAAAGCGTTTCCTACTTCCTGACCAATCCGCCGGACGTGCTGCTGACCACGCCTGAAAACATCGGCGGCACGCGCAACTGGGGTTTCTCCGGCTCGTTCGGCGTGCATTCGCCCGACCGCGTCTTCATGGTGATGCTCAGCCCGAGCATCGGCTATACCGTCCGCGATTTCATCGATCCGGCGACGCACGCCTTCGTGCGCACCCAGGGCCCCAATTCGAGCACCAATTGGCGCTTCACTTACCGGCCGGTGGCGACGGATACCTTCGCCTGGCTGGCGCAATATCGCGGCAAGACGGTCAGCAACCAGGGCTATCGCACCGCGTCGGCGACGATGAGCCTGTCGTGGATCCACCAGATCATCCAGAACAAGTTCGTCATCACGGCCAATGCGTCGAACATCCTGGTGGGCCCGCTCAACAAGAGCGTCACCAATACCAGCACCGAATACGGCTTCAGCGAACGCTACGATCAGGCGCCGATGTTCATGCTGAGCCTGCGCTATACCTTCGGCCAGCCGGTCAATCGCGGCCAGGGCAATTGGCAGCGCGGAGGCGGGCGTGGCTTCGGCGGTCCTGGGGGCGGTCCCGGCGGCCCGGGTGGGCCTGGCGGAGGCGGCTATGGCGGCGGCCCCGGTGGGGGTGGCCCCGGCGGCGG